>Ga0209367_1002209_pt1 | contig 25427 bp, 14 predicted proteins | sample WorMetLIZISLAND2_FD_187412 | JGI IMG/M metagenome (GOLD analysis project Ga0209367, IMG submission 187412) | Marine gutless worms symbiont microbial communities from Max Planck institute for Marine Microbiology, Germany - Olavius geniculatus... ... | reverse complement strand
TTTCTTTTAAACATTTAAGTTCTTTTTAGTTTATGTGCTAGATGAAACTGACAGTTTGTTTGTCAGTTTTTGAGTGCAAATTCTCCATTGTATTGTATTGTATTGTATAGAGAGGGAAAAAACGTCCGGTTACTGCAAAAAACGGGAGGAGGAAACGTCGAGGAGGGAACATGTCCGGGGGGGGGAGAAATGTCCTACACCAAACCTTAATGTGTACTAGTCTGTAGACCCAGGGGGCCTACTTAATTGGTCTTTTGCTTGCTGTGCAAACGTTTCATTGATAAGCTTAATCCGTCACGGTGCCCAGCAGTGCACCGAATGACCGCGCAACGACTGCAGCGCTTGCTGCCTGCTGTTAATTCTGTCTTGGTGTCCCTCTGTCCATTCTGTCTGTCCGTAGGCTTATGTCTGTCTCAACCGTGACAACACGGTACTTATTCGAGCCTAGGTAAGATAGAGACTCGAGGATTCCACCATAAGATAGTGTCACGTGGTTATTTTATGTCTTGTCTAGCGTAGAAAGTAAAAACGGTTGCAGATAGGCACAGACATGCTATTTATCATAACAAGCACTGGTGACGAGATTTTTAGTGGTATCAACGTCAATGACTAAGGCCGACTGTACTGGTTGTTACTGACCTTAAAGGTCATCAAAACTCGATGTTTTTATCATCATCTGAAAGAGTGTAGGCCTATGCCACTTCCTGTCAGTGATTAACAGTAACCTTGGACTTTGTCGCACCGTTTCCGAGATATGGCCACTCGTAGCTTGAAACATTACATTCCATAGTGCGTTATGACCCTTCAAGGTCACCGATTTATATGTCATTTGAAAGCCAGTATGCGAATTCCTATTATATAGTGATCAATAGCAATCTATAGGCCCTATCTTGCACCGTTTAGCCACAGTACATCCGTGACGGACGACAGACAGACGGATGGACAGACGGACGTCAGACGACAATCGTGACAAGGGCCGACCTCAATGGTCGGGCCAAAACAACAATACACTAACGTACATAAAAACATCGAAATATAAAAATAAAACATTATAGTTTTTTTTTATAATTTAAAGTTAAGCCCAGGCCCGTCGAAAGGGGTAGGGAGGATAAGCTATATACCCCCGGTCCCGCGACGTTTGGGGCTCCGCCGTCGCTCAGAAATATAAAGTACACAAGAATGCACCATTTTCAAAAGAAAAATTTTAAAGTTTTCTTCCCAGACGGGCCCCGCAAAAATGTTTGGGAGCCCCGCGAGTATGTTTTCCCAGACCCCACTGTGGCTCTCAACGGGCCTGGTTAGGCCTATAAAGTACAGCGAAGAACGGCAACTTGAAAAAAAATGACAACGGTAAAATAGCTAATAAACGATGTCTTGAACTGAACGTGGAATAAATCGAACGTGCAACATAATTGCAAAATGCCATTTACAGTTTTTCAGTTTCCTTTATTACTGTTGCCGTTTTTACCGGTTGCCGTTTTTACCTGTTGCCGTTTTTCCCGTTGACTTTTTTACCGTTGCCGTTATTACCGTTGCCGATTTTATCGTTGCCGTTTTTTCCGCGAATCGGACCACCCATAGGAAGTCGACCCCCGGGAGTCGAATGGTCACGTGATCGATGACGTCATCTGACCCCAAAAGGTCAAGGTCGTGACCCCATTATCTTTGAGGCGCCATATCTTTGTAACGGTGCCAGATAGACGCATTCATTGAGGTATAACAAGACAAATGCCAACTAGCGTCATTGACCATTATTGGAAATTTTTTTTTTCTCAGTTCCTAAAATCAGGCAATATTTTATGAACTTCGGGGAGACAATTTCGAATAACCACCTCGACGCCAGTCATTATTAGTATAATATTAAACGCGTCTCAATTAGACGCCGGGTCTCTAATATAAGCTGAAAGGAACGTAAAAGCTCTTAAAAGAATACAAAAGAAAATGATGCGCGCGAGGAGTACATTAGATTGGTCACAGTCTAATAATATTTCTTGTCTTTGAATACACTCAGTTTGAAACTGTCTGATCGCTTCATAAACTCGACACAATGCAACCCTTGTTTGTTAAGTTATTGAAATTATGGCAGTCGGTGCTCCCTTCTTCAGAACGATGTCAAGCAGCGGACAGAACTTGTCACAAAGAACAAAGTGCAGTTTGCCAAATCATCGACGGTTTAACGAATAAAGGTTGTAATTCGATGCATTTATGTAGGCATTACGTCGTTGCCATTATTCTTCATCACATAGGCCTTATAGAAGCTTCTGGCCTAATCTTATGTTCACTGACAACTTCGATCTACTGCTGTTTTTCAGACGTGGCAGTCCAATTTAAAGGCCATGTTCGACGTACAGGGTGCGGCCAAAAAGTGGACCCCTAAAGTTTTTTCGCTGTTTTCTCAGAAACCGTTTCGAATTTTAATTTGAAATTTTACAGATTTATTCGTTAAAACCTTCTACATTTAACTGCCAAGTAAAATTTGATTCTGTTAAAAAACGACGAAGTTACAGACTTTTTAACATGACCGCCTACCGATTTTTCAGCATTCAATAATATTCCGGCTACAATAGAAATTTAATAACGTCGTTGAAACAACACAGTTAAATAATGATCAGATGCCAGAATTCCATTGTCACTGCGAATGTTCGAAGTGTTCACCACCAGCTCCAAGTAACAACACCAGCCTCCAGTCGCCTTATTTGAGAAATCTTTTACAGCCTTGTCGATCGGTCCCTGTGGCAGGTTGTCCCAGATAACCTGAAGCACTTCTTTGAGTTTGGCGCTTGTTTTCAGCTTAGTTTTAAGCTTGCTGTAAGCCTCCAACATTGCACCCCATACGTGATAGTCCATTGGGTTTACATTTGACGAATTTGGAGGCCATTGATCTTTTGTGATGATATCTGGACAGCTGGCCCGCAGCCAGTTCTGTGCGCTGTGGGGCGTTGTGCGCTGTGTGTGCTGACGCGCCGTCCTGTTGGAAGATAAATCCGGTGGGCAGCCGGCGATTGCTTTAAAGGAAGGATAATTTAATGATAATTTATAAACAATATAAATTGCTGCTTATCAAAACGTCACTGTGACGTCGTCGGCAGTAACGTGTAACCAGTTTTTAAAAATTAAATAGCATTTTTAGCATGAATATTTTTGAATGCCGAAAAATCCGTAGGCGGTCATGTTAAAAAGTCTATAACTTCGTTGTTTTTCAACAGAATCACATTTTACTTGGCAGTTAGATGTAGAAGGTTTCAGTTAATAAAGCTGAAAAATTTCATATTAAAATCCAAACGGTTGCTGAGAAACAGCAAAAAAATTTAGGGGTCCACTTTTTTCTGTCGCATCCTGTATAAGAAAAAAGACATTTTGGTGGCTATCCGATTCAGGATCCGGGTCCGGGAATTTCTGGAGGAATTTTTGGGTGAATTTTTTCTGCACAGACAGGTGGGTCGAGAACCAAGAACAATTATTTTCAGATTCGTTGTGTCGGCCAGGTGGCAAACTGAGCACTGTTCTCGGCGGAGTTTCGAGATCTGTGTACGGTCGGTGCTTGTTGCAGCGATCGTCGACGCTGCTACAGATGCTGTCGGTCGGTTCAGTTGAGTTGTTTGACGACAGACGCAGAGCTTAGTGCGCTGCTGCTGCTGGCGGCATAGCAGGACGTGAAACTTGCAAAGATCAGACGCTCTTCATAGTCGTATTCACAGAGGATCTTGTTGTCGCATAGATAGTAGCGGTCTCCCACGCAGAATCTGCAACAGTCGTCATCGAACGCAACACCGCTAGCATTGTTTGGTGACACTGTTGACTCTTGCTAGTCTGCCATAGGATCGCCCCTATAGAAAAAGAAAGTCTCCTCAGCGACTGTTTGCCGGCAAAAAATTCGTACCATGCGGGGTTTTTGCATGAAAGAAAGCGAGACAGTGTTTGCCTAGCTGGCTTTCACAGTCAGGCTAGACAAGCCGCTTGCTCATGCAACGTATTGCGCGTAAAATTGCAATCAAAAGTCTTGTTTTGTCCTCCTTATAATCAGCTGTAAAGGCAACGTTTAAGTAGTAGCTTAGTCCCGTCTTTTGAATTAGTTTAGATTTACTTAAACTATGCTAGTTTTATTAACAAATATAACTTATTATAAATTAATAGTCTGAATGAGTGTACCAATTTAATTTCGTCGGACATTTTTTGTTGAAATAACAGACGAATATGACGCGGCGTGTTTTCATAGACGCACAGTAAAAAATTTGTTAACAGGGCCTACCTGTGACTGCATTGTTGGCAGGCGAAACACTCGAGATGATAGACGTTGTCCTTAGCTCGCATCACCATCTCAAAGGAGGGAATCATCTTAGAGCAGGCCGAGCAGTAGCCGGTCGTCCCGAATAAGCTGCGGCAACAAACACACGTGCAAAATAAAACATTAGCAAAATGTTTTGCGGATGTTTTTTTTCTATTTTAATTCACATGTAGCCACGGCCTTAGATGCTCGGGATAACGTTGACAGCGATGATTTTCAGATTTTTTTCGTGTTCACTATCAGTTTAGCTTTCGCAGTTCTATTTTTGCAGTCTGTACTGTGTAGCCTACTTGTGAATTTTTTGTTTGGTTTTGCGTTTTATAGACTAGTTTAAGCTGTGAGCTTTTCAGTTCGCGTTAGGACAGATTCTTACCCGATAAAATTCTTTCAACTGTGGCACTAATTAAGCCTATTGCGGAGGCTTCTATCCGTATACCTTGAGGCCATCGACAGTAGTGACGTTGCAGCACTGGTCCTTCTAGACCTTTCAGCTGCATTTGATACTGTCGACCATGCCATATGATGTCGACGTCTGCAGGTGTCCTATGGACTAGGTGGCTATGTACTGGAGTGGTTCCGGTCTTACTTGTACGGGCGGTCCCAGTACGTTCTACGTGGCATACACAGGCCCCTCGAACGTGGCTGACGTGTGGCGTCTCACAGCGGTCGGTGTTGGGGCCGATACTGTCCATTTTCTATACTTTGACTTAGTCGGTCTGGTAGAACGACGTGGCTTCCAGCCACATCTGTATGCTGACGACACCCATGCATACGGCTCGTGCAGACCATCTGCTGTCGCAGACTTCCAGGTGCGCCTGTCTGCATGTGTCGACGACGTCACTGCGTGGATGCTGGCCAACCGTCAGCTGAACACCGGTAAGACCGACCTGCTTTGGTGTGCGACAGCTCATCGTTGTCATCAGCTGCCCACGTCAGCTCTTCGAATCGAGTCCGCCTTCCTCAACCCGTCGAAGTCAGTCCGAGATCTCGGAATTCACTTCGACTCTGATCGCAGCATGTGATGCCACGTTCAGAAAACCGTTGCCAGCTGCTTTGCCGTTTTGCATCAGCTGCGCAGCATTCAACGTTCAGTGCCGACGTCTCTCTATTAGACGCTTGTCGTCGCTCTCGTCCTGTCCCAACTGCAGGGACTACGGCAGCGCTCTGCTGGTAGGCTTACCAGGCTACCTGTACAGCCGCCTCCAGTCGGTACTCAACGCTGCCGCACGATCCATCGCCAGCTTGCGACGCTCGGACCACATCACCGACACACTCGCTAGTTTCCATTGGTTGACAGCGCCCGAGCGTGTACAGTTTAAGCTGGCGACGATTGTCTTTCGCTCGCTGAACGGCTCGGCTTTATCATACCTGTCTGCAGACCTGCGACGTTTGTTCGACATGCCGTCAAGACGACGTCTGCGGTCCTCACTGACACACCAGCTGGATGTTCCCCAGTCGCAGTGCAGCCAGTGCTCAACTGTTGGTGACCGAGCCTTCGCCGTCGCTGGTGCTAGGCTATGGAACAGTTTGCCACCGGACATTGTCGCCACATTGTCGCGTCTAACACACTTTCACAGTTCCGCCGTCAACTCTTTTCAACTTTTTCACGCGTAAAAACTTTATAAAAGTACTAGGCTAATAATAGTGCAACACACGAACCGTAAATAGTCTCTTCGGCAGAGCAGAAGATCGCCTTTGACAAAAAGCGACGAACCGACCTCACCAAGACGACATTCGCAGCATGAACATTTCAGACAGTCCTCGTGCCAGAACTCGTCAATCGCTTTCAGCAAGTAACGGTCGTTGATCGGCTTGCGACAACCGACGCAGTTCATCTTCGCTCGACAGCCAGCAACGTCTCCGAAAAGTGAAGACTTTTCGATTTCTTAGCTCATCTCCGGACCTATACTTATCTACTGATATAGGCTAATCTTATGTTTGGTATTTAGAGCACGTCAAACTCGTATGATGATGACGATAGCGATGGTTATATGACATGCCTACTGACTACTTATTGACAGTCACTAGTGTCGTCCGTCGGCCGAGTGCGGCGCACGGTGTTGCAAGCGCGCAGCGCGCACATCATCCCTGAGCAGTAGACGTCATGCAATCCGCGCAGCGTTCACGCACACATTTTACTCTTCGTGCATCCAGAATCGTCATCAGTAGCGACAATGAAATTAATGTCATAAATAAAACGGTTTGTACACGAATTGCGTAAATAACAAAACTAATCAGCTATCATTATCCTTTTGGCTTTTGGGCCGATCGTTAAAGGTAAAAATGGCCCTTTAGTATGAGTTGTCGTCCGTTCGTCCGTTCGTCTGTGTGTAACGGATGTATTGTGGCTAAACCGTGAGATAAAACCTAGGTTATTATTGATCACCAATAGGAAGTAATATTGCCTTTTAGATGAAAATCATTGAGCTTGGATGACCATGAAAGGTCATCTAAGCTCTCTGTTCTACTGCACTCTGCTGTGCCAATCGTGCGGTATTTTAGTTAAATAATAAGTCGTAGGGGGTCGGCGATGGTGCTTTCGGACAGGATGACGACGATTTCTTATAAGCTGTCAATAGCAACCATGTTTCCTTATGCAGCGGTTTGGCCGCAATTTTTGAATGCAACGTTTCAACCTAGGCTTATTAGTCGCCGTATCTCAGAAACGGTCGGCTCTCCCTAGCGACAGCTGGGCTTCTTGTGCTAAAGATAAAACTCGAGGCATTATTTTATGTACTTTCTAAGTTCATTGATTCTGTCTTTTCGTTTTTATTCATTCCAGTGTCTAGGCCTATATCGTATGCGATATTATATTATAAAATAAATAGTAAGCTTAAAGACGGGTTAAAGCCATCAGGCGCATAAAGAGAAGGGGAGACGGGGAGGGGGAGAGAAAGATGAACTCGGGCATTGAATGTCCTAAGTGATGAAGCCGTTTAACTCATAATGCCCATTAAGCGATGTCCGGTGGTTGGCGTCAGCTAGTGTCACACTGTCAACCATTTCAGTGCATCATCATCATCGTCGTCAGCAGCAGCAGCAGCATGCAAGACCGAGCATAGCCGTATAAGCGCCGACTTATGGGAACGATCACCCCGCGGCTAGAAGCGTTTGATTCGTGACGATGTTTAGCAGCTGCAGAATAAGTCAGTGTTTTTATCTGAGCGTCTAGCTGGTTCAACCATAAATCAAGTCGCCTAACTCAGCAGTGAAATACAGAAGTGTCGCTGCGCGAATGATGAAAAAGTTCACAGTTTCAGCCTCAAAATGTACCAACAATCGCTTTGTGGTCAGCTCGATTGCTCAACTATTTTTGGTACATTTAGAACTATTTTCCTCACTTGCGCAATGACAATTATTTTTTTATTTTTTTTCCTGGGGAAGCTTACAACAATACCAAAGACACCATAGGGGAGAAGGAACGACAAAGGTGAGAAAGGTGGGAAGGGGTGAAAAGGTAAAAAAGGGCGAAAGGAGCAGAAAAGGAAAGGCGTGCATGGCGTGGTCGTCCCCCCTCACAATGAGTTGTAGAAGTGAGCGCCAATGACTATAGCACGGTATCGGTATGATGGACGCGAGTCAACGCTGCACGCTTGCGGTGCCCCGCCGTTGTGAATATGATTGATGAACTGGTGACGACCTGCGAAGATGATTTTCATGACGGGACTCACCAGCGCCTGCACGCAGTCTTCAGCTAACTCTTTTAACTTTACAACGACGCCGGTATATTTCCAACGGCCGTAAAGGGGTTATGGCTTTAATTGCGTCATCCATTTTTGTCATCTGGATTATGCCTATTTTAGAAAATAAGCCCAGCTGTCGCTAGGATAGCCGATCGTACGACGTAATGGTTGTCAGTGACCTTCAAGATCATTCAACGTCAATGATTTGCATGTAATCTGAAAGGGTGTATGCGACTTCCTATTAACGATTAATAATAACTTTGGACCTATCTTTCACCATTTCCGAGATATATTGAAACCTTCCTTTGAAAATTGCGGCGAAACCGCTGCAGATGGAAACATGGTTACTATTGACAGCCTATAGGAAGTCGCCTATCCGATGGTACCATCGATCGCCGATTTTCTACGACTTACCGTTTAGCCAAATTGGCATACCATAGTGCGTTATGACCTTTTAAGGTCATCCAAGGTCAATGATTTTTATGTCATTTAGAAGCCAATATGCGATTTTCTATTAGTGATCAACAGCAGCCTACCGGTAGGCTCTATTTCGCACCGTTTAGCCACAATACATCCGTGACAGACGGCGGACGGCAACCGTACCATAAGCTCGACCGTTGCGTAAGTAAGGTCAGCTAAAAATTATGATCGGATGTTAATTATGGTTTAAGAAAAAAATGACTTAAATTTTAGTGGCGACTGGCAAAGTGGCGATCAGTGGAGGATTATGTATGGATCCGGCGACACGTATGACTCTGAAACCTCTATCAAGAAATACGCTTTCGGTATGTTGCAGATTTGTTGTAGACTGTGGATATGTTGCACAACAAATCGAAATAGCGAGGTATAAGTTTTTAACAGTTACTGCGGTCCACCCACCGCTCGTCTCATGGGGTGTTTACACGATCCAGCAAACGTCCAGCAAACTTCCAGCAAATTTATTCAAAATACACGTGAATTGCTGGACGTTTGCTGGATCGTGTAAACACCCCCATCAGACTCGTAGCTGTGCGGTCGATCGGTCGGCGGCGAGTGATTTAGTGACAGCGCCGCGCCGAAAGCTCGTTATGAGTGACACTTTCGGCGACAAAGTTACACGCACGATAACTACAGCCAGAGAGAGACAGAGCGAGAGAGAGACGGAGCAATATATCAAAAGCCGTCGTCAGTGAACGGAATAGCTGCGAAATGCCAGTGCTGAAAAAGACGCCGTCATGATGCAGTTAATGGATTCCAGCGAGATAATGTAATTATGACGCCATTAACCCTTTACAGTAGCCTATATCAGACGTAGAGAATTTCCCGCTAAAGGTGGAAATTTTTATAAAATTTTTTCGGACTACGCCAAAGCGGTTTTAAATTAAAATCGTTTTAAAAGAAACCTATTGCGTTGTCCGAAAATTTAAAAACATTTTTGTTAAGATTTTGCCCTGGACTGAGGACAGACAGTAGCTAAATGTCAAAAATGCACATTGGTGAAGTTGAAAAAATGTAGCTACCGCCGACCAACTCCAACATAATCAGACGCACGTCTAAAAGTCCAAACAAACTACCACTTTCTATCTTCAAGCAATCTAGCCTTATGCATTCTTTCTAAAGATGTCGTTAGCCTATCTATTTTATTAGACTGTAGTGTCATTTGTTGAAGAAAACGATGCCTTACGCGTTACGGGATTGCCCATTTATTACAAAAAAATTGTGCTAATGTTCACGAGACGCCCGAAAGCCCAGAGCAGTTCGTGCACGCAAACTGCCAGTCTATCTCCAGCCGTTTCGTCGCAGTTCATTCTTGGAGTGTGCGCTGCAGCCGAAAATCGCAAAAGTCAATAAAAACTTCTTATTTTGAAAGTTCAGGGTCTTTCAAAGTCATCGATGGTTGATACGACTGAAAAGCTCGTCACTAGTGCTTGTTGTGATAGGCAGCATGCCCATGCCTATCTGCAACCGTTTTCACGAAAGATTGGCCAAGAACGGTAAAATAACGACTTTTACAGGGGTACCGCTCTTTGATGCCCTCGTGCACCGGTTTCCTTGAACCTAGAAAATCGAGACCGTCAAAATCTACGTTCAATGCTGAAAATTTCATAAGCAGCTTCTCCATGTCTATCTCAATTGATTTCGGCGCATTTCGCTTTTGAAATGTGTCTCGCAGCTCGAAATCGTCAGCAAAAAATTAAAACCCCTATTTTGGCATTCAATGTCATCCAAGGTCATTGAGTTTAATGGCAATCAGAGCCAATGTACGACTTCCTATCAGTGATTAATAGTAACCTAGGCCCTATCTCGCAGCGTTATTGAGATACAGCGACTTATTGGCTAAAAACTGCAAATTTTTCCTACCCTGTCATTTAGCGCCCTCGCTCGGGGTGACCCCCTTCGAATTTGTAGAAAAGCTTTACGGTTCCTGAAACTAGAGTCCTCCACGCAGCCGATAGTATAGATTTGGTGATCCTAGCTTGCACCGTTTTTGAGTGATTCACCCGCGTAACGGACAGACGGACGGACAGAATTGCGATGGCTAAGACGCGCTAAAGCAGTAGCTGCTTCCGTGCGTAAAAATCGGCCGGTCGATCGTGTCATAAAGCTAATAATGACAAAGCTCAGTCTGTTATCACGCTAGATTCCGTCCAAGCGTTGTCACATCGCGCCTGACAGGCGTGCATCGATACGCCGTGCTTCCTCGCCGCCGTAAATCAACGTGGTCAGTAGCTGTCTGGGGGCTTGAACCATCAAGTTTTTTGGCCAACTCCACGGGGCACTATCCTATACAGACATCTTATGGAGGAAAATTTCCCTCAATATCTTCCAATAATCATGCCAATGTGTTCTTCCCTTCCCCTTCTCCGAAAAAGAACTGATGAGCAGACTTTCGTAGTCACGTTATAAGGCCTACATCTAGGTGAGAGGCAAAAACCTTAGTGCTAAAATACAGCGTAGTAGTCATAGTGAAAATCTCAGTTTGAGCCGAAAATGGGCGCTCTGTTCGGAACCCCGCACTGAGAAGCTGTCCTGTCACCGGCCCCGGCCTTCCCTGGCTATCGGCGTTCGGCTCCAATTTTCGAACTTTTTGGCCTGAGTCAACAGCCGACACCCAACTTCCAGCAGTGTTCATTTTCCCTCCTACGCTCTGCTGTCGCCGACTGTCACACGGACGTAAATTCGACGCGCTAACCAGCTGCGTCTGTCCGCTCCATAGTTGCCTGACCGCTTTAACTTCGCTCCAGCTGCTGCAGCTGCGGCCTGCACGGCTGTCACACGCAGTGCGCCCGACTATTATCTGGCAGTCACGGTCGAGTGGTCGCAGGCGCCGACATTAGACTGGTTCCATGGGGACCGACCGAGCAGTAGTTGGCTGTGACAATGTGTCGTTCTGGCGACAAATTAGCGATAAATCTCGACGGCGTGCCTCGCAGACCGATGAGCATGATGCGCTCGACATTTCTGATGCACAATGCTGGTTTTTCAGTACGTGTAACAATCACCAAACTAATGACCCCAATTTCGATGACTTGTACAGCATTTCGCGTGCAACATTAAACCCGCGTCGATGGAACAGCATTTTTTAACACTCGCTGCACTGAGTGGCATAACAAATTACAACAAAAAACCTAGCTGTTGCTAGGATAGCCGACCGTACTGGTTGTCAATGACCTTCAAGGTCATCCAAGGTCGATGATTTTCATTTCATTTGAAAAAGCGCATGCTACTTCAAAGTATGGCTCGGTAGTCTAGCGGTAACGTGTCGGACTTGTAATCCTGAGGTCACTCAGGGGCGCAGGTTCGACTCCGCACCGGGACATTGCCGGGTAACGACATTAGGCAAGTTGTTCACACACATGTGCCTCTGTCACCAAGCAGTATAATTTGGTACCGGCTTCACCGTTGGGACGTAAACAGCCTCACCGCGCGATACACTGGCCCCGTATCCGTGGTCTCGCGGTGTAAAAACTGGTGTCTGGCTGAGGGCCTTAGGAAACGTAGATCAGCGCCGTCCTATGGGCCGTAAGGCTCGGAAAGGACTTTACGTTACGTTTTTTACGTTACTTCCTATTAGTGATTAATAGTAACCCTAACCCTATCTCTCACCTTTTCCGAGATATGGCCACTTATAGCTTAAAACATTCCATTGAAAACTGCGGCCAAACCGCTGCAGATGGGGACATGGCTACTACTGACAGCCTAAAGGTATTTGCTAGCGCTCTATCCGATGGTACCATCGCGACCCCCTATGCCTTACCGTTCAGCCACAATACCGCACGATTGGCATACCATAGTGCATTTTGACCTTTCAAGGTCATCGATTTTAATGTCATTTGAAAGCCAATATGTGACTTCCTATTAGTGATCCATAGCAACCTAGGCCCTATCTCGCACCGTTTAGCCACAATACATCAGTGAAAGACGAACAGACTCTATACATCTCTAACCGTGTAAGACAGGCACATGGTCATAATTGACCACTTAAAGGAGACCGCATTTTGCATGCCCAAAGTTCACATGACCATTAAGTTCGGCACGCGATCAATCAATCAATCAATCAGTATTGCCTTAGTAGCAGAGCAACTTCAAGGTTAGACAGATAACAAAAAAGTTCAGACGATGATGTCCGGATATGACTTTCTGAAGAGCCAGGCCTTTAAGGTGGCGACAAAACGTTGAGGGTGACTGAGATGTTATGTCCTCCGGTAAAGTGTTCCAGACACGAGGTCCAGCAACCGTGATGAAAGCCCGGTTACCGACAGGTGAGTCTGACAGGTGGCACCAGCAGGCGATTGTTGCCAGCGGGCAGATCGGCAACAGGAACGAGTGGACCCAAGTACCGCGGCGCACTTCCGTGAAGAACTTTGTATGTCAGAACGGCGACTTTGTACTCAATCCGCTCTGGGACGCGCAGCCAGTGAAGACTGGCAAGCTCGTCGGTGATGTGGTCTGCGGATCTCGTATGGTAGATGAGCCGTGCCGACGCATTCAGTACTGACTGAAGACGCCGTACCAGATAAGCCGGAAGACCGATCAGTACGGCGTTTCCGTAGTCCAGTCTGGACAGCACCAAGGTGACCACCAAAGACTGAAACGTGGCTGGCGATACTGAGCGGCGGATCTGACGTAATTGTCGGAGTGTTGCAAAGCAACGCGACACGGTTCTTTTAACGTGCATCCTCATGATCAAGTCACTGTCAATGTAACGGACAGACTTCGCTCGGTCGACTGCGGCCCCATCGATTAGCAGTGCGGTGGTCGGCAGTCGAAGCTGACGACGGCTGGTTGCACACCACAAAACCTCTGCCTTGTCTAGACTTTTTTTTGACTGCAGCCTGTTTGACTTCATCCCATCAGCTGATCCCACAAGCTCAAGGTCATAGTCCGTAAATGTTTAAGGTTATTCTATCTTCAAGTTTTACACCTACTGACTGCCTCGAGACCGACGATGTTAATTGTTTAGTTATAATAATAGCGAAAGATGACAATAACATTGGTGCTGTACAACTTGAAATTAAACTTTGTAATTTTTACCAATGTCTACGCTGCTCACCGACTTTATTCATACGGACTTTACTGTAAGCTATCGAGACGCATTAGACAGACTCCGTGTTCGCTTGAACATGACTTTTTTTTTATAAAATTTCTTTCTGTTAAAAAAGCATGAAAATTCTCGTGTTGACGCTGGCAACTGTGTGCATAAAAATAAACAACACGACAACGATAACTCATATTAAACGTAAATCACTGTCATATATAAAAACACTGAATAAACAGATGAATATGGAGCAATATATACAAAGCTCCAAAAGCTCCACCTTATCCATTGACGCTACATAGGCAACAGTCTGAACACAAAACAGGGTCGAAGACCTACCAAATCGCCTCACAGATTATATCACTATTGAATAACATATAGCAGTCTCGCACGCAACGGTCCACTGCGCCTTGTATGCATGGTCAAATAACGGACGTCTCCTTCATCCACGAAAAAACTTATAAAGTATAAACAATCACTTAACACAGGATTACATTGCCTAAATGACAGAACGCCATTACTGAATGACTAGTGGGGCAACGGCCTAAAGTAAGTTCAGTGGACAGCGTCGGCTCCAATAAACATCTACTTGATCGACAAGAGTAACAACAGAAAAAAACATCATTTACGTACAGACGAATAAATAAAGAAAACCAACAACAACGAACGTGCGATTGAAACGGTCCCCGCTGCAACGACGGCGATCAACATATTACAGCACATATCATCAGTGAACACATAACACACACAAAATTAACGACAACAAACAAACGACTGGCTAAGACACAGAATCGCAGCTGGTAAAACAACAAAATAAAATATCCGACAATCGCTCGATCGAGACATGCTTATATAGCGAACAGTAAAATTGCTAAATAAAACTGCCATCAAAACTAAACTTTGCTATAATATATCAATGAAGTGGCGTATGCTAATATTTCGGGGCACAGTGGAGATGGGGAGGAAAGGCTCAGAATTTCAGACCCTCCCATGTTCCCGAAACACAGCGTCCGGCTCTGTATGCTGCTTTGACCATCTGACCAACCAGTTCATCTTTGTCCCAAGCAGCACTACTCATAAATGACGGAGAGTTTAGTCGTGAAAATCATTCAATCAATGGATACCACAGATATAGCAGAAACATCACAAACAGACGGACGGACGGACAGACGGACACACACACCCACACACCCACGATAACGTAACGCTGCCGGCGCCGCCTAACGATCGATGGCAGAGGCCCTCACTCGTCAACGTGGATCTGAACTACAGCTGTCTGCCCTGCAATAATTTAATGCACCGGCGTAGCCAGGAACTGGATGCAAATGGGCACATGAGGAGCGGGTCTGGGGAGGGCAGGAAGAATTTTTGCAGATTTTTTTTGCATAAAAAAGAAGTGTTTGATGCATTTGTGTCACTATTTTGAGTAATTGAGCATCCTCCTGGGGGGCATGCGCCCCAGTGCACCTATGGCTACGACAGAAACTTAATTGCATCATCCATACAATTAATTATTTTTATCATGCACTGACTGCAGTTTTGTGTCAATAAATAACCGACAACCTTTTATTTATTAGCAATAAAATGGCAAAAATCAGAGTAAAAAGTGGAACCTGAACTTCACAGCGTAAATATTGCAGGCGAAGCTACGTAAATTTGATTTCTGGAGTTTTGGTTTTAAAGGATGAGTAGTTCTGCTTGTTTTGGCGCCAAGACTGTTGAAATTGCATTAAAATTCGTGTTTTAATTGCAGTTCACTCACTATCGAACTAACTAAAGATCCATGGCCATGGTCAAACTCACTCACACAATTTATGTAGCTCTTAAGTATACACTTAACCTTGGATATACAATCTCTGGATTTAAGCCTTATAAATATATGAAATTAATGCCTGATTGTGACGAAAATATGGCCTTACGTTACGTTATGCCAAAAAAATCAAGAGACGAGCACAACCGGTGACGTCATCGGCGCGGCCCATCAACATCATGAACATTAATGGCCTAGACAGTGACGTCATTAGATAAGGCTAGGCCATTAATTATTCATGACGCTGATGGGCCAAGCCAATGACGTCACCGGTTGTGCAACCTAGCCAAAATGGTGTCGCATTTTTAGATCATGTCTCTAAATCGTCGACTTTAAATGTAAGCTTCTCCGTGTCGACAAAACGTTGGGTGCTGATATTACCGTAAAGTTATCAGACAATCATGCAGTTTTAGGAAAATGGATGAAATATATATGTTAATTTTGGTGTCCATGAACCTTAAAAGTGTTGACGTGACAGCTCTATTCTAAAGCGCGTACATATGAATGCAATCAGTATGCATGGACACATTCAGCATGCTTGACTCGCGTGGGTGGGCAATTGTCATCGAGTGTATTATTACCACGTACAATAACCCTGAACGTGACAGCAACTCATTCTTGGCAGCACATAGCAGAGATGACAACATAGCATCTACAAGTGACAGACTGTAGCACACGGGCAGATCGGTCACTGCTGGTGATTAGATGTAGTATTTAGCGTTGATGTCACCAAGCCTTTGTCACTACCGGTGGCGTTCATGTGTAGTACTTAGCGCTGATGTAACCGAGGCTTTGTAGGTTCATCAAGCGCTTCTCGACACCATCCTTATCTGCAGTTACAAACATTCAGTGACCTTAACTAAAACTTGAATGCCAAGGACTTTACAGGCAAGGACAAGGACTTCTCTCATACTCTCAGTTTAATGGCGAACAAGAAAATGATTGATATTCTTTTGAGGAGCAGTTATTCTGAAATGCAATTACGTGTGATTACAGAAGTGCATTTCAAAATAATTCATCAGAGTTTTCAAAAATATCACTGATTTTTGCAAACTGTGGCCTCACAACGAAGTCACGGTGTAAAAGCACTCGCTTGACTGGTGCCGAAAAAGCCAGAGTGTAAAATGTGAATAAAGGAGTGGATAATGCCCCATTTTCAAGGATTTTGCTATCAATGACAAAGACAATGACTAACATTACTGCTCACACAACTAACAATCATTATCCCCGCCAATGGAACGAAGTAAACATTGAAGGAGATTATGAGATTGGTCCTTCTGTCCGTATGTCCGTCGTTCGGTGTCTGTGTACGTCTTTGAGGCGCCATATCTCCATAATGGTGCAAGATAGATGCAAGGTAGCAATGGACCACCCACAGGAAGTCAACCACTGCGAGTCGAATGGTCACATGACCGATGTCGTCACGTGACCTACGGTGCCAGATAGACGCATGGTCACAATGTAGTAGTACTAGTAGTAGTAGTAGTTGCAATATTTAAATTACTTCACTTGGCAGAGATATGCACTGTTACAAGCACCTTCTGGTTTAAAAACTGGTTTCCATTCAACAGAAGAACGCATGCAAAACAACTTAGCCGTTGTGTACAAGAGACACACACATAACACAAAAATAGAAGCAGTCATGTTTTACATTCAGCTGTCAACAAAAATCAAAATATGAGAAAAATGCTCTGAAAAATTCCTGGATCCAGAAATTTGAAAGCGATGCAAATGCAGGAACACAGGATCCAGACCCGGGTCACCAAATGCTGGTCTCCAAACCGCGCACACCCGACCCCTTCGAAACGTTCGTCAAAACTTATCCACAACTTTCTGACAAACAGACTAATGGACAAACTCAAAAATATAACACCATCACGACCTCCTTCTTCAGTGGAGGCAAATACAGAAACGTCACAGAAATAAAAAAAAAGAAAGCGGACGAAAGGTGAAAATGTAAGGTCAGCTTACACTTGGTAAGAAGCTTCTTGTCATCGACTTGGTCCGCTTGCTGAATCAGACTGTGTAGAAGTAAGTAAGCACCGTGGTACTGCTGGTAACACTGTGTCGGTAACAACAACAACAACAACAACCCTCCACTCATTATACTACTACATGTTACATACAATGTTACATCATACTGTGCAGCTTGGTCGCATAAAGGCTCTGAATTCAACTGCTGGTCATTTCACTACCAGATAACAACTTTATGCAGCCACGTACCAGATAAAACAAAGCCACTTCTATACAATTCTGGGTAGTGTGGCAACGGATATGCGGCGAGATGGCAGCATTTGCTTCTGCCTCTTTCGCAGTTATCATTAAGTGCAGAAGTGAAAAAAATTGTTCAAATCTGACTTCATTTGACAATGTTATCATAAAAATAATAATGTTTTGTTTTATGAGAAACACAACAACAGTTTCAACACACACACGAATCTGCCTCTGTCACCCAGCAGTACAATCTGATACCCCCACAAAGCCCAGTGACACTTTACAGCTGGGAAGGTGAACTGCAGACAGGTCAAAAGTGATGGCAGCCTACTGCCGGCTATAGGACTACATCACTTGAGAACTGAATGCAAAAAGATCGGAATCAGTTGTAGATGCGAAACAACATTACACAGTACTTCTATGTAACCTGAATGGCACGCAGTGACTAATGGATATTACACACGAAACACTGTTTGTGTAAATAGCTTATCGTAATTAACTTGGAAATGCAATTAGCACAGAGCCATCAGCAATCTCAACCTTTGGAAGCAAGACAGACGGACTGATAGAGAGACAGAGACAGAAAGGGAAAAGCAAATACAGATATCACAGAGAGATAATAAATAACATCACAGACAGACAGACAGACAGACAGACAGACAGACAGACAGACAGACAGACAGACAGACTCACCTCCTGGAGGTCACCCAGCAATTCATCCATTACTGCAGACTGGCACTACAACAACAATTACGACAATGACAACTAATAGTGTAACAACAACTGGAGACATTACAACAAATGCTGTTGCCTTCTGGTCATTCAGAAGAAAACCGCAGCTGTTGCCGAACATCAACAAGTCAAAAAAAGAAATCTGAGCTATTGCTCATGAGACACACGAGGGCCTATAGCAGTTTCTGTTCGCAGGTATTCTTGGTCTATCTCCATCCATTTCACTGCAATTCACTCTTCTGTAGCGAAAAATCGCCAAAAAATCACTATAAACTGCTATTTTTAAAGTCCAAGGTCATTCAACATCATCGATGTTGACATTTCTAAGAAGCTCGTCACCAGTGCTTGTTATGATAAGCAAACTGTCTGTGCCTATCTGCAACCATTTTCACGATAAATGAGTCAATAGCGCTAAAATAACATCTTTTTAGAGGGGGTGCCCTTTTTTCTCTCCTTCATTCAAGGGGACCCCCTTGACCCAGCAGCATGAAATTTTGTCACGAAATACTACAGACGATAGGCTATCATTCGGTGGAAACCCAAAGTCTCTATCTCACCTGGTCTTGGAACGGTACCAGGGACATGACAGACAGACACCAAGACACCAGGACAGAATTACCATAGATAATATGCTAGCTCTCGCACGTAAAAATAAAGGTTTATACTGCAAATGCAGGACACACTTACAAATGCATCTAACGGAATAACACTGAGTGGAACAAACCATCTCTATGGCACAGCTGTAGAGCAGTCTGTCAGTTGTCAGAGACATCGTAGGCAAAGTGGATTGCGATGTTGCATCAAACTGCGAGCTGCGCTGACTCAACTGTTTGCATACTGATAAGCATTGCTGATAGTCGCTGTTCATGTCTCTCAGCACTGTGACAGCCACAACCAGTACAATATAAGCACTGATAAGCAATTATAAGCACTGCTGGTAATTAGCATTAATCTGCCTCAGCACCTTAATTACATAGCAGCAATCAACACGTGTACAATACAAGATAATGTTCATACGAACACAGAGTCTATCCAATGCATTTTGATAGTTTACAATATATGTCCATATAAATATAATCAGTGAGCTGTTTAGATTGATAGAAAAACATCAAAAACTTTAATTTTAAATTGTACAGCAGCAATGTTACTGACATCCTTTGCTATTATTATAACTAAACAATAAATACTGTCAGTCACGAGACCATTCAATTCGTCACCAGGGCTTTACTATAAATGGTCCATCATCACCATGCGTCTATCTTGCACCACTGTGAAGATATGGCGCCTTAAATATAATGGGATCATGAACTTGACTCTTTGGGGTCACGTGACGTCACTGATCACTTGACCATTCGACTCCTGGGGGTCGACTTCCTATGGGTGGTCCATGATGACCATGCGTCCATCTGGCATCGTTACAGGGATATGGCATGGAAGGGGAAAAGGAAGGGAAAAGGAAGATGAAGGAGAAGAGAAGGCAGAAGGAAAAATAATGGGAAGGAGAAGGGAAAGGGGAAGAGGATGGAAAAGGGGGGAAAGAAGAAAAGGCAAGGAAAAGGAGAAAAGAAGGAAAAGGGGGAAGGGGAAGGAAAAGGGGGGAAAGGGAAAAAAAGAAAGGAGAAGCGAAAAGAAAAAGAGAAGAGAAAGAGAAAGGAAGGGGAAGGGAAAGTGGAAGGGGAGGGAAACGGGGAACAGGAAAAGGAAAGGAAAAGTGGAAGGGGAAGGAGAAGGAAAAGGGAAAAGGAAAAGGAAGGGAAAGGTGGAAGGAAGAGAGCTTAAGAAAAGTTGGACGCACGGACAGATGCACGGACGCACGAACAGACACTCAGGTGATTTTATACTCTGTCCAATGCTATGCACTGCAATGGATGGACAATAAGCAAACATTGTTATACATCTGTAAACAATTAAAACTGCAAGCTACTCTACGATATCACCGGCAGTGTGACTGTAATCAAATTTCAGTGTAGTAAAACATGCTGAAAACTACTGTACATCACACAGTTATTTGTGGTACTGGTAAACCAATTACGGTACCATAAAATCACTGTACAGCAGTGTATTACAAAAGTAACCAAAAAGCATCAGAATGGAAGGGTATCAAAAGGTGCACTTAACAGAGGTAGTTTCGAGCAGTCAAACTGCCAGCATGCTGTCATGATGAGCCGGAACAATGAACACAGCAAAAGTACTTGCTATACGCTGGACTGGATGCTTTAACTGGCATCCTAAGAAACAATGGGCGACTTCACTTTTTGACTTGGACTATTGCGGAGACTTTCGCTGAGCCTAAACTTCAGTCTAAGTGTATACTTAAGTCAAAAAGTGAAGTGATTACGCTGTGCGAAAACATGGCAACTAACGCAGATAGTTTAGTAAATTTAAAACAGTCTGGTACGAAAAATAAACGCCGTAATGGCTACACAATGACGTAAGACGTTATGTAATTACGTCACTTGCATGCGCAGTGTAATTAAATAAACAGGTCGAAGCGTAACTGGTTGATTTATTTCCTGTTGGGTTTACCGGTTTTCCGCCATTTTTAATCGTTTAGTTGAACTTTGGTCTAAGTACAGACTTTAGAGTTCAGCTTTAGCTATGGCTCAGCGAAAAGGCTCAGCAAAAGTCTAAGTCAAAAAGTGAAGTCGCCCAATGTCTAATCACTATAACGGAGCCAGCTTACTTAAGCTGATGTCAGACAAGACAGTCTGCTGACACATAAAACAGATTTCGGTTGACGACGACTGCCAACTACAAACCATCAACGAAAACTGTTTTGTCTGACATCGGCCTTACACTTCAGCTGAAAGACAGCGAACGCGTGAGTGACTGCTAGTACCTTGGCGAGTCAGCAAGGTAGGACTGAGACGTCCGTCAGCAAGCGCAGCTTTGGCGAGGTTCAGCGCCGATGCAAGCAGCTCCAGCGCTCGCATGTAGAGCACGATCTGTTCAAGTCTTCTCTGTCCCTCACTGATGAAGACCGTCGACGAGCAGGTATCAGAGCAGACTGTGGGCGTGGATGTCGGACACATCGCAACATCATCGACAAAGACCGACTCAGCGAGCGGAGAGCTGCGGGAACGAGCGATCTGGATGATGGATGCACTCAGATCACGCACAAACTCCAGCTTCAGCAGCAGGTCATTGTGCTCACGCTGCACACACACACAATCTCAAACTTCCGCTGAGAACACCACTGCCGCCTGGTGAACGCAACACAGCTCATCATGATCATGTTGCCACCCACAAAATCAATCGCCACGGTAATTTTTCAATGTATCTAGAACAATTACACACATTACGATCGCTGGACGTTAGCACATCAAAAGTTTTTTAGGAGCGTTATATGCTACAAAAATTGCATTTTACTTACTCACTTACTAATTTTACTTAGCTATAGACAGTACCATTCTGTCGATGAAAGTATCAGGATTTAGCACTCCATCCATCTAGAATCCACTGTCATAGACACATATCTGTAGATCATAAAAATCCAAGCTTGGCTTGGCAGCAGTTCTAACAGCAGTTTAAATACCAAACTTTCTGACAGACTGATGCTGTCGATAGAGTAAACGTGCACACTCAGCCTAGTCTCTGCTACGGCGCACCACAGACTTGTTTGCGACATGTGGCAGTCTATAATGCATTTTGACAAAAAAACTTCATTATAAAAATGTTATCTAACGAATCTATTGAGAATTACTTACTTCAACTCACGTTACTAACTATTTTCATTCAACAGCGGTTTGTCTGTCAAACTTAACGAACAAACAAACTCATGGACTGAACATGCTTACATGCATCAGAGTTCTCTCAGTGAGCTCAGGAGGAATGAATGACACGAGTCCCTCCATTGACGGATGAACAGCAACAGTCGGTGATCGGTGAATTCCCGGGTCGGCTTTACCAGCACCACGCGAGCCTAGCGACGAATCACAGCTCATTCGACGACTGTCCACCGACAGAGGTGTCACTGTAAAGCACACCCGATAAAACAGCATATTAATCCCACATAATGCACAAAAAAAGACACAACACTTATGTTGAAATATCTTTTTTAAAATTTGTCACTGAAACAAGCTTGAAAACAAGCCACCGCAAATAATGTTGCCATCACAAAGCAAATACAAATTCTTATTAATCACTGCACATTTTATGTGTGAAAGCAGCTACTGCTTTCAGCATGTCTTAGCCATCGCAATTCTGTCCGTTCGTCCATCACACAGGTGGATCAGTCAAAAACGGTGAAAGCTAGGATCACCAAATCTTCACCTTCAGCTGCTTGGAAGACTCTAATTTCAGGAACCATAAAGCTTTTCCATAAATTCGAAGGGTGTCACCCCGAACGAGGGCACTAAATGAGAGAGGGTGGGAAAAATTTGCGATTTTTAGCCAATAAGTCACTGTATCTCAACAACGGTGCGAGATAGAGCCTAGGTTACTACTGATCACTAATAGGAAGTCGTACACTGGCTCTCGATTGCCACTGAATTCAATGACCTTAGTTGACCTTGAACGCTAAAATAAGAGTTTTAATGGATTTTTTTGGCAATTTGGGGCTGCGAGACACATTTCGTGAGTGAATTGCGCCGAAAGCAATTGAGACAGACATGGACAAGCTGCACATGAAATTTTCAGCGTTGAACGTAGATTTCGACGGTTCAAGTTTTGATTATCTAGATTCAAGAAAACCTGCACACGAGGGCATCAAAAAGCAGTACCCCCGTAAAAGTTGCAACAAAATGGCTAGAGATAGACTGACAGTTTGCAAACAGGAACTGCTATAGGCTTTCACGCGTCTCGTGAACATTAGCTTAAGTTTCTTGTTTATCATGCGACTCATGCGCGAAAATGAAATTTAAAATAAAGCCATGATTCAAGTAAGTAAAGCGATGCAGATGTGCTAAGAAGTTATCGGTTGACCTGGTCTCTGCGAGTTGCTGCCAGGAGTTAATGAAAGACCAGAGGCAATATTGGAGATTGAGTTGCAATGACTTCCAGGGGATGCCGAGAGTGGCGGCGATGCACCCATAACAAACTGAACTGCAACAGAAACACACACCGCAACATCATATTACGTGCATCACTAATCTTTATTACATCATTTCTAACTTAGCAGCACTCTAAAAACTATGTTTTTGTATCCCGAAAACAAAATTTCCTGGAAACTTTCCCCAGATGTTCCTAAGATAAGTCAGCAATTTTGTTATGCAAAAGCTTCTCCCAAGATGTTCCGTGTATCCTACAAGTCATGTTGTAAACTGCACTCTTTCTTGAAATCTGTACGAGTCTGATTTTGCTAGGTTTTGCCAGTGTAATTTACGTTAACGGAAATGGAAATGCATAAAAACGGATTTAATCAGATTCCGTTAACAAAAACAAAAACGTCAGTAAAAAACGGAAACGAAGCGGTAATGGAAAGTCCAAAACGACAATAGAACGAAAACGGAAAAGCCAAAAACGGAAAGTAAAATGAGCTGCCAATGCATTTACAGTTGGCAAGAGACGTTGTTTGCCAGTGTAATTAACACCTGCTGTATCACCATGTGACATGCCACGGTTCCTGTTGTCAGAAGGCCTATAGTGTTATATGACTGCAGTGAGTCTGTGAGTGAGCACTCGGCAGTCTGGAGAAGGGTTCTAGGCGCACGCAGTGGCCGCCGCCAGCGCGTCACTGGAAGACATCAAACATATCTAATGTCACTGGCGTATCTGACTGGTCTGTGATAACAACTGCAGCCTGGCAGCGCAGTATCTTGATGACTGCATCAAAAGCTGGCGAAGTGGGTGGTCCAATTTTTTGCTCTGTCCAGCGTCCATCATTCACAAATACTGTCGTTAGTCGCTGGAGGCAGCGTCCAGGAAAGACAGACGTACAATTAATAGCGACCAATAGACGACGAAGCTCGTTATTTGATCACCATGCAGCAGCCTACAATAGCTGATGACTGCCAACAGGACACCATCTGAAGTTTTCACTGTTGTGTCACTGAGCTGTAACAGCGAACGCGATCTGTGGATGGAAACACGAGCGCCTATATTGGAATATTTTTCATTTGATGCTAAAATGTAGCACTGTAGATGACATGAGCAACAAATTCTGTCACTGACGAGCGAAAAACAAACGGAGCTATTTCATTCATCTGCATAAGTTGCAATGGGTGGAATTTGTTGAAAGCACAAAGTATAACAGTCGTTCAAATTTGCTTCAAACAAACAGTCATCACAATTGCTTCCAGCCACAAAGCGAAGTCTTGCAGGCTTTATTTTCTCATGTCCTATACTGCATGTTTGTGTCTGATTCTAACTGCATCTAATCAAGTGAAAACGAAAACTGAAATGAAAATGCGTAAAACTGAAACGAAACTAAAACGAACAAAGACGGCGTGAAACGGAAACGAAAAAATCCTTCAAAACGGAAACGAAACCGAAACTTGAATTACACGGTAAAAACGAAATGGAAACTAGAATGAAAATAAAAGGTGAAACTTGAATCGCACAGGGTTTGCACATGTTCGACCTACAATCCCTCACGAATTACACCCAGATTCTCATTTTTCGTATCAGAAACTGACCGCACATCGAAAAAAATGTTTGCCAACGGTTTACAGGTGCACAGAGACAGACAAGTATATACATAAATTCAACTACGAGTTTATTCAGACAAAAGTTACCGGCTGGTGGAGACATAGAATCGATGGATGCAAGAGACACATTACGTGACACTGGTGACCCGGGCACCTGTAACAACAACATGGAGAAAACCCACATCACTGGGCACACGACATGCACATGAACTGAGTTAAATTAAACTGAATACGAATATTCATGAAAGCGCCATTTAGACAAAGTTATCAAAAGTGCCAGCGGGCAACAAACTGATTTCAAGTTTTTTTCATGCATGTGCTGATAGCATAGCTCGTAGCATCCACGTCTGCTGAAGTCTGCTTCTCAATCATCAAACGACGGCAGAGTGAAATCTGACCGAACACAAATTGGCGGCAAAATTACTGAGCAAGTAAGAGATGCGAAAGCTGAATCCTGTCCTTTGAGAGAAAATGCTACCAGAAGATTCTGAGGATAGGATGGACACAAAAGGTCACTAATGAAGAATTGTACAGAAAGATTCAATTGGCAGAAACCCTACTGCAGAAAGTGATACAGAGAAAGTTGCGCCTCTTCGGC
>Ga0209367_1002208_pt1 | contig 25427 bp, 5 predicted proteins | sample WorMetLIZISLAND2_FD_187412 | JGI IMG/M metagenome (GOLD analysis project Ga0209367, IMG submission 187412) | Marine gutless worms symbiont microbial communities from Max Planck institute for Marine Microbiology, Germany - Olavius geniculatus... ... | reverse complement strand
ACCTGAAGTTAACAGCTGCTCCTTTTATCCGTCTATCTTGCATATTTTCTGTTGTTACTCATATTTCATTCAAAAGACTAATAGACAACTTCTAGAAGTGAGATCCGCGCTGTATAGGCCTGTAAATGCCGACACATCTTGATCCGAGTTTTATAAAGTTTGCCCCGAGTTGATCCGAGGCCATGCGATCGCTTCGAGAATTCGTGAACCGTATGATCCGCCCCGAGGATTCAGACTGTATTTTGATCCGCCCCGACGATCCGCCCCGCCCTGAGGATTAGGACAGGCCCCTACGGACATAGGCTACGTTCTCCCAAAATTTAGGTCCCGAGTCCCAACCCCATAAATTTGCATGGCGCATTACGGCCAAACTGTATTAACACAATCGTTACTATAACAGGCTACAGACGTGTGCAAATGCCCTATCTAATGCATCCATTGCCGACCCTTCTTTCCCTTTAAACAGGGGTGCTGAGCTGATGACTGCTCATTCACATTTGCTGACCTTCGGACACCGGAGTACGGTCTGTGAGGTCGGCCTTCCCTAGCGACAGCTGGGCTTGTTGTAAAATCAGCTGACATTCTTAGCGGTATCAACTATCAAGGGACCAGACGTATAGCCTGTAGGAGACACTGCAGCGGAATAATTATCTCATTACATGCAAACAGTAACGTGCATGTAATGAGATGATTATAACAGACTGTCGATTATAGTCTAAGCATGTCTCTCCACTTGCTCGCAGTCGCAGACGGCGAAGCTGCAGCGTCGTGGCAACTATTATCGTATGGTGGACACTCTAGTCTTTAATTGTGGAGCAGTTTCTCAAGTCCATAAGGCTATTTCATTGTTAACACCAAGCATTGGCAAGCATGCTGCAGCTTTCAGGATAGATAGCAGTAGTTCAGTTACCGGTAGCCTATAGCTAGTAAGCCTACTACTACGACTAGGTGACGTTAGACGTAGACAAACTAAACTTAGTGATACTTACTGCACGGTGAAGTAGACAACTCGAGACTAGCGTTCACTGGTCGACAGGTATTCAGACTTCGTCTCAAGCTGTGGCAGCGTGTCAAGAAAAAACGGTGAAAGAATTTGAAGCCTTACGACAAAAACGCCAGCGTTTCCGCCCTGAATGTCAACCAGCGTCATGTGCAGGCAAAAGCTTGGGTCAGACCGAGAGACGACACGTATAGGGGCCCTATAGCCAAATAGCTGCAGGCCTATGACTGACGTAGCTCAACTGACAGTCAACAGCAGCAGCTGTCGACAGCATTATAGGCTACAGTACCACTGCTGCTTTATAGTGCTGACCTAGCGAGCGGCACTGCCATTGCAGCACTTTGACTACTGGTATTGGCACTATTTCAACCGGATATGCTTCTGTTGCCAGCGTTAGGGCCTATTTTATTGCTTACTATCACGGATCGTAACAGACTGCAGTGGGGCATAGGCCTACCGCCTACTGCCTATCTCGATTGAAATAACGGACATTACTAACCGGCTGCCGTTTTCAGTGGCTTCTATCCCCCAAATTTAGAATCGAAATCAGGCGCAACTCTCCCCAGTTTTGGGCTTAGGTCTTCCCTAATTTTTGACTAAACTTTCCCCCTCTATTTTGGGTTTTCCTCCTCTAAGGAGAAAGTTTTGTCAAGAGTATATATTGCCGAATGAAAAATAGGGGGAAGTAAAAAATAGAGAGCAAAGTTCAGTTAAGGGTGTAGATTGGCCAGTGAAAGAAGGAGGGGAGTTATGCTAATGGTGGAAATAAAAATAGGGTGGGAAGTATTGTTAAGGGATAAATTAAAAGATAGAAAAAAGTGAAAAATAGGGGAAAGTTTTGATCTACAACCTTAACAAGACTCCCCCCTATTTTTCACTGGGCGCAAACTGCGCCCATCAGGTATAGGGATAGAAGCCACTGGCCGTTTTCATATTCCACAATCTTTCTGCTGGCATCCCCCCTGCTCTAATGTTAACTGCAGTCCAGGCAACAGTACCCAGAGCTGATTTCTAATAATATCAAATCAAATGCAGTTTGGCGACCATTCTTCACTGGGACCGACTAATACCGACTGGAAAAGGGTGGACGAATGTGACATGACAGACGACAGGTAGACATTAGAGACAGACAGACCACGCCACGGATATACGTATAAGAATAGTTGGAATCGTTTGCATTGCGAGAGCGATCCTACTATATGTACACTGTACAGCTACTTTCAGTTTGTTTAACCGTTCTGCTTTTTATGAGTTACTGCAGATTATATAAGGTGGTCGCTAAAATTGATCTTTTGCGATCATGCCCAAAACAGTTATTATTAGATCAGTTAGTTATATATGTCAGGTGACAGCACTGTTCTCGGCAGAGATTTAAGGTCTCTGATCGCTTCTAGCCTCATAATTATTGTGATTACAAAATTAGATGCCTCTTTTTATTTGGACATCTTGTACAAGGTTTTATTTTTCGTTTTTTGTCTGATCTTTTATCGTCATCGGGAGGTTTGGCTTTAAGCAACAATAACGTTAGCGGATTAACCTAGGCCTATTAAAGAGAATCGCTTTTTGCAGCGCAAGCGATTCCGCCGATTTCTGCACGTTTCTCCTTAGCGTGGTCTGTCTCTCTGTATCGTCTGTCACAATTTCGTGCACTCTGCGCAAATCGTTAGATGGATTTAGACGTCATTTGTGATGGGCCTACACTTAATTGTGGGATACACTTAAACAATACACATTGTGTTATATGGGGTCCCTGACCACCAGGGAAAGGATATATACACTGTGTTTCAAAAAAACGGGCACCCTTTTTATTTCTTTCATAATTCACTCAAATAGTGATCAATTTACACGAAATTTTTACCAGATGTAGCTGAAGAAATGCTAATTCAAAATATCAGGACATATCAGGACAAATATATGGACAAAATATGGCTGTTAGTTAAATATTCTTTGCTAGTTGTGATGTAATGCTGACGTCATAATGCATCGTGAATACAAGCTTGCTTGTCTCAACTGGTGCTGTCCCTTGTTACTCTGCTTCGACGGTGAATTTTATCTGGTTCATTGATGAAAAATTTTCATCGTATCAGCAATAAGCAACACGGGTGCCCGTTTTTTTGGAAACACAGTGTAGATATGGAAGTCAAACTCGCCAGCTATAAAACATGCAATCTGCAGCCAAGCAGTCAGTCCTTGGTGAATACAGTCGAAGATGAGAAGCGATTCCGCTTATTGTCAAATTACTTTGGGCTTTGTTCCTATGATCTTTTATGGTCTTTAATCATATTTGTTTGCGTAACTAAAGGTTACGCATTAAAAACTAATGCTAGCGAATATCCCATTATAATTTCCTATTTACATCTAGTCCATGCAGTGAATTGCGTTGTTCTGAAGCCAAATTACAAAAACATAGAATGACCTTCAAATGTCATTGACGAAGTTGATATTCTTATTCGTGAACCTGTTTTGTGTTGAAAGTTTCGCACGGCCTTACGTTAAACTGTTTTCTGATACTTTGCTTATTTTCTTCTGAGGTGATTCAATGACATTTGAAGGACATTCTAACTCTTAACATCGGACAACTGATAGTGTTTATGCCTCGTTGTTAAAAATGCTATTTTGTGTAGCAGTGTTTACAATATTTACCGGTATGCATCAAATATATTGAATAGGACCTAAGCAGAACATCAAAGACAGTGACAGACTAAATCAGTTTCACGGATTACTGCACTTATTATTTCTTTGCAGCGTTGCGCATACAAAAATATCCCTCTATCTACATGTACACGATCACTCAACTTGTTAGTCTAATTGGCGTTATTGTTATTTATGCACGCAATTATCACAAAAATGCAAACCGTTGTTGTAAATCGTTATGGTACTCGGACCGGAGTGTTTTGGGACGGGACTGTATAATATCACCATCAGCGACTTGACTGTTTACTGTTGCGTACATTACATGCTATAATAGGCGGTCGTCCACCCTATATTTCAGACTACTATAATAAATACAAAACCCGATGACTCACCAGATAACAAAATTAGTTACATAGTAACGACATAGACCTACATACCAGTAAGTCAGTGTCTGGGAAATTATACCCCATGCGTACCCTAACGGGCTCCGCTCATGGACCCCGCTCGCGAGAACTATAATACGTATGCTATATATATAAACTTAAATATCATAACTATGTAATCTTTAATATGTTATAGGCCTAAGCATGGCTGGAAAGAAACGTAGGTTTTTAAGAAAAAATAGGTTTTTAAGGTTTTTAAGGGTTTTTAAAGGTTTTTAGGTTATTTAGGTTTTTAAAGGTTTTTTGTCCAATGAACACCGTGCACAAAATTACAATCCAGCAAACACGTGCTATACACCCTCTTATGAGTGAACGTGGTTAAAGTCTTAACTTAAAAATCACGATGATAGTATTATCATATATGATATGTAATAAAATTTTACAACAAATTGCAAAAAAACCTAAAAACATAAAACTGGACTTTTGAGGTTTTTTTAATAAATTTAAAAAGCCTACGTTTTTTTCGGACCAGTTTTCCAGCCCTGGTTATAAGTGAGTAGTTTACATGTCGCAAGTAATGTCGCAAACACAATATAATAATACATACAATAAAGCATGCATGTGACAGTGCTGCACTACTTGCACTTTTTAGCCGACCGTACTTACGTAGGCTAACGGTCGAGCTTATGGTACGAGTTGTCGTCTGTCTGTCTGTCCGTGTTTGTTACGGATGTATTGTGGCTAATCGGTGCGAGATAGGGCCCAGGGTGCTAGTGATCACTAATAGGAAGTCGCATATTGGCTTTCAAATAACACGAAAATCATTGACCTTGGATGACTTTAAATGGTCATAACGCACTATGGTATGCCAATCGTGCGTTACTGCGGCTAAACAGTAGGCCTAAGCCGAGGGCGCTGTCAATAGTAACCATGTCTTCGTCTGCGGCGGTTTGGCCGAAATTTTCAATAGAAAGTTTCAAACTATAAGTGGCTTTATCTCGGAGACGATGAGAGATAGGGAGAAGGTTACTATATTAATCGCTAATAGAAAGTGGCATACTCCCTTCAACGACAAAAATCATTGACCTTGGATGACCTTGAAAGTCACTGTCAACCAGTATGATCGGCTATCCTAGCGACAGCTGGACTTTTTGTTGGTTTCTCTGTTTTCAGATTCGTACTATCAAAATAGACAGCAACAGTGCCAATGACTTAAGGCAATCGGAAAGTGCGGTGGCATATTTGACAAGAAGCATCCTACATCCTGCACTGGGCCTGCAGTGACCATGTCTATCTAGCTACTGTTGGCACAAAAATATACAGCTAGAAATATTAATTATGTTAGAAATATAAAATACGTACAATATGCACAAAATGCAAGCACCAAACTACGCTATTCACATACAGCAATAAAACTAGGCTACAGTGTATAAATATTGGTCCACTGCACATGGAACAAAAATATATACGTTATCACCACAATCCCGTCAGACTTATTACACAGCTGACAGTGACAAGTCGTCATAATGCTACACTGCACGGTGCTGATCCGCAAATACGCAAAAATATAAGTACTAAAATAGAATTATAGTGAAAGTCGACCTGGCAAATGAATGTGATATAATATTCTATTCTACAGCTGCTCTATAGCTAACTAACAGTGTACGTTAGTGCTGGAAGTCAGCTCAGAAGAAGTCGACGGTGATGGACGGTTTATCGCCGATGCTAACATTGCTAATCATCTGGGCGGCGTGCTCCTGCTGAAACAGCTGGACTCGAGACGACGACAGCGGCAGCGCCCCGGCAGGCGTCATAGGGATGTTCTGAGGTCGTGATTGTGGAACCGTCACCACGCGCACGGTGTTTGTGTGGCCCGTGCCAGCCTGCCATCCCGTCGCCACCACCACTGTCGAACCGGCCTGGAAGAACTTACGCGCGACTCCGACGTCGAACGCCAGCCAGACCCGTCGGTCGACGTCGTCGGACCACTCGTGCGTGTCGGCCGTCGACAACGCGTCGTCCATCACCGAGTAGACCCCGCGGTAAAGCGCCAGTTGTCTGGCCAGCTTGGCGTCACGCGTCACCGCCACGATCGGACAGCGTGGTCGATAGGCGGCCATCAGGAACGCCGAACGACCGGTCATCGTGAGCGTGATGATGGCTGCCGCGAAGCAGTTGACGGACGCCTCGACGGTAGCCAGGGCGACAGTACGGGTGTTATCAGTGGGCAGTGGCGTCAGTGATCTGAGCTCGTCGAACAACTGACGGTGGTGAATAGCTGCCTCGGCTTCACACGCAATGCTGTGCATCATCTCGACCGCTTTGACCGGGTACAGGCCCTTGGCCGTCTCACCACTCAGCATGACGCAGTCAGCGCCGTCCAAGATGGCGTTAGCCACGTCCGACGCCTCGGCCCTCGTCGGTCGCGGCTTCATGACCATGCTCTCCAACATCTGGGTGGCGCAGATGATCGGCTTGCCGGCCAGGTTACAGCGCCCGATCATCATCTTCTGCGCCAGGAAGACCTTCTGCGCAGGAATCTCGATGCCGAGGTCTCCCCGCGCTACCATGATGCCGTCGGCCGCGTCGAGAATCTCGTCGAAGCGCTTCAGTCCTTCGTGGTTCTCGATCTTGGCGATGATCTTGATGCTGTTGCCCGCCTCGCCCAGCACCTCACGGATGGTCCTGACGCCTTCGTCACTGCGGATAAACGACGCAAAGACCATGTCCACTTCCTGCTCTACGCCAAACTTGAGGTCTTCGATGTCGCGCTCCGACACCGCTGGAAGATCAACCGGAACTCCGGGCAGATTGCAGCCCTTCCTGCTGCCCAGCTTGCCGCCGTTCTCCACTTCACACTTGAGCGCGGTCGGCTGCTTCTCTTTCACGATCAGCGACAGTAGACCGTCGTCGATGTAGATCCTCTGGCCGACGTCGACCAGGCTGACCATGTTCTTGTAGTCGACCCAAATGACGTTCTCGTCGCATCGCTCGCGGTGTTCGTCGTCTATGGTGACAAGGACATCACGCCCAGATACCAACTCCACCTCGGCCGTCACTCCACTCGTCAGCACTCCAGTCCTGATCTCAGGACCCTTCGTATCGAGCGCCACTGCCACCTGTCTGCCGACGTTGGCGGCCGCATGACGCACGTTGGCGATCGACTGGCGGTGGTAGTCGTGCGTACCATGCGAGAAGTTGAGCCGCGCGATGTCCAGACCCGTCGCCATCATCTGCTCGAGGCTCTCGATGTCGCGGCACGCCGGTCCGATAGTGCCGACGATGCTGGACATGCGGTTATTGGCTGGCGGTGAGTCGACGTCAAGTTGACTGAGTGACTGCAGGCGGGTTTGCGCGTACGCCGCTGCGATCTGCTGCTCACGCATTGCCACCATGGACGCCGTCATCGGCATCGATCCACCGGATGCTCCCCAGCTGGGAATGCGTCCCATCGTCGACGACGGATGCTGCAACATGCTGGCTGCGACTAATGATGACACTCGCGACTAATCGACTATTAGATTACCAGTCATGTATAACCTGTAGGTCTAATAACGTACACTGCAAGCAGACTGACAGAGCGGTGTCATTGCCAGCCACCCGAACGCTCACTCAAACAACATCCTAGTCATCCCATACGCTACTGCTGTATGTGTAGCCCGCAAAGCCACCCGCAAGCAGTGCATGCATACAACAACATTGCAACGGAGCCAAGGCCTATAGGCCACTGACTGATTGACTGAGCTATAGCTAGGCCTACGAGCAGTCAGTATCTGCTGCCAGGCTCGTCGAGCGTAACGATACTCTAGTCTAGGGCTTCAGTGCTGCCCTGGGTTTTGCCAATGTAAGGCGTGCCAGCGTGCCGTGAAAACAATTTTATTTAGAAATTTCATCGATCCTTCCACGTACGTCACCACTGAATCAGTCAATCAAACCAATTAGGCCTAAAATTACCAGTGCCTTACAGGATAAAATCTATAGGCTAAAACGTAAGATACAACTCTCGAAGCTCCAGGCTCCTAGAGGACAAAAAACTTCGTCAAGAATTGTTGCTGTACAGTAGACTGGTTATGGAGTTAAATAATAAATCGAGTCTATCGATATCGCCGGCTTTCAGTGATGTATAGTTGAAATGACTGAACGACAATCGGTGATCAATGTAAAATTTCTCTGAGACTTTTTTAGTCATAGAGTGGATTACCTATGAAGTGGACCTACAACGATTGCTAAAAATACGAAAATTTCGTCCATTTTACAATAGGCCTAAATTTGTTTTCGCGATAAGGACCATAATAAATGGCATGACATATTATATTCGGTTATTAGACAGAACTGACAGAAAAACCAACATAAGATACGCAGGTAGGCTACTACCAGCGTAAATAAATGTACGGCATCGCGATCTTTTATTGCGATAGTCCATTTTTTTGTTCTTGTTAGCTAGGCACCCATAGGACAAAAGTGGGCTATCTTTGGGCGCAAAATTGATAACTTGTGCTCTTTACGTTCGATGGTTATTCTTGTTTGTTGTTTGAAGTTGTTTGAAGTTGTTTGTCACTTTAAATTATAGCTTTGCTACCGATTTCACAAAATTGTACGTATGTAATGTTGATTATCGCTAGACATTACTCTGATTTTAGACAAACATCTGCTAAAACAGAAGCTAGTATGGTTAATATTGTTCGCTGACATGAGCGATAATGCGGGACTGGTAAAATATGTACCTGCGGATTTGCGGACCGACTTACGAGGATGAGTGAAGATGATGTGAACGGCGCAATGATAGTAGTTTGCAGCATTAGGGATGTGCAGCCTGAATAATTTATTACTAAACCACATTTTTCAAAGGCAGTGATTATACGGACGAACGGCCACGTATGCGGTCAGCGTTATGCGGACTAACGGCCGGGTATGACTAATCACCGCAACGGACCATAATGTAAAGAAATTAAACCTAATTGCTGTCCGATGTTGTCCTGTTCTGATCTGTTTAGGTCAATTGTCATCCGTTGTGGTTGAGTTCCAGCGAGTTCCAGGGGCAGAGCCCCTAGGTTGGGGGGTCAGGCCCGGAAGCTGAAACACTTTTAACTTTTGGACGTGCAGTGGAAGCCGCAAATTTGCCTGCATTTTAATATTGGAAATGCAAAGATTGTGAATATTTGTGTTGTCTTGCAAAAATGACGTTTAATAAGTCGGGTTGTTAAACGAAGTTTGGATTTGCGAACTTTGAATTTCAAGTTTGAATTTGTATTTGTTTTTCAGCCCTTCGATATTCGAATCCAAGCATCACCAATTAGACACAGATGGTTTTGCCTTGAAAGTGGAGCGCTCTGCGGTGCACTGTGTGACGATTTCTTCGTTCTCTGCTGGCCGCCAATTCAAGCGACGCCCGCCGTGTGTTTGCTTACCCTTCGCCTCCCCTCCCCTCCCTGCATACCAGTGCGGCGTTCAGTTACTCTCCGTCTTAGACTGCGTCCCTGGCGCGTGTTGTATACTGATGCAAGCTATCAAAGTGACAAATCTTGGTGGCCCAGACACAGAGATGAGATCAATTGACGGCAATAGAGTGCGACATGGCTTGATGTCCTGGCTGATTGCACTGTTGATAGACTGCTTCCCGCCATGTGGCGTGCATGCTGTGACCTTCATCTCACCTTACAGTGCAGACATCAAACGCATATTGCTTAAGCTTCTCCAGAAATATATAAACGAAGTTCGAATTTAATCCAAATTTTAGCGGTCAAAATTCGAATTTGGAAAAAAAACGAATTTAACATCCCTATTAATAAGTCACATTATGATTATGGCATGTGTATGGTTACCAGAGGACATTTTTTCCTGGGGGCAGCCAGGGGGCAAGGGCACGAGGGATCTGCCCCTGCCCCAGCTCTGGCGCCGCCTACGTTTTCCATCCGTGGAGATGTAGGAGTGATCAGCTACGCCACTGTATCTGTCCCAGTTTATAGTGGAAAGGCTTTGCCATTGTCCATACGGACGGAAATTATTCAGTCAGTATCACAAACGAGTATTCAAAACCTAGCACCAATCAGGAGCACCAACCACAGAGTCACTTGCCTACTTTCATAAAGAACGGAAAAACTTTCCTCTTGGCTTCCTCTGGATGCCCAGGCAAGCATAGTGCAGCCATCGTAGGCACCGGTGACCGGTCGCACTGGACACACTTCACCGCAACCTGATCCCCAGCACTGTTACACAGATGGCACTTTCACTGAATATCATCAGCCACTAGGTGCACATCCATATATGTGGAAAGCATCTCCCACGCTGCAGCGTCAAAGTTTGGGTCAAAATACTTTGATAAAAAATGTAAAACGTAAATGACGACAGGTAAAAATATAAATTTTACATTGTAACATTTTTACCCGTTTGCAATTTTTCGTTTTATGCTTTTTATCAACAGCTGTATTGAATGAACTTCCCAGGAGCCTGACTAAATATATACAAAATACAGGGTGGGCCAAAAAATGTGGCACTTTACTTTTTTCCATATTTTCGCCAATTATTGACTGATTTACAAAATTTTTTCACTGGTACACTCTGTGGGCAATTTGCAATAACATGCTTAATATTACATATCCCACTACACCGTAAATGCATCTCTACACTATCTTGCGAAATAGTGATGAAATATGCATTGATAACGATAATAACAAACTGTAAACATTTTGGTAAAATTGAAAAAAAACACTTTACACCAACACTGCGGTGATTGGTCTGTCATACATGATACTAAACTGTGTGGGTCTAATACAGTCTAGTGTCATACGGATTATTCATCGCAATGTTGGTTTAAAGTGTTTTTCCATTTATCTAAATTTTTGTTATTATTGTTAGTTTTTGCTTACATTTATGTTTCACAAGGTAGTGTAGAAACTCATTTACCACGTGGTGGGAAATGTAATAATCACATGATTGCAAACTGTCTATGGAGTGTGCCAATAAAAGAATTTTGAAGATTGGTCAATAATTGGCGAAGATATGGACAAAAGTAAAGTGCCACGTTTTTGTGGCCCACGGTGTGGCATATTAGTGTATTAGCCTAACAGAGAAATAAACTGACACAGTGAACTGTGTTAAAAATACGTAAAAATGTGCGCTGAATAGCATGCAAATAAACAAGTTATGTGGAACTATTTTTGTGAGTGTCCACAAACGATGGATCAGTTTGTTTTTTGCCCGATTTTCACTGTAGCCAACTTGCAGACTAACAGTGTGGGCCAGTGGGTAAATGCAAACTACTAAAATGCATTTCGCACGCAGTCGAACGACTTAAGATCTGGTCTAATGTGTATATTAGCATTTACTGTTCCACTATGTGCTAATGTCTCAATATGCTTTGCAGAAGTGGTCTCTGTGCAGGATCTCTAGGGTCATTTAAACATAGGGGGAATGATGCACGTTGCATCATAGATAATATTGGGAGAGAAGAGAAAAATCTAGTGTCAAATTTTTTTCACTCACTCTGCTTGCAAAATTCCAGGCTATCCAACGCTACAATCACTGACCCCTTATAACACACTGTTTAGCCACAATGCTGCACGATTGGTAAGGCCTAGTCTAATTCACGATTACATGAGTGTGACATGATTCGTGTAATTGGCCGGTTTCTGTGTAATTTAAGATGGCGTAAAATTCAAAGATTTTTGTATTTTTTTCTGAATTTTAGGTCATTTCCGGATGTTTACTGTGCAATTTTTGGTTATTCTCGCAAAGGCATTTGCATGCTATCTTCAGCTGATTGACTTAATTTTTGCTTATTTGGCTAAACCACTATTACATCTGCCTTACAAATTATGATATGCGTGGATCTTGTAGTTGGCATTTCACTTTAGGCATGTGATTTTTTGGTACGAATATTTCTGACACAACTTGCCACCAAATGAACATTGAGTTTCCCACCTCACCTATATTTGTTTCTGCACTACCTGGGGAAAGCACAACCAGCGAAATGTCACTTTTTTATCCAATGCGATATGATTGCTTAATTAACGTAACATGCAGAAACACATTTTGTTCACATTTCTGACACTGTGGTTGACATTTCATTTAGTTGTCCATTTTTCAACTGCCTGCAGTAAAATTGCTTGAAGTGTTGGTCCACTACGTGAACACAAGCACTTGACAGTCGATAATGTTCTGCTCCAGACCAATCCAGGCTCTACCAGTCACTTCTTGACTTTGACAACATTCCTAAACTTTATCTGGTACACAGACTGCTGCAAGAGAGTCAAACCTTGTAATAGACTTGCTGTTGTGGGCTATAAATTAGGGTAGTTGGAATTTATTGATGTTTTTTCATTCATTTTAACACGTATTATGCTAGGTCTGCTTTCCCCAGGTAGTGCAAAAGCAGACGTTGGGTGAGGTGAAAACTAAAACACTTACTTGATAGCCAATTGTGTCGAAAATATTTCTGCCAAATATTATTAAAATCTGCTAATTTTTGTTCAACGTACAATCGATAATGTTGGGGATGTTTTTTCCGCTTTTCTGTTTATTTTAACACATATTTCGCTTGATGTGCTTTTCCTAGCTAGTGCAGAAGCATACATTGGTTGAGGTGGGAAACTGGTGTCAGGAATATTTATGCCAAAAATTATTAAAATCTGATAATTGGTTTTCAAGTTACAGTTGAAAATGTTGGGGATGCTTTTTTGAGACACTGTATTACTATATATGTGTGTTATCTGTGCAGTTTCAGACTGAAATGAAGCAGGATCAGGAGCGCGTTAGCAAGCTACTGACAGACACTGTGACTTTGTTGTGTAAAAATGGCTTGGTGTACAGTCAGGAAATAAAAGTGCAGGGTCTTCTTGGCATTACACTGGACAAGAACGATGTGTTTCTAGTGCATATAAATGAGCTGATTGCGGGTAACGTAGCATCTGTGCCTAGCACCGAGCGCTCAGCCACTACAGCTTCGGCTTTGTCCCAGTCGCAGGCAAAGAAGAGCACGTCTGGCAGCTCAAAGGTGGTTGATCTAACTCGCGTATCAGATGAACTGAGTCGTCCAGTGCCTCCTCAGTCACTGTCCAGCCAGGCAGCTCCTGGTCTTGTTGCAGCTGGACGGAAGCATCGGAGACCAATGGTACCGGCAACAGTGATGATAGCACAGGAGCAGAGTTCACCCAGAATGCACCATGGTCCGAGGCCACGCAGGATGGATGCCAGCCCGTTGAAGGGTTCAGCAGCAAGTCAGATGGCTTCTAACTACATAGCACAGCTGCAGCAGCAGGTGGCGCATGGTATGTCTCCACACCATCAGGGCGTCATTCCTCAGGCTGTGGGACAGAAAGCAGTAAAGAGACGTTTGATGTCATCACCACAGCCACGTCAGATGACTGGTCAGAGAGCAGCAGTTCATGACAGCTCACTGTCCATTGCCAGCGCTGATGGTGATGTGGATAATGAGGATGATGTAATGATAGTAGGCACGGGGCATGAGGAGCCATCTCCCAGCTGGATCTCTCCAATGAGAAAACGTCCTTTGCCATCTCAGGATCCATCCCCGGTGAGAAAACGTCCGCTGCCATCTCGTGTGCCGTTGTCACCGTTGTTGGCGCAGAAGCATTCCTCCAGTCAGCCACATCAGTCGTCACACCAGACATATAGCCAGAGATCGGCCGATCCTGAGATGTCTGGTGGCCACAGACCAGCAGAGTTTTATGATGGCTCGATGATGTCTCATATACCGAGTAGCGTCATTGAACAGCTGAGAGATGAGGGCGTGGACGTCGCCGGGACTCTGGAGCTGACAGCTGAGGACATTCCGAGTTCCGTGGAGGATATGATAATGCATCTTACCCCAGCGCCAGTGAGCACTCCACACAAGGCGCAGAGCAGGGTCAAGGCAGCTGAAATGCCAGCAGAAGTCTTTATTGCTCCTGTCACAGCGACAGTGAGTGAATTCCCGTTAACATCTGTCGAGGGTCGTCCTGTTGTGACACAAGTTGTGCAGCCAGTTACCATCGCAAACATTAACGCTACCATCACTAGTGATGCGGTGATTGAAGCAGCTGTAGCAACAGTCAAAGCACAGCCTGAGAGTTTTGCTGAGAACAAGCTGGAAGATACAGGGCAGTCCCTCCAGCCGTTGGTCTACACCGATATTACTTGTGCTGTGGTAAGTATACCGTGGACTGGTGATGAAGATAGGTTTTTTTAGAAATAACATTTAGTTAAGTAATTATAACATTGTATCATTAGTGCTGCTGGCTTTGGGCGTAGGTGTGGTTTCTACCAGTGTAGAGGGTGGGCCAAAAAATGACCCAACTTGTTTTTGTCAGAACTTCATCAAATCTCCACCGACTTTAATAATTTTTGGCACACAGATAGCCAAGATGATAAAATTATGTGAGGTACACTCATTATTTACCTCACCTAATTTATGTCAACTCACTACCGTGTAAAACGCAGATGCTCCAAATTGTTACATTATGCACTGATTATTAGTATGAGATTGCTCATTATTTCATTATCACTTTGACAGAGAGTGCCACGTGATTTAATAATTTTGTGGTATTAAATATTTTACGCTGAAAATAGCTGACAACAAAATAGCTAGCTAACTTATGAGCTCAAAACACATCTAATCCTATAATCCATGAATAAGTGCTGTGATCATGATCAGTTGATCGTTAATGCTGCTATCAGCCGTGGCCCCATGTCCAAACCACTGTGGACATTTTGAGCATAAATTCTAAAAGTTTGGAAGCATATTGTTACACAAACTTAAAATTCTGCTAAATAAATTACATTTTAGTTTGTCGTGTGCTTAATTAAGTCGTTAGAACTTTTACGGTGACAACAACTAAGCATTATGCAACAATTTGGAACATCTGCGTTTTATACAGTAGTACATTGACATAAACAATGTGTGGTGGTCAATGAGTGTACCTCACATCATTTTATCGGCTTGACTATCTGTGTGCCAAGAATATCAAATTTGGTGGAGATTTGACGAAGTTCTGACAAGAACAAGTTGGGTCATTTTTGGCACACCCTGTGTATTTATAGTCTGGTATGATCATACAAGAAGCTTGGTGTCACTGATGATGCTTGGTGCTTGATAGAGTACGGAAACTTTTCATTTAGCAAAGCATGTAAATGATGAAAAGCCAGAAAAGTTTGCTCATTGTCACTCTGTGAATGTATGACATCTGTTATATTTTATGAATGTAGGTATTGTCTTTATACATTTTATCTAATTTTATTTCTTTTCTGCAATGAACTTGAACTAATAGCTCTGCAAGTTTAATATAAATGAACGTTGGAGATAAGAAGAATTTAGAGCATGATTGTTAAAGGTGCATCTGTGAGTCTGCCTGCAATGTCGCTAATGCAGCTTGGTGCAGATTAGGCAAGATCCTGGGTGAATTGATTGTCATTCGAACAGAGAAATTTTAATTGTAAAATTGTTGGCTTTACAGTGTTATGTATAGTATTGTCTGTTGTGTTAGAACATGTAATCTACGTAGTAATTTAGTCTTTGGTTATTGTTAAAGTTTTAAAAATTATTTTTTTGTGAATAAAGATGCATGTAAAATATCTGGATATTGTGCGTGATGTAGGGTAAAGGTGAGAAAGCAGTTGCACTGGTGGATATCAATGCAGCAGGATTTGACGTGGAAACAGCGGGATTCGACCTGGAAACAACAACCGGATTTGGCATGGAAACAGCAGAGAGATTTGGCGGAGAAACAGCACAGTTTGACATTATAACACGCTATGATACTGGTACATCAGCGATCCCAGCAGTTAAACCATCACCATCATCGTTGTCCGTGACAGCAGCAGCTGAGTGGAGCTGTCACACATGGTACAGCTGTCAGGCACTTCACTGTGTATTCACCTGCTTGGATCCATTGGAACTAGCAGAGCATTACACTGCCGTTCATTCTACTGAGATCGATCTCATTCTGCCAGCTGTTCTTGACATGCAGCCGGACACAGACAGCGAGGGTGAAGAAGTCGACGATGCTGACCCATGGTCAGGGGTTGCTTGTCCATTCGCGGGCTGCGGAGTTCGCATTGCTTCGTACCCGGGGCTGGTGATGCATCACCGTCGTGTTCACGGCAAGCCGCTGCCGGGCAAGCAGCGTCGAGCGATCCAGACAGTGTACCAGGCTAGACGCCTGATGGAGGCCTACGGAAGCTCCAACGTACCAGCATCAACTGATGTGCCACACACTATGAATGCACCGTCATCTACCGTTGTGAGCACCAGCGGTTTCGTGTGTCCAGTCGGTGGCTGTGAGACCCAGTGTTCGAGTCGAGATGATCTCATTGCTCATGTTCACCTCAGCCATGAGCTTGCTGATGTCATTCAGCCCGTCTGCAAGCAGGAAAAGGATGCTAACTGATTTCTTTCCTATGTGGATCCAACCTGGATTTAAGCACCTGGGCAGATACCCCCAAAAACCCGAATTCACCAGGTTTTTTGCATTAACCCTCCTAAAGACTGCTAAAAACCCACTCTATACTTTATCTACTAATAATCGTGGCTAAGTTTTTTAAAATATTTAAACCTACAAATTTCCATATTTTGGTATATTTTGGCTGTGGGTGCTCACAAAAACTAATATTAATCTACAAACAAGAAACCTATGGAAAACACTAAACCCATCAAGTAGGCTTTTTTGCAAAGTTCTAAAAACCCGATAACTAAAAAAAAACCCAAAATCATCATGCTGGGCTGTTTTAAAAACCCTGGGGGTTTTTGCAACTGTGGATGTGGTGGATTCCAAAGTTGTGCAAGTAAGTGTCTGTATAATGGCATATGTGGTGGAAAATTGGAGGAGTGTAAGGTGTGCAGGTCGATGTTTTGATGCTTTGCAGTAGGCAGTGATAGTAGTGGATGACATCGAGTAACTGGATTTAGTTGGAGTGAGTCTTTTCTATTTAACAGGATGAACAATGTGCAACTTGATACATTTTTTGGTTTTGTTATCAGTTTTTGGCTTTAGTTATACTTTATAAGTTTTTGTTATTGTCTGTAATCAAAAGTGTGACACTTTTACCCCTCCCCCCAGGGATGTGCACGAGACATTTTGAACCAAGATGAGACCCGAGACTTATGTCTTTGAGACCGAGACGAGACATTGCAGCTTCCGAGACGTTGGCCGAGACCTTAAAGCTCTCGAGACTCTTGAGAGTCTTGGGAGCTTCGACGTCTTGCTGAGACGTTTTCCGTGACGTATGGTGAAACACTTTGACAGTGAGTAACTATCATATGGATTAATTAACTCGCACCATAGTAAATGCTTTCTATTTGTGATATTGTGGGTTTTTGCACTTTATTTTAACAATTATCACTGAATAATTAACGGCTTGCACCATAAAGAATTGCAACTGCAGTGCTGTAGACATGAGCCATTATGTCTATCGCAATTTGCAAGCAACTGAAATTAGTAAACTACAGCTGATTATAGCCTTATACGTCGTCTACATTTAACTGACAGTATTCATTCTGACATCATACACTTAATCTTCATTGCAACTAGGACATTTTATGATGAAAAAGACTGACATGACACAATTCTGCTTTACGATAAATAAGTAAATGAAAGAGTAAAAACACTGTAAACAAATATGTCTAAGCCACAAATGTCATGCTGGTTAGTATCGCTCTAACTGCAGCTACAGTATGCATGGCGTGCGCCTGCACAAAACGTCTCGACGAGTCACAATGGCTCGAGACCCGAGAAGCATTGGTCCAAGACCGAGACGTTGAGGATTTTGTCCGAGACGAGACGTTAGTACATCTCGAGACCGTCTCGAGATTGAGACGTCTCGACTGAGATCACATGACATTGTTTTTATTGTTAGTTCTTGGTTGTTGGTTATTGGTTAAGTGTGTCTGTTGTGCTTGAATATTGTGGATTGAACGTTTGGATTCCAAGCATTGTCCAACGTGCATCTTGCACTGACTGTTGCTGTATCTGTTATTTCTTATTTTTGTTGCAGAGTAATTTAAGTAATTGTTATTTTTGTTAAATAATAACTCCTGGTAAATAAAAACTTCTGGTTGAGAGCGGTTGATAATATTACATGTGCTGTGACTATCATATGGGTAAATGCTGCACCAAACTGGTAGCAGCAAATTACAAAAAGTTAGTATTATTACGTTGCTTATGATGCTGGAATTTTCAGAGTAATTGACTAATTGCTGATTTTGACAGGTTAAAATGTACTGTAGTTTTCATGGTGTATACTGCCAGATTTTGTGTTGGTGGTTTCTGTTGTTATTGGATTATATTTGCAAAAACCGAAGTTTAAAACTAGGGCTGATGAACGATCAGTGTTTGAAATCATTTTTCCTGGGGTGTATTGTCTATTTTAGTTACACAATTCTACTGATTACATTTCTAATGCACATTTTGTTGATAAGTGCACTTCCTACCCCTAGAAAAAAAATAAGCAACTACTATGTTAGTTGTTGTGAATAGCTAAACAGAGAAATATGCTAGGAAGTAAAAAAGAACAAGAAATATTTTAGATTGTGACCAATCTAATGTACTCCTCGTGCGCATTATTTTCTCCTGTATTCTTTTCACTGCTTTTTAGTTTCTTTTCACACCGCAAATGACGTCGTCGGTTACGTGACCATTCGACTCCCGGGGCTCGACTTTCTATGGGTGGTCGATAGTGTGACCATGCGTTTATCTAGCACCGTTATGGAGATATGGCCGTTTGAAGTTCTTCCAGGAATGCTCTTCCAGGAACAGAGATCGGTCGTTGGTCGGTCAGTCCTCAATATTACACTGATCTTATATACTCCTTTTCGGTACGTTAGGAACTTAGCGCGCAAGGAGTAAAAAAATCATTGGCAGTTACTTTTTGGTTTTTGTTGTTAATCCATGCTTGTTGTGCTAGATGAAAGCAGACTGCTTCAAGGTATTTATGTCACTGTACGTATTGAAGCTTTAGCATTATTAATTATTTAAATCACAGTTACATTCGTGATGCGCTCACGTTTGATGTGACGCGTGTTTTGAAAAAGAACAAGCTCCGCATTATTTGCATAATGCCTGGTAGAAATTTGCACCAAGTCATGGCTTGAACCATTACCAGAGCTAGTGCGAAGTGACAACTTATTTAATCATCCACATTATTAGTCGGACCGTTATAAGGCCATGTTTGCATAGACATGAGTACAATTCCGGGTATTTGTATACGGTTTCCAGTAAACACGAGTTTGCATGTATTCCAAAGGTTGTTCACATTGATACAAGAATGGCTCACTTGTGAAGTAAACTCCACATAAATAGCATTAATTTAACTTATGTAATGCCATCGGAACTTACGTCATTGTTGAATTGTTCACTGCTAAGGATGTACGACTAGTAAAATTGTTGGTGATGTGAAATACTGTTATTTTATTTGCAGAACATTTACTCGTAAGCTGAAGCCTGGATTCGTACTTGTCACTATGTGAACGCGGCCTAAGTTTTGTCAAATTCCATGTGCTGGCATGTACTGTTAATTGAGTGTAATTTGTAATTTGTAGTACGTAATTTGTAGTTAGTAGGATTCTGCTCATTTGTAGTGTGTTCAGATTAGTTGTTGCATTTTTAAAATGTTCACCTGTACTGGTTTGCATAAATGCTCATTTTTTGATGGATGATAGTTGTAATATACAGGGTGCGGCAAAAAAGTGGACCCTTGAAGTTTTTCGCTGTTTTCTTAGCAACCGTTTCGAATTGTAATTTGAAATTTTACATATTTATTCAGTAAAACCTTCTACATTTAACTGCCAGGTAAAATTTGATTCTGTTGAAAAACGACGAAGTTGCAGACTTTTTAACATGACCGCCTACCGATTTTTCAGCTTTCAAAAATGTTCTGGCTACAACAGCAATTTAATAACATCGTTGAAACAACACAGTTGAATAATGATCAGATGCCAGAATTCCATTGTCACTGCAAATGTTCGAAGTGTTCACCACCAGCTCCAAGCAACAACACCAGCCTCCAGTCGCCTTATTTGAGAAATCTTTTACAGCCTTGTCGATCGGTCCCTGTGGCAGGTTATCTCAGATAACCTGAAGCGCTTCTTTGAGTTTGGTGCTTGTTTTCAGCTTTGTTTTAAGCTTGCAGTAAGCCTCCAACATTGCACCCCATACGTGATAGTCCATTAAGTTTATATTCGACGAATTTGGAGGCCATTGGTCTTTTGTGATGATATCTGGACAGCTGGCCCTCAGCCAGTTCTGTGCGGTGTTGCGCGCTGTGTGTGCTGACGCGCCGTCCTGCTGGAAGATAAATCTGGTGGGCAGCCGGCGATTGCTTTAAAGGAAGGATAATTTAATGATAATTTATAAACAATATAAATTGCTGCTTATCAAAACGTCATTGGCAGTAACGTGTAGTTCTAGTTTTTAAAAAATTAAATAGCATTTTTAGCATTAACGTTTATGAATGTCGAAAAATCGGTAGGAGGTCATGTTAAAAAGTCTATAACTTTGTTGTTTTTTAACAGAATCACATTTTATTTGGCAGTTAGATGTAGAAGGTTTCAGTAAATAAAGCTGAAAAATATCATATTAAAATCCCAAACGTTTGCTGAGAAAACGGCCAAAAAATTTAGGGGTCTACTTTTTTCTGCCGCACCCTGTATACAAGAGAATGTATAATGGCATATGCAGTAGAAAGATGGAGTGACAGGTGTACATACAATTTGATGTTTAATTTCACTGTGGACTGTGAAAGAAAACGGAAGTAGTGTCATTGTCAGGTTCATGAGAACAGATAGACTGCAGCAAAGGCAGAGAAGACTTGCTTTTATTGTGATGTTATTGATAACTGGTTTACATGTTCACGTCGCAGGCAGAGGAGTAGTCGGAAATTCCTGTTTGGGGGAACACCTTTCCTCTCTTCCCCTCTTTTTCTTACAAGTAGGCCCCTTTAATCCAGTTCAGGGATCTGGATGAGCATTTTAAGCTTCCCTACTGGAGTCTCCCAGTCGCAATCATATTTTAGAGCATTTTTTGCACTTCAGAAACCGCGTCTGCTGTATTATTTTTTTATTTTTATATGTCCAAAGGAGAGGCGTTGCCTTTCAAAAATATTTGGGGAACGATATCCCTTTTGACTACACTTTTGGTTGCAGGAAATGATTGATGAAGAACTGAAAGTGGAAAATGACCATTAAAATAATGTCTGTACATATGTTTTAAATGTTTGTTTTTAAAGGCAATGGCAGCCGGAGCCTTTAAAGTCAGAGGTCTCAAACATGTGGTTTGCTGGCTGCATGTGTGTTGCTGATTTTTCTTACAAATTCAAATTTTCAACTAGCAAAAATTGACGAATATCCACTGCTGTATGAGCAGATGGAATTAATTAAACACTAACTGAGCTTAATTTTTGTGATAGTATGATGTGTAACACGACTGTGGTTTAAGCTAAATTGCTGCATTTAATCTATAGCATTAATCAGATTGAATGTCAGCCTGCTGAGTCCTACATATTTGGTTGATTTTCAGGCCTCTGGCTCAAATAAAACTATTACATTACTTCGTTGATTGTGAAATGTACAGGCCATGTTTTTAATTAATTTTTGAGGTTTTGAAATTTGTTGCCATATGAAACAGTGTTTCGTTAATTTAATTGTTTAACTTGCTGTTAAGTTTGTTTCATGTCCAGTGTACTTGGACATGTGTTTTTGTTTACAGTTTTTATGAGTAATATCAACATTGTATTCTTGTCAGTACTGTGATGTTTGAGAGCCAAAATATTGAAGGTTTATGCATGTTGGAATTTGCAGTGATAAACGAATCATTTTGCAGTACATTTATTTTGCACTATCCGTCTACTCTAGTAATATTGTTTTAATAATGTTTGCAAGTAATCAGTTGCAATGGCGGATCTAGAATTTGGGAATGGGGGGGGTGACTCAGAAGGCATCGAGACATAGGGTTGAGGCGCTGTAATTATGTGGGGGTGGGGACACTTTTTATGCATTTTATACAAAATTTTCACTCGGTTGTAAAAATGCATTTAGTCACTAAGGGTGAGGGGCAGCTGCCAAATATGCCACTGATCCATTTGATAATAATTTCTTTCTTGGAGATGCATCCTGTGACCTGATGTTGAAGCCTTTGACCTTGTAAGTTAGTAAGGAAATCATTGTCGTCGTTCAGTGCTTTCCTCCATAAGAAGGGTTGGCGGCGCGTAGTATCCCTCCCCAACAATCACGATCTTCCACTGCTGCAGCCACTTCATTGATCTTCATCTCAGTCCAGTCCATGATGTCATCTGTTCAACGTCGGCGTTGTCGACCACGATTTCTGTAGCCTGGTACACATCCTTGAACCATTCGCTTCTCCAGACTTTCGTATTTCCGTGTAGTATAGTCATGAAGTCCCAGTTTTAATGACTTCACACGGTCCAAAAGTTCTCTGTCAACTTTTAATTCGCACAAAATCTATTTCTATTTTCCAATGTTTTGTGTACAGTTGCTATCACTATTAAAAACTGAGCCCAATTACACAATCGATTCCACTTCTTCCAGGACTTCTCCAAGGAAATAAGTAGTCCTGAATGTGCTTATAGCCGGTGAAATTTAAACATAAAAAGTTAGCATTTTGCCGCAGTCTCAAGCAAAGAAAAGCTTATTCAGTAAAGACCAATTTAACGAGCTCTGTCTGCTGTGTTTGAATGCTGGTAAATGCTAATACAGTGATCGAAATACCTGCTGATTTAACAGGACTAGCAGTGCATCTGTTTAGTCCCCAGGATACCGTACACAAGTGAATCCTGATCCAATGATTATGACCCTTACCAAAATTGCTGATCAGTGACCCGACCCCTTTTCCAATTCTTGGTAACATGGGGTTGATCAAGGTACTGCCAAGTGTACTAGATAAAGAGATAAAAGATACATGATAAAAAGATAAACAGTTTTTTTATCTAGTATATTTAGTACTGGTACAGGTACCGCTTTTCAAGTGATGGTTAAGCGTCGAGCAAGAGTTGCAAATAAACAAACTGACTGACAGTGACTAGATAGGAGCTCTCAAACCTTCGCCGAAAACGGTGCTGCTACCTGGTGGGCAGAATCCCAATTTAATTTGCTGCCCGTTTATTTAAGCCCTGTCTCCTAATGCTAAAGAATATTGAGTTATCACGGCCAAAGTATAATCACTTGCCAAAACTCCTCCAAAACGAGGCGCGTTGTACGAATATATTGTTAAAATAATAAAGACAAAAAACCCAGCTGTCGCTAGGATGGCCGACCGTACTGCCTGACAATATGTGAGGCACTGCCACCGTTTGGTGGGGAAGAGGGAGCGGGTCGGCAATGGAGAGATTAGTCAGGGCATTGGTAGGTGTTTGTTTATAGTGGGCTAACCGTTGGCCGTAATGTGTCATGCTAATTTTGGGGTTGTGTGGGTCTGCATGGGGACCCCTATTTTGGCAGGACAGGTGTCGGTAGGGGGGTCAGCGATAGTACGTTAGATATGGCATTGATAAGTTTCTGTAAGCTGTCAATAGGTAGCTGAAGCGGTTTGGCCACAATTTGCAGGTATTTGGAGGTGCATCATGTACCCCATTGAAAAAATGGGGGTCGTATAGGCCTACTATAGAAGATCTGAATCGGTATCACTGGGAATAGCAGTCGGACAACTCTGTTTGCTTGTTCAGACAGGTTTTTGGTAAGTTGTACTGTTTAGCTACATTACATATGTATGGGCAGCCAAAGCCGCCAAAATTCAACTCTGGCTAACTAATCAATCATCTCGCGAAATCAATCAACCAGTTCACACATCCAATCAACCTGTGTAGCTGAACGAAATTTTGGCACTTGACGTGTCTCTAGGTGGGGGTGTTAACGCAAGTACAACTTTTGAGGGCACCGCCCCCCCTTAAAATTTGGGAGGGCAAAACACGTGCAAAAATTTGTGCGTTTTACGACAACTTTCGAGTTTGAGCGCAAATACCTCTGGAAGCGATGAAGACAGCGACAAAATCTAAACGGCGTTGATGAGCACGATCTGAACTGGTTGATTGATTTAACGAGATGATTAATTAATTGTTAGGTAGGTTAATTAATTTTGCCACTTGGTTGATTGGAAGTGTGAACTGGTTGATTGATTTAACGAGATGATTAATTAGTTGTTAGGTAGGTTGATTAATTGCGCCAGTAGGTTGATTGGATGTGTGAACTGGTTGATTGATTTCGCGAGATGATTGATTAGTTAGCCAGAGTTGAATTTTGGCGGCTTTGGCTGCCCATACATATGCGTTACACAGACGACTGATAGACGAGTGAGACGACAGACGTAAGCCGGCGACATAGGCTCGACCCACTCGACCGATAGTAATGATCGACCAAAAATCATACATGCCTTGCATATGCAGGTTAAATGTTGTCTGCTGGTATGAAAAATGTTTTATTAAACAATAAAAGGTTACTTGAAAAGATTTGGACTTTGAAGATAAACTAGAGACAACGCTGTTGCCGCGACGCGCCAGTGCTTACTTACTGGAATCAAGTACGTCCATCTGGTTGCTTAGCGACGCCCAACGCTACACAATACAGATTGTTTACATTTCTGTCTAGTTGACTGCTAAAATGTTGTGTCGATGGAAATCATATAGAAATAGTTATTAAATAGGGCCCTAGAGGACTTTGACTACTGTCGTTCGTTGTTTGGCAGTATGCAGGCAGATTTTGCGGATATTGTAGCACACCAGTGTGAATGCGAATCGTCTTGCACGCGGTCGTGCTCCAACCCAGACTCAACACAATCTCAAACAGGTGAAAGTAAAGATTCCAAAAGATCACTGGCATTGAGTCATGCTGAGGTTAGCTGCATTTAGTCTTTTAGTGTAGTTGAACTACGTTGTCATAAGGTCATATTGGCTTTGTGCTAGCTTAAAATAAAAAAAGTTCACCATTCAAACGTTTGCAATAGCAATCCAGGACTAGTATTGTGTAATTGTCTGTCCAATGCAATACATAGCATTGGACAGAGTATAAAATCAGCTAAGTGTCCGTGCGTCCGTGCGTCCGTTCGTGCGTTTAACTTTTCTTAAGCTTTCTTCCTTCCACCTTCCTCTTCTCTTTCCCTTACCCTTCCCCTGTCCTTTTTCCTTCCCCTTCCCCTTAATCTTCAACTTCCACTTTCCCTTTTCTTCTTTTCCCCTTTCCTTTCCCCTTCCCTTTTTTCTTCCCCCTTTTCCCCTCTCTCCCATTTCCCATTTCCTTCCTCTTCCACTTCCCCTTCCACTTTCCTTTCCCCTTCCCTTACTCTTCTTTTCCTTTTTCCCTTCCCTTTTTTCCCATTTTCCTTTTTTCCTCTCCTCCTTTTCCTTTTCCTTCCCATTTTTCTTTTCCTTCCTTTTTCTTCTTTCCCTTTTTTCCTCCTCCTCTTTGCTTTTCCCTT
>Ga0209367_1002204_pt1 | contig 25441 bp, 16 predicted proteins | sample WorMetLIZISLAND2_FD_187412 | JGI IMG/M metagenome (GOLD analysis project Ga0209367, IMG submission 187412) | Marine gutless worms symbiont microbial communities from Max Planck institute for Marine Microbiology, Germany - Olavius geniculatus... ... | reverse complement strand
TGCATGATGAATGATGATATGATAGCGTGGTGAGGTGAGCGATAATGGGAGTGGTACTGAAAACTGAAAACAAGTAAGAAAATAAAATTTAAACTACACGTAACTAAAAACTATTAAAATATACTGTAAGTAACTGTTAAAGTTTAGACGTGAGAGAAAAGCCCGAAAACTTATCTTTGTCGTGCGAAAGCTATGTAAACAACTAATCTAGCCAAGAATATTTAACTTGTAAAAGCCACATCCGGCCCACGAATTTCACTGCTTGCTATCCGACTCACTACGTATAGAGGCCTAGATTAGCACACAAAAATCAGAGCTAATGCTCACGAAACGCGCGACGCACGTTATCCCGGGGTCTCTAAATCTCCAGTAGTTTACTAAACTAATGTGAACTGAACTAAACTCCGAGCCCATTGGTCATTGGTTGACACGTACATGCGCGTAATCTTGCAGTCATGGACGACGTTAGACGGTGCCTACTGTAATGCATTACTGCTAGCCCATTGGTCAGGTTGTCAAAAATTAAACCATGTCAGTAGCTGCCCCTTTTTGGGCTGCGGAAAACTGTCGAAAAATGTTCTTCTTGTCGGACAATTTTCACCCAACAACAATGCAAAATTTGGCGTTCAGAACTCCCATTTTTGGAAAAATTTAGGAACAAAATTAAAATTTTTTGAGCAACTGTAATCTCGTCTGTTTGAAATCTGCCTGCCCCACCGACGCCGCTGGCAATTAAAAGCTCCAAAAGAATTCGGCATGGAAACAAATACAGCTAAAATCAACAAACAGTCCATAGCACGAATAAATGAAAATGAATATTTATAAACTACTCACAATTGCATCTTAATATGCATAAACCAAAACAACAACAGTAACTCATATATTATAAAACTTAATACAGACAACAGAATAAAAACAGGTTACTATCTATGGCCATGAAAATATGAGGCCAGCATCAGGCAATCAGACTGAGGTCACCAAGTTTTCCACAAAAGAAGTTTTTACAAGAATTCCGCACAAAAATTGCCAAATACTGCATTGCTACATTTGAGTTAACACATGCCATACAGCCAGATCTTTCTACGATTACTGTACACTAATGAAAATAATAGACATATTTTGGATAAACTTTCAACATGTGTACTAAGTTTATATTTTAAATATATTTAAAAAAACTAGAAGTTTTTGTACGTAGCACAGTCATCCCACTACATTGGCAAATTTTTATAGGACACAAGCCAAAATATATAAAGCACCAAATAAAAATAAAGTTGAATATATAGTCTTTTATAGGACATATATGTATGTTTTGGTATTCAACCGGTATACCGGTGCAATGCCTGGCATAAGACATTGTGAATGCACAAACTGCATAGTTTCCATATATGGCAGTGAAGTTTTTTTGACTAATGGAACAGACAGACAATTTGTTTAATTTCATCAGCGATGGCAAAGCCCCCAAATGTTGCGGGGCCTGGGAAAACTTTCCTGTTTTCCCCAATCTCAATGTGCCTCAGAGGGTCTGAGAGATGGATGTGAGCTCCCGCAAGGGGTCTGCAGCGGAGCCCCAACCCAAAGCGTATTTTAGAGCATTTTGGCATCCCAGAAGCCACATTAAGTGGCATCAAATTTCATGTTTTTGTTGCATGAAATGTGAACTGTAAAAAATATAGCATTTATACAACATTTAGTCCAAATATAGGACAATATAGGACTCTTTTCAAAAATGTAGGATTTATAGGACAGACGGGATGACTGATAGCATGAGGCCCTTGAACATACGTGAGCCAAACCGGGGGGGGACCCTTCCACCGGCTCTGCAGAAAAAAGGGGGTTTGATGGACGCAGTGGGAGAGGTAAATTGTTCGAATGTCAGAAAATGCTTTTCTTTCAAGAAATTTTTGTCAAAAAATACAAAATTAAAGGCTGAAAACAATGTCATTTTGAGGGAAATTTAGGAGGAAATGGAAATTTTGACTACCCGTAATATCGTCTGTTGCGACATCATTTATAACCCAAGAGGATGCTGGGAGCAAAGCTAAAGAATTATTTGGCATGAAAATGACAACAACAGCTACTGAGCCAGAACAAACATTGAACTAACATTCCATAGCATGAATAAATTAAAATGTAATATTTATAAACTACTCAGAATTGCATCCGAATATGCACAAACAACAGCAGTTAACCATATCTTACAAAACTTAGTTCAGACAACAAAATTTTAAAAAAGCAAACTACTAAACTACTATGGATATGAAAATACATGACGTTCCAGCATCAGACACTAAGGCGGAGATCAAGTTTTGCAGAACATTAAGTTTTTATAGACATTACACATACAAATTGCATTGCAACATGTGACCTAATACTTTAAGCTCTACAGCCGGATTTTTCCGAAGGAAGGTTCGACTCCATACCGGACCGGACTGCAAAACGGCCATCCATGAACATGGCCAAGGAATCTGGTGGGGGAGAACTGTAAGCTCCCCCAGTAGAGTCTGGGGCAAAGCTACAGCCACAAGGGGGGCATTTTACACATATTGCACTTGAACAAGACAAGAAGCCCAGCTGTCGCTAGGGAAGGGCCGACCATACTAGTTGTCACTGACCTTGAAGTTCATCAAAAAATCGACGATTTTCATTTCATCTGAAAGAGCTTATGCCACTTCCTATTAGTGATCAGTAGCAACCTAGGCCCTACCTTGCACCGCTTAGCCACAGTACATCCATGACAGACAGAAGACGGATGACAAACACGACAAATGGTGACCGAAAAAACTACAGGCCAATGTCTGTTCAAGTTATTGGTTATCTTTATGCAATGATTCCTCGTACAAGCTGAAAGTAGCGGATGAGGAAAGGAGCAATCCAAACCCCACTAAAGCCCTGTGCCAGCTATGCACTTGTTAACCCCCGAAGGCAACTGACAGGGAACGGGCCAGCTGACAGATATCGGTCCATCAACAGCAGGAACTGCAGACCATCCTAAATTTTAGGGTGTCAGAGAATTGTCAAAACATATGGCTAACAAATTTCATCAAAAAGTATGAAATTTTTGGCTGAAATACAACAATTTGGGACTGAAAAAAACCAATTCCGCGAAGCGAAGTTGGAATTCAGAGCACCCATTATCTCCTATGTAAAAAATTTGCAAAGTTCTGTATGTCACAAGTCGGTCAGTAATTTGCAGTGACTGTCCTAACTACTTATTTAACCCCCGATGCTTCTGGAAACCCCTGTTAGGGTTAGGGCTAGGCTTAAGGTTGGGGCTAGGATTATGCACAAGTTGTTAACCCCCGAAGGCAATTGGTAGGGGGGCCAAGTGACAGCCTGCAATACTGCACAGATCACTCGACTTGCGGCGATCCAGCAACGGCAGAAACTGTAGTCCGGTGTGAGACTCCACGAACTCAAGATCAACTTTGTACTCACGCAGCTGCCGGTCGGACGAGATGGCCGCGTTCGGTACCACAAAAACCCCTAGCAGGGGTTTACCCACAATCCCTTGCTTCTCGGCTACGACGATTTTGAACAGGTGCGTTGGAACGGCGACCTCGTTTCTTCCAATCACGTCGTAGTGTACATATTTTCTGCCAGTTCGAGAGTTCGTCTCGGAGAGAAAGAGCGGGCCCGAAACTATCCAGACGTGGTCGAACTTTGCGGTGAGGTCACGGCAGTACATCTCCAGTCGGTTCCAGAACCCATTGTTGTTGTCTATGTTCTGCAGAAAAAAACATCAGGCTACTCAGGCCACGTTAAAAATTTGTAACGTAATGTAATGCAAAGTGATGCGATAACTTTCAAAGCAAGTGATGCAAGAACGCAAAAAATCAGACTTTAAAATGTTACGAAAACTTAGCCATCTTTGCGTTGCATGCATCATTATCTTGGGCTTATCTGTCAAAATTTTTGTGCAGAAAAACAGCACAGTAAAAAAGTTGTGCCATTTGGCGCTAGGGGTCGCTACCTATGACTCACTGTGTACCAGTACTAGTGTAGCTTAGTTTGCAGCACAGTTACGTATGACAGCATAATTCACTGCAGCTCAGTTGTACGTGACATAACTGAAATTACTGCTTAGAATAGTGGATGCAGGAGGAATTTAGAACATTTCACCCCTTGAACTGGATGGTTTGCCCAGGAAAAAATAGGGCTGGTACACCCTGACTGAGGGCGAAACGTCCTGGGACAGGGGCTTCTATCCCTATAATGGTGGAAGCAGCTTAAACAAAGTGAACAAGAAATATTATTAGATTGTGACCAATCTAATGTACTACACGCGTGCATCATTTTCTTTTGTATTCTTTTAAATGCTTTTTCATTCCCTTTGCCTTGTATTAGAGACCCGGCGTCTAATTGAGACCCGTTTAATATTATACTAATAGTGACTGGCATCGAGGTCCTTATTGGAAATTGTCTCCCCGAACTTCATAAAATATTGCCTGATTTTAAGAATTGAGAGGAAGAAATTTCCAATAACGGTTGATAACGCTATTTGCCATTTGTCTTGTTATACTTAAACGCATGCGTCTATCTGGCACCGTTACGGAGATATGGCGCCTGGAAGATAATGGGGTCACAACCTTGACTTTCTGGGGTCATGTGACGTCATCGGTCACGTGACCATCTGACTCCCGGTGGTCGACTTCCTATGGGTGGTCTATAGTCACCATGTGTCTATCTAGCACTGTTATGGAGATATGGCTGTTCGAAGTTCTTCCAGGCAGGCTCTTCCAGGAACAGAGGTCGGTCATCGGTCGGTCCTCAATATTACACTGATCTCATATACTCCTCCTCGCAACGTTAGGAACGTAGGGTGTGAAGAGTAAAAATAGGGGGAAGGGGGAGTTTTGTTAAGGGTGTATACAATAAAAAGTTCTGCTATCACCAGAAGTGCTGTTTTTTTGCCTAAAATGCACAACAAACCTTTGGCAACCATCTGAATCCCCTAAGGAAGCTTACAGTACTCCCATAGACATAGCTGGACTAAGAGTGCAGGCCCAAAGAAGGTGAGGGAATGATGGAACGTGAAGGGGAGAAGAGAAGAGGGAAGAAAAATGGGGAAGATAGCAAAAGAAAAAGGAAACAAGAAAAGCCCTGCTAACACAATGAGAAACGCGCAACAGCGGTGCACCGTCGTATGCTAGTGATCCGCAGATTTCATCCATAGATCTCATCACTCATTCGTACGACTTTTGGCTACAGTTTCAAAGAAAGCCCAGTAAAACAAAATCAGTTGCAAGAGGGCGCCAGACGACCAGTAGCTAAGCGTTTTACTCATACTCACCAGAGGGCGCCACCAATCTCGCTCTGCCAACGCCGTATCGGCTGAAAATCACAAATTTTGCCTAGCCCCCTCTCATTTAGCGCCCTCAATTGGGGTGACCCCATTCGAATTTATGGAAAAGCTTTACGGTTCCTGAAACTAGAGTCTTTCAGGCAGCTGATGGTGGATATTTGGTGATCCTAGCTTGCACCGTTTTTGACTGATCCACCCGTGTGACAAACAGACAGATGGACAGACAAACGGACAGAATTGCGATGCCTAAGACGCACTACAGCAGTAGCTGCTGTTGCATGTAAAAATGACAGAGAAGGAGTGTAAGGAGAAAAAGAGGAGCGGAAAAGCAATTCGGGAGGAGGAAACTTGAGCCCAATTTGGACTCTAGATTGGGGGGATAGGCCCCTGCCTGTAGGTGAAACGTTAAAAGAATGAAACATCCTGATACCTGGGGGAGAACGTTTGTGAGGTAGAATGTTGCGCTCATTGCCTCCTGGTCGTATTTGTTGTCACCAGCCGGTGCCATGTGACCCCGCGACCAACCGCTCTTGTGGTAATCATCATTCTGCGCTGAAAACATCACTGGGACCGATGGGTCTGGTCCAAACTTACTATGCTTCCTGTTTGCACTGCCTTTCAGGTTCTCCTTCGTCAGATGTTCCGCAACCTACCGAAGAAGACATACTAGATATTTATACAAAAAAGAAAATGAGGAATGTGAGAAATTACTAGTCATTCCCTTCCATTCCCCTGCTTTTCCTTTCCTCCCCCTTTCCTTTCCCTCTTCCTGCCCTCTTCTCCCATCTTCTTCCACTCCACTTACTTTCACTTTCCTGATCCACTTCCATCTCCTCACCATCTCTCCCTCTAGAAATCAAAAAACAAACCCGGCCATGCCCCATCAGGAGCATAGGCGGGGTGCTCATCTCCCATATGTTGGCCGCTGAGCCCGTAGAAGGACTGAGTCTGTGACGCATGGCCTGTGCGACGCCAGACCCACGGTGACCTTCTCAGCTGTGGAGCATCACCGCCTTTTGACTGGTACCAAATTGTACTGCTTGGAGAACAGAGGCAAATGTGTGTGAACAACTTGCCCAAGGCGGTGCCCTGCCTCAATGTCAAACCTGCAACCTCAGGGAGTCAGGGTACAATTTCGTCACGGTACCGATATACCACCAAGCCACATCTATAAAAGTAAAACCTTTAAAATCCAGATAAAGGGTCTGGGGAAACATTATGAGCTTTCTCAGCGGGATCTGAGGTGCACCCTTGGCCAAAAACAAATTTAGTGCATTTTAGCATTAAAATATGGCATATGGTGGCAACAATTACAATGATTTTTCCTGAGAATCAACACAAACGGTGACAAATCATGAAATCATGAAGTTTCGGTGAAAGTCACCAACACAAATCACGAAAGTCACGGACACAAACAATCTCGACATGCTGAGATGTTTGCAACAAAGTGTGTGACAAGTCCATGACAAACCCGTTTGTGTCGCTCTAATGGAATTTAGTCCATGCACGGAGAAAGTCTGTGACAAAGTATGCAACAAAGTCCGCGACAAGTTCCCGACAAAGTCACGGACACTTGTCGCGGACAAAAATCATGAAAGTCGGCAAAGTGATTTGTGTCACGGACTTTCATGATTTGCGTCCGCGACAAGTCTACGACTTTGTCGGGAACTCGTCGCGAACTTTGTCACAAAGTCGGCGTAATGGAATTTGGGCTTTAGCCAATTTGCTCATGACTCTGCAAAACTGTAGAAAAGATGTCAGATGATTGACAAATTCAGCTGACTTTTGTGGGCATGGATTAGTTGCCAGAGAAAACCGGCCAATAAAGTCGGTGAACCATAACACACAGACAATATTTTCGTCTCCTACTTTGTACCATATCAGTTGGCAAAACAGCAAAATGTAGATCGCAAAATGATACCTGCATTAATTTTTTTCTGCATCTAATGAACGAATATAAATAACAAACACAACAAATAGCACACGTTCTATGTTACACGGTAAAATCGGCCAAAAAAATTTGATGATTTTTCATGATGCATGACAGATTTTGTCCGTCAATTTTGTCGGCAGACAAAGTCGGCCTACTTTATCAATCATCCGACATTCCCTTAAATCAAAAAGTGAAGTCATCCAGTAGTTCTTACACTATCTACAAAAGCTAGCTTCTGATTGGTTGGTATGAGCTTTGAACACAGTTTTCAATAGTGGACGTTTGGGCGTAAATATGCCCAAAAATTTCACGCCGTACGCCCAAATTTTAAGATGTGGACATCACGACATCCAAATCAATTTGCTTCTTATTACGTTTATTTGTTTATAATAAGCTGGAAATTGAAGACATGGTTACTATTGACAGCCTATAGGAAGTCGCCAGCGCCCTATCCGATAGTACAATCGCCGACCCTCTACGACTTACTGTTTTGTCACAATACCACACAAATGGCATACTATAGTGCGTTATGACTTTCCAAGGTCATCCAAGGCCAATGATTTTTATGTCATTTAAAAGCCAATGTGCGACTTCCTATTAGTAATCAATAGCAACCTAGGCCCTATCTCGCACTGTTTAACCACAATACAGACAGACCGACAAATGGATTGACAGACAGACAAACGACAATCGTGTCATAGACACGCTATTCAGCATGGCTGTAGTGTTTAAAAACCACGACTTGGTAATTATTTAGAATAACTACGCCACCTTAAACGGCTGCGTACATATATGATATTGATGTGTATCGGAAGAATGACTTTCGTTATGCATGTTTTTATGGTGATATCTTTCCGAACAGTGTCACTTACCTCGTTTTATATGTGAGATTTTTCGACTTTAACTTTCTACGCATTCGCTGTTGTAAGTTCGTTGTTGTAAGTTGTTTATATTCTGAGGTGTCGCCAGATGTCACTATTTCCCGCGGTAGTTGCTTGGTATTTATGAAAAAAGTAAGTAATGAAAAAATGCTTTCATGTCTCGTTGTAACTTGCGTGAGGCCGATGTGACGGTGACCTTGTCCGGGCTTTGTGGGCCTGTGCTGCGTTGTCACGTGACCTCATGAGGTGGGCTAGCGGTCTAGAGAACGCACGTGCTGCGATGATCGTTGTACAGCATGGTATGGCGTTCGTTGTGAATAATGTTAATTGTCGCAGGCGTAGCTGGACAATAATCGATTTCTGTATGTTGTTTAATATTACGGAAGATTTGTTAGCGTTTCTTGTGCGTTGTGACGTCGTTCTGCGCAAAAATGCTGCAGTATCAGTGTGTGCGCTACTTTTTTGGCTGAACAAGGTAGGTGTGCATTTTTTGGTCATTTGTTTGTTTTAATGTCGCTTCAAAAGTGACTGAAATAGGTAGAATTAGTGTTGTTATGCATGCTTCAGACCAGTTTAATTCTGGGAAACTGCAATTGATTGACATATTGCTACCCAAAAATAAATTTGGGGTTTTGAGTGGGGAGAAGCACTAATATTAATTCCTTCGTTCTTTATATGCTGCTTATTCAGCATCTGCAGTTCGCTGTTTTTTCCCAGGGGGTGGCATTTTGACTGTTTTTTTTGCAGATTATTGTACTCATTTGTGATTTACATTGCTGCTTACTCAGGTTATTTATTTTTTTCTACTTTTTTGGGGTACAATATTCATTCGCTAGGTGGCGCTATTAAGCTGTTTTCTCGATTTTTATGGGTTGTTGATGCGGCTTACTCAGCTATAAATTTTTTTCCGGTATTGAGTTTAGTATGCGTTTCATTCACCAGGTGGCGCCACTAGTGTTTTTCGTGTTTTATTTTGTTTTCCCCCAAAAAGACCTAGTCCCTTTATTCTTAATAGGCCCCATCAAAAAACCCTCTTCAGAATGATGGAATTCACCCAAAAAATGAAATTTTTTTCTCGGGTATCAATAGTCAATTAATTGCAGTTTCCCATCATTAAATTAGTCTGAAACATGCATAACAACACTAATTCTACCTATTTCAGTCACTTCTGAAGCAATCTGGGGTGGCGGAGCTAATGTAAATTTTTACCCACGACTTATGTTGGTGGAGCATAAGTGACACATATGTAGTAAGTATTGTTTTGCATTAAGTTTTTGCTTGATTTTTCTTGTAGGCCTACTGCATGACTTCCAGATTTTGTACACTGACGTCCAAATTTTTTAGCTTGGAAGTCATGACGTCCTGAAAATTCAGGGCTATTGAAAACCCTGGCTTTAAATTAACAATGTGGAGAAGCTCATTACCCAGAGTGGTATGCGACGCTGTCGGTCATAGCAGACCACGTGGTTCTTGTGAAAGACCAACTGCTGGGAATTCCGCGGAAAGCCGTACTTGGAAAACGTGTCGACTTGTGACGAGCTAAAAGTGGAGGGCACCGGTAGGCTGGCATCCAGTGCAACAGGCGGTGACGGCTGAATCGGTTCCAGATAGGTGCGACAGCGAGATACAGTAAAGCTCGCTATGCCGGCCGTAGCGATGCCGCAGACAAATGCGCGGATAGACATCACATATAAAATTATAAATACGCAGCTACAAGTTCTTAATTACTTTGATAAACTGTCAATAAAACACTACAACACTACCTCTACAACAACGTAAACATAAACAAAGCTGCATAGAATACTAATTCGAGACAAATTACCAAATTTCGCGCAAGTGATGGGTCAATATGACAATTTCGATTCTGATAGTGATAGGTTGACATCGGGGCATGAAATCGACCCAAATATTGCGATGCCAATACAGTAGGCCTAACTTGCATGAAAATACGTATCAGTTGACTCGTCCAGCCCATGGGTGCATGATCCAAGGTGAAATTAAAAATGCTACTAATATAATAGGCCTATACTAGGATTTTTTTTCGCCAATCCCGAATCCCGGAAGTGACCAGAGAACGTCTCTCGACTCGCCAAAATAATTGACCCGCGACCAAACCAGACCCGACCCGACTCTATGCAGATGCATTGCGTTACGTTATAGACTACATTTTCACGCGCGAAAGCAGCTCTGCTTTCATCGCGTCTTAGCCATCCCAATTCTGTCCGTCCGTCCGTCTGTCACACGGGTGGATCAGTCAAAAACGGTGCAAGCTAGAATTACCAAATCTTCACCGTCGGCTGCTTGGAAGACTCTAGTTTCAGGAACCGTAAAGCTTTTTCATAAATTCGAAGGGGGTCAGTGTCACCCCGAACGAATGCGCTAAATGAGAGGGTGGTGGGCAAAATTTGCGATTTTTGGCCAATAACTCGCTGTATCTCAGTAACGGTGGAAGATAAGGCCTAAGTTACTATTAATCACTAATGGGAAATCGTACACTGGCTTTCGATTGGCGCCGAATTCAATGACCTTGAATGACCTTGAACGCCAAAATAGGCGGGTTTATGGATTTTTTGGCGATTTTGGGTTGCGACACAAGGCTATATCATTCACAATATATCACGAAGAGCAATGGCCCCAGTACTGAACCCTGAGGTATACCCACAGATATATAAAACCATCTGTGGGTACACCGCTGGTTACTGTAGCCCAATCAGAGAATACCATTCATCTGAACTTTCTGAATCTCAGAGAAAAGGCAAGTGCAAAACGCGAATTTTACGCTAGCATCTCTGAGATTCTCAGAGATTCTCAGAGAATTTCAGAGGAATGAGTATCTCAGAAAAATAAAAAGTGCGAAACGCGCTTTCGATCACTCTTTCGATAGTGGCTGTTGTTATTATAATTTTGCGTAACGTTACGTTGTGTTTCGATTTCCACTCCGAGTCAGCTTTTAGTCTGTAGTTTGGTGAAACTTCCGGCGATATTAATAGACAAAAACGAAAAATAGAGTTTTATGAGTTTTGTTTGTGGCAGTTACAATAGTAGTACACCGATTAGTAGTTGTATTCGTAGTCACACGCTATCCACGATGATGAATAACTCAAACCTCTTTTGTTGGCGCTGAAAATTGTCTATTCAATTCTCGGTGACGTCATAAATTAGAATGACGTCTTGTCCGCAGCAGACTCATATGAGTTAGTGAAGAATGCACGTTTCACTGAAGTATAGATTGTGTAAAATATCGTTGTGTAATATGTCGAGGCCGGAAACTTTTGGGATGGCCCTCGTAGACCCGCGGTTTGCAGCTAGCAGACATACCACTGCTCCAATCAGCCACATTAGGCTTCACCCCATAGCCCGTAAGCTACTAGTTATTTTCCATCCCACGGAGGGTAGGAGGCTGAGTTGGCCTGAGTGCACAGCAGGTTAGCAACTTGCTCAAGGTTGCTTGCAAATGATGGCAGTGAGAATCAAACCGCATCCTGAAAGTTACGAGTCGACATCAACTGCTAGACACTTGCACCTACACAGGCACATAGCCTGTGTGAACAACTTGCCCAAAGTTGTTACTTGGTAGTGCATCGGCTGGGAATTGAACCATGGACCTTTTGGTTTTGTATCCAGTGGCTTAACTGCTGAGCCACCAAGCCATTTGTCATAAAATGGGAGTTTGCTGGCAGAACCACCGTTCCTAGCCAGGCGGACTAATTAGTTCATGAATACTGTAATTTGCTGGCGTTCAAGATATCGCAGATTTTGGCCTCAGTGTATTTCAGTCGACACCTGCTTGTGTAAAATTAGGTGTCAGTCTGTAACCATACAAGAGAACGCTGAGAAAGCTGAGCAACAGATTGCATGTTATGTATTGACAGGTAAGAGCTGTATGGAGACAAGGACAGCAACTGATAGTAATGATATGACTGAGTGTTCTTCCGATGACAAGCCCATTACAGGTGTGTTGGGTTCGATGACATCTGACAATGACCGGACAATAGTTGACAGCATTACTGCAAATGTGATGCTGTGAAAGTGTTTGAATTGCTGGGAGGGGGGCAGTTGGGGAGTTAAACCTCCCAACTGTTTTCTCAACCCCCCAACACACTATCAAATAATGTATGCGTACAATTTACATCACAAATTTGGTCAGGCTTCGACCGTTAGAAAGTTTAATCCCCGCAGCTAATTTTTCACAATTCAAACACTGTGCTCCGACAAAACGGACAGGGTTCCTACAGGTCAGGGAAACAGGAAAAAGAAAGGGAATTTGTGTGGTCAGGGAAAGTCAGGGAAAAGTCAGTGAAAATGATTTTGGATCATGCAGACTGTAGGTTTCTGTGATTTTTTTTGTGTCTGCAGATATTAAAAAGCAGGGGCAAATGTGTGGCTTCCGTTGAACATACTAAAGCTAGATGTGTTTCAGCTTCAGGGACCCGGGTTTTGTCCCCCAACTCTCCGACCAAGGCTTCTGTCGTTTGTATATTGTTTCATTAATACTGTTTCATTACCTTATGATATAGTGTACCAGTTCTGACATTTTTGCGATATGGTTATTGTTTCGATAAGGCCAGGGAAATTGTCATTCCACAGTAGACTTGTAGGAATTCTAGGGAGAGTCTTCTGAGACACATGCTGATGGGATCCAGTGATGCTTTGGGTTAAATGGGGGTGGCTGGTCCCAGGGTAAAAGGAGAATCCATAGCCAAAACGTGCAATTACATGCTGCATTGAAGCCATTAGTTTTTTGCTGCCACCTGGCGATTACAAATGAGTACTTGGGTGGACTTGACAGTTTGCTGCAGCAATGTCATCTTCTGCCAAATTACTTTTGTCATGTTTGTGTTATGGCTGCTTTTACTCTGAGAATAATGTATTTTGTGTGCATTGTTTTAGACAAAGGTTCTGTTGAAGTGAAGGTTGAAGCTGATAGTAATGATATCGCTGAACATGCACATGATGACCAGCCTGTAATTGGTATGTTTGGTTTTTCTAATTTTTAGTGCTTTATTCGCTGTGGAATAAAATGCATGTTTGGTGTTCCTCTGAATCAGCTATCCTGCTCTTGTATAGGCTTTTCCAAAGCTCGCTGAGTCGACCTAGCTGGCAGGCTTCGCACTGAGATGGTTTATTGATTCTGTTCCATGCTTGATGTGCAGGTGAAAGTTCATTTGAGGTGAAGATTGAAGCTGATAGTAATGCTATCACTGAGTATTCACTGGATGACAAGCCAAGACCATATCTGTGTACAGTGTGTGACAAACAGTTTTCAAATCAAGCGTGGTTCAATCGCCACAAGAAAACACATACCAGAGTGAAGTTTGGAGCTGATAGTAATGATGTCATTGAGCAACCACATGCTGACAAGCCAAAACCATATTTGCGTACAGTGTGCGATAAACGGTTTACACAGAAAGGAGATTTGAACCGTCACAAACAAATACATAATGTAGACAAGCTGTATTCATGTACCAAGTGTGAGAAACATTTTACTACTGAGCCTTACTTGAGACAACATTTGGTTGTTCACAGGAGTAAGTACAAGTGCAATGAATGTGGAAAGTGTTTCAGAAGCAGTGAGAAGTTAACAGTACACAGGCGAAATCATTCTGGAGAGAAACCGTTTGAATGTACGGTTTGTAGCAAACGATTTACACAATCAGGTTATTTTGTTAAGCACAGTAGAATTCACAGCGGAGAGATACCAGTAAAACCACACAAATGCCACACGTGTGACAAGGCATTTATTCAGTATGGAAATCTAATCACTCACATGAGAGTCCACACAGGAGACAAACCATACAAGTGTTTACTGTGTGACAAAAGTTTCAGCCAATCCAACACATTCCAGAGACATAAAGGCCATGTCCACAGCAACAGAAGAGCTTATGACTGTCGTTACTGTGGGAAGCATTTTAAAACTAGCCAGAATCTGAAGCATCATGTTTATACTCACACTGGTGCAAAGCTGTACTCATGTAGACACTGTTCAGACTGTTTTACGCATCACAGCCAACTCAGGACACATCTGTTGAAGTCGCACAATGAAGGTGCTTGGTTCACGTGTCACATTTGTCAGAAGAAATTCAACTACAATATTTGCTTCAAGAAACATTTACTTCGTCATGAAGGTGTGAAGTTGTATTTGTGTGAGAAATGTCCAAGGCGTTTTTATGCAGCAAATGATCTCAGGGAACATCAGCTGAGTCACTCGGACATCAAAATGTTTACTTGTATTTGTGTGGCAAAGTGTTTAAATGCAAACTTAGCATTGTGCGTCACTTTAGCAGATGTTCTGCACTTTGAACAACTTTTAACAGGTAACTTAGCTGGACGAAAACTCACCAAATAATGCAAATCGCCCACCCACTCCAGACATTTTACCCAAATGAGAATCTAGTATTACCCAGCATTACTACTTCTGCATCTACTTGATGCATTAACTTAGCCTGCTAGTAATAATGTAGGAAAATATTTTTACATTTCTTTTCAAAACAAAGTCATTAACAAAAAACCAACCTTACATGTCACAAAATGCACTAGAACTTACCACAGTGATCTAAGCAATGTATCGTTTCAAAAATCTTTGCAGGAATACACCCTGGACCACACTTGAGGTGCAGAGGATGAGGGGAATGGATGAGGGAAAGAGAATGGGAATAGTTCACCCAACAGTTCTGACTTAAAAGTTGCACTGGAAAGATGTTCTTATATTTTTCTCCTCGCGTGCTATGTTTCTAATGTAGTGAAGAGGAGTATATGAGATCAGTGTAATATTGAGGTCTGACCGACCGACCGACGATCGACCAACGACCGACCTCTGTTCCTGGAAGAGCCTTCCTGGAAGAACTTCAAACGGCCATATCTCCATAACGGTGCTAGATAGACGCATGGTCACAATGGACCACCCATAGGAAGTCGACCACCGTGAGTCTAATGGTCACGTGACTGATGACGTCCCGTGACCACAGAAGGTCAAGGTCGTGACGCCATTATGTTTGAGGCACCATATTTTGATAACGGTGCCAGATGGACGGGGAGAATTTCCAATAATGACCTCGACGCCAGTCACTATTAGTATAATATTAGACTGATCTCCAGTTGACGCCAGATCTCTGATACAAGTTGAAAGGAACAAAAAAAACACTTAGAAGAATACAGGAGAAAATAATGCACTCGAGGAACACATTAGATTGGTCACAATCTAATAGTATTTCTTGTTTGTCATATCACGACTGACATGAGTCTTTTGTGTACATTTAGCAGTGACACACTGTTGCATGTAGGTCTGTTTAGGTTGTGTTTCTAGTTGGTTGTTGATACAGCTGTTCTTGCAGCAATTGCTGTTCTGTTGTATAGACTCTAATCTGTGTTATTGCATTGGCAACAGTCTTTAATTCTCAGTCAAATGTATTGTGTCACTGCTGCACAGCGGCGTCGTGGGCTGGATAAAGTAGGCGAGGCAGGCAGTTGCAGTTTACTGACAGGAATTGCTAATTTCTCAGAGAATCCTGACAGACAGGTGCAGATTTCCGACAGACGATCTATGTGCTCAGAATTTCGATTTTGTCCAGTGTTTTTCTGAAGTGGGTTTTTCAGCCCAAATTTTGCATTTTTGACAATATATTTTAGTATGGAAGATTTCCCAGCGACTTTTGACTGCTCAAAATTTCGCAGTCTTCATTTGCCCTTCTCCCTCCACGCCGAGCCATGATGCCACTGCTGATTTTCCAATGATTTCCTGACAGCTCAAAATTTAGCAAAGGAACGCTTGCTTCCCCCACTCGCTCAACCACGACCCAACTGCTGCTGCAGTGGATTATCGTATGTGCAAATTTGCATCTGGTGGAGATGGTATGTAAAGTGGTTTAAAAACACGTTTCTGAACGTTTCCACTTTCTGACTGATTCAGTGCATTTAGGGAATGCACAAGTAGTCTTCATTGTTTGGTATCAGAGTTGATAATAATACCTGGTGGCGCTAAAAAACGTCCCAAACTTTGCATAAGCCTAACTATAAAGTTGCATATACTTTATAGAGTTAAATTTCCTTTTGCACATTTGTAAACCAATATGTACTCTTACTTACATATAAATTTCAATTTATGTAAAAAACCTGTTCAGTTTATATACAGTGTAAGGGTGAAATCGTGGTTGTATATATAAAACAGCACAAATCACAATTTACAAATTCAAACTTTACCATTACACAGTCAGCAAAGTTCTTCCGACATTGTGTAATGGTGATGTTTGAATTTTTAAATTGTGATTTGTGCTGTTTTATATCTACTTTATGTAGTGGTTTGCTTATGTTGTTTTCAGCTTGTGCACTAGTTCTTAGTTCTCATTTAGTCAGGTCATTAACAGCTGTGGAAGTCTGTCATGTTTATCATGTAATCATTCATAGAGAAACACAAAGACAAATTCATAACAGACTGTTTATTGGCAGTACCAGACTTGAAGCCAACTGCTGAAATCTGTCTTCCACTTGTACTATTTGGCACCGTTTCTTGTAAATTGGTACGTTTGTGTATGTTATGTTTAGGCCTACTTAAGCTCAATTAAGTGTGATTTCAGTCTGTTTGTATAGGCAGTCCATATCTATCCATTTTATTTTCATTGTTTTTGTGTCTTGCTTATTTGGCAAGTAAACACATGTGTTGGTATGAGTTTGCTGGTGGATTTTGTAGTTAATCAGGTCATCTTGGTGAAAATAAACTGTACACGCTATGTCTGTTGATGCTGCAGCTGGTGCTGTCAGACATTTTGACAACAGAATACAATATTTCCAGTTCTGTACTGTGCTTTTTTCTTTTATGTGATCTTGCTCTGTGTTTTCTTTGCTGTTCTAAGTAGCTGTGTTGCAGTTTGATAGCGGCATAGTGTTCAAGTTATTCTGAGTGATATGTGAAAATGAAATGTTGATCTTTGACAGTAATCAGTGTTTATATCTGCTGCTATCTGCTTCATTTGCACAAACTGACAGTCAACAGTGTTGAGCCTATCTGAACTTTTGTACTGTTGGTATTCACAGTTGTACAGAAAGTCATCTTTTGTGGCAAATCAGAGGCAGGTTTTTTGTTATGAAGCACACGAAATTCAAGAAAGAACTGAAAAGTTGTGTTGGTATATGTTCATTTATCTTGACAATTTCCACGTTTGACATCATTTTATATCACGTGTCATTGTTTACTGGCATGTTCATAATATACTTGTTGTACTGTCATTTCGCAAATTTTGGCATGAGACAGTGGTAGGCCTAATTTTGCTGTATCGATTCTTGAAATAATTGATTGACGTCGAGCTCTGCAATTTCCAGCAAAGAATTGCTAACAATTAGGCCTACCGACAGTTACAGTGTACCGGCAAACATTATTAAATGCATGGACCTACTTCTTAACGGTAAGAGCAACTATATAATAATAACAATATAATGATAACAACGGTAACTAGTTAAACTGCCAGTTAATGCAGAATCAGGAAACTGCTCAGATTGAAACGTGCATAACATATAAAAACTAGAAATTTGGGGCAAAGCCCAACGTGAGTCCACCCAGGGCCCTAAGTCTGATTGGGGAATTTACAGGGGTGAAATTCCCCCAGTAGCAAAGTCACATGGCCCGCACACAAATGCATTAGCATATGCAAAACTTGCACTATTGACTTAGGGTGGGTAAACATTAGCCGCATAATCTCTGGTGTTAGTGGACCAAAGTTCACCAATTTTTCTTTATTCAACGCAGTATTAATTGTACTTGATAACGCTTTTTACCGCTTGTCGATAGCTCTATTCGTTCTAGAGATATTTGCAGTCAAACTCGAAAGTTGTCGTGAAACGTGCTAAATTTTGGTTGTTTTCTACCCTCCCAAATTTTAAGGGGGCGGTGACCCCCAAAAGTTGTACCCGCGCTATCACCCTCATCTAGCAGCACGTCACGTGGCAAAGTTTAATAAAGCTACTCCTCCTGGCTCCAAAGTTCTCGCAGCTAATATGCTACATTTTAAGCCAATTTTTCATCAGCCTTTGAAAAAAATTGTAAAGGGAGCCCCCATCCCCGAAGAGGGGTGCGCTAGTAAGATTTGGTCATTCTCTAGCGCCTGTAAAAATTTGGGGGTGCAGCACCCCCTAGGGGCCGAAATATGGCCTTCCAAAAATTTGATTTGGGTGGGTAAACATTAGCTGTGTAATCTCTGGTGTTAGTGGACTAAAGTTCACATAATTTTTTTATTCAACGCGGAATTAACTGTATTTGATAACGCCGTTTACCGCTTGTCGATATCTCTATCCAGTTCAGAGACATTTGCGGTCAAACTCAAAAGTTGTTGTAAAACGTACTAAGTTTTGCACGTTTTTTTGCACTCCCAAATTTTAAGGGGGCGGTGCCCTCTAAAAGTTGTACCCGCATTATCACTCCCATCTAGCAGCACGTCACGTGGCAAAGTCTCATGAAGCTACTCCCTTTGGCGGCTAATACACTACATTTTAAGACAATTTTTGACTCCTCTTTGAAAAAAGTTGTAAGGGGGGCCCCCGTCCCTGGTGGGGGTCCGCTACTAAGACTTGGTCATTCTCTAGCGCGTGTAAAAATTTGGGGGCGCATCACCCCCTAGGGGCCGAAATACCTATATTCTTCCGAAAAATGCGCTTTAGGTGGGTACGATTTCACATCGAGATCTCCAAGGTTACTGGACCAAACTTCACTGGACTTGTTTCGCCTAACGCAGGAGGAATCGCGGTAGATAAAATATTTATCCGACTTTGAATATCTTCATCCGTTTCGGAGATATTCGCCGCCGAACTCCAAAGTCGTCCGAAATTGGGCTAAATTTTGCATGTTTTTGGCCCATGAAATTTTTTTGGGGTGTGCCCCCCCAAAAAAATTTTGAACTGGCATTATGAAATTGGGCCTAGTACTGACCATCTTGCAAAATTTTACGCCGGTTGGCTCACGCATCCCGGAGATCTCGCGTTGAAAAAAAATAAAACATCTGGGCTAAAACTTAAGTCCGCTCCGCAAGCTATCGCTTCTGGGCGGATTAATTATAAATTAGCAGTGAGTTCTTCAAACTAACTGTAGGCATGTGACCTTGACCTTGGCTGACCTAATTCAAGTCCATCTGGTTTTTCTCAGTCTTATCTTCAAATTAGGAGTCTGCACGGGTCGGACAGATGAATAGATGTACGGACGGAGAAAAAGACACGTAACACTGACTGTTAGGTTGCCATATGGTAACAATAAATTGCAGAATAACATAAACTTATAACATCACAAACATTATATGAAGCTACACTGTCACGTGGCAGGGCTGCATTTGCCATCCATTCCAGGTGGTGGGGGTCAGAATTTTGACTTCACTTGCACGATGTCATGCCATAGGAATGCGGACTGAAATTTTAAAATTATCAGTTGTGTCCCGCCATTGGGGCTGTGACTGCCCCCGTCCCTTTTACAACCTCCATCCTCATGCCTATGCCACTGGTTCAATGGGGTCAAATCCTATTCCCTTTTATTTCCTAGCCCCCAGAAATGCAGCCCTGAGTAGAGGTAGTAGAGTGGGACTGGGGGAGTTTATATCATCATGGAATATTTACAATGGTGCACATTAGAGAATAAATCATGATGCATTGCTAATTTAATTAAACAATAATCACTGTGCAGCTAAAACAAACAAACGCGGTGCAAAACATGCAGTACAACAAAAAGGCACAGATTGTTGCCAGCAGCTTACGTAAAACAAGTTATCACATTTGTTAAAGATGGAATGTTGTCTTAACAACTAACAAAAAATACTAAGGTACATAAGATGCCAAATCTAAGCAAAAAATTCACAGCAAATACGTACAATATTCCATTGCATCAGAAACAAAGAGTACTGGTGGCTTCAGTGTGCAATAACCCCTAACCGCTGTCGGGGACACGAAGGAGGAGGGGGCAGAAAATCATGGCTGCTAGGTCGAATCTGGGGGAACTAATTTTTTCAGAAAAAGTTTCACCCCTCCTAGCCTTGAAGCCGCCACTGGACACAAAACCACGAGTTTTGGTATTAGTGCTAATGCCAATTACCCGGCAAAATGCATCCACACTCTTACGGACTAAGGCATACCCCTGCACACCGTGGGCCATAAAAACGAGTCATTACATAATCGGAAATAAATTTGGAAAGAAAAATAAATCTTTAACAAAACCCATGTAATATTTCATGATAGACTAATCCATCAATTAAATTTTCCAAGGTAATGTGGGACCAGTGTTAAGGTGAGGTGGGAAATAGTGCACGGGTTTTGTTAAAAATTTTGTCCCCTTTCCAACGGTGCAAAACTGTAAAAATCGGTTAACATTCAATACAGTTATCACCGATTACGTAAAGTCCTTTTGATGGCCCATGAATGACGTATAGGCCTAATGCTTCACAGCATGCTTCCATTGCACATTGTTGGAAATTTAGCCTGTAAAAATACCGTTCAGATAATCCACAAATGGGTTTTTCCCTTGGGAGAGATGTTACGTAGCCTAGAGAAGTTTTCTGACGAGTTAGCATACTTTGATCTAGCAGAAATGGCGCTGCTTTAAGTCCAAAGTCCGCCAGTTAGGTGCAAGTTTGTACTGAAATACGCCAAAAAAACGAACTTGGACAGCATCTACCCTGCAACACGGCAGTAATGTGCGCTATGTTTTGCTGCATTGACTCGCAAATATAGCTACTGCTAGTAATCTTAAACCAACTTCAGTATTCAACTATTGATGCTAGTCTCTGGGGAAGAAATCCTTGGCGATTTCTCCATCTCCCTTTCGCTTGTCCAGCCAGGTGTTACACGGGAACGTCCACTTGCGGTCGCTCGATGTGTTGGTGATTTCCACTTTGTCCAACAACCAGCCCGGACTCAGACCCGAGTTGTCGTGCTCCACCCTGATCTTTCTGATCTCACCTGAAACCAGCCATTATACACAGCCATTATAGTCAATGGTCTATACCACTCCAGACATTGGTCTAAAGTACAGTCTATACTCTGAAGCCAATTAACCGGGACTTAGGCCAGAGTTGTCGTGCTCCACCGTGATCTTCTTGATCTCGCCTGCGTGAAGCCAAGACACACGTACACAGCTAACACAATAACGTTGAACATGATCCAAGTATAATAGTTAGGAAAGGTTGTTAATTTGTTATTCCTCAGGCTTGGCGTGGATATTAATATTCATGGATATATATCTATGTGTGGATATCAGACTTAAGCCATCCTGTGGATATATCCATGGATATTATGCTGGCGCATCTGCTAATCAAATTGACTGATTATGTGCTTTGTCTCTTTATAATATTTCCCTGTCTGTCGTTTTTCTCCTCACTTTCTCACTTATTTATGTTATTGAGTCAAATGAATAATCAGTGACATCAGCACATCATTATTTAGTTAGCTTAATTAATTTATTAGCACTGTAGCAGCAACAGATTTTAATCTTCGGTGTTTTAATAGGATACTGTTGGCTGGGCAACAGAACTTTATTCATTTGTGAGTTTAGTCGTAGGGCCTACTTTTTTATCAAATGGTAACAAAATTACAATTGTTCGTTTACTAACATATTTAATGCCAGTAGGAAGCGTCCATTCCACCCTATAGGCCTAGATGTAGGCGTACATGAATGCAACCTGTGTCTACCAAAACAAGAATCCCAGCTATTACTGGGGTGCGCCGACCGTACGGCCTATATCCAAAGGCCAGCGTCCGACTTCTGGTCGTAAAAAGAAAGCGATTTCCCAGAGAGAGTGCAGTCCCATACACACTATGGTGACACTGCTATATCAAATTCTAGAATAAACACTAGGACAATCATATGATGCAGTAATTCGGCGCACGTGGATGATGGCTGCAGGCAACAACATTGCATTCAAAACTGCGGTTAAACCGCTGCAGATAGAGACATGGTTACTTTTAGCAGCTTATAGGAAGTTACTCTAGGCGTCTGTGGATATGGATATGGATATGGATGGGAAATTTCATATCCACGGCAAGCCTGTTATTCCCTAGTAAAACTAGTGCAAAAGTGTGTCAGTTGAATCTTGAGAATTGCTGGATGCAATGACTCACGACAACAGATATCCAAAAGAGTAATCACTGAAGCCGTACCGGTATACGTATAATAATGACTCCCCTAAAAATAACTTACCCAGTCATTATTACATGTATAGTTTACATTCCTGTAGTAAAATATTAACTTCTTGTGTGACTAATAAAAGGTTTTTCTTTAAAAATTGCTGTGGCTGCTTATTCAGTATTATGTTCTCGGTTATTCTGTATAATGTTCATAGCTGAATAAGAATAAGTATTGACTGGGGGGGTGTAAATTATAGGCCATATCCAGTTTTAGCCCCAGATGGGGCTAATCTTTTAGCCCCAACAAACACTATCAAAACCAGAAATATTCAACGTAGTCATGTTATAATGTAATGCCACTATTATAAATTAAGTAACAAAAAATTAACCCTGTCATACCATTAAGCAACAGGAAACATAAATATCAACAAATATGTAAAGAAATAATTTGTTTTATATGTACGTAGACTTCATGATAAAGGCCATACTGTGCTAATATATAACCTCTAAGAATAGCCCCAGATAAGCACAAATAAATTACAAATAAACAACAAAATGAGTGTTCTGGGGCTATTCCTGGAGGTTATATAAAAGCGTCGGACTAATCTTCACTTATACATAGGCTACTGTTGACTCGACAACAGAACTTTATCCATTTGTGAGTTTAGTTGTAGGGCCTACTTTTTTATCATAAGTAGGCTACTGTTTTGGTTTCGCGGATTTAAGCTAAATTAAGTAGTTCTAAGTCCCAATGGTCTCAAAGATGGGCCTGATTCTTACCAAGGTCGACAGCTTCGAGTTCAAAGTTGTTCTTAGCGTTGCGCGCAAACAAGTCGCGTTTGGACTGGCTGAGTGGCTGTTTACCAGAGTCGCCGTTTGATCCGTAGATGGTTATGAACACGTTGGCATTCGTGCCACATCGAAACTCATTCCCCGTCTGTACCACGATGTTGTAGTTGACGTTACTTAGTTCTACTCACACAGTCAGATAGACTTTAATCACTTTATAGGCATATACGTCTTTGTAGGCCTACATCAAAAATGTCCATCCAAACAGTCCGTACATATCCTAAACTGAAGTTTAAGTTCCTGCATCTATGTTGACGTTTAAACACAACAGACAGATTAGTTCTAGGTTAATCGAAACAAAAGGTTTCAATGACCGGATACATACAAAACAGCAGATGATCCAGAAATTTGGAATAGGGGGGGCAGAAGGGTAGGGCAGGGTCTGGGGAAGGGGCTATGTCCCCTCCCCAGAAAATTTTTGAAATTTTTATGCAAAAATAGTGCATTTTCGTGCAAAATTTTCGCCTGTTTTAAAATGCATCCGGTCAACAGAGGGGCGGCCGCCCCCTCCCCCCTTGAATCCGCCACTGAAAACAGCTGCAGTAGTAGGCCTACCTATGTAAATATAAAATGATATTTTCCATTATAACCTATATCTAAAGTAGCCCAAATTCCTCACGCATTATCCACCAATACCCTGAAAACCCAGCCGGAGCCATTTGAAATGCTGACCCAAAACTCAGGATGACTCTACATTGCTCAGAGACATGGTGATATGAAACTTTCTAGAAATTAAAGCAAGGTCAGTTATTGTTTGTTGGTCGTCAACAATTATTACAATGATGATAAGGCACGTACAGAACAGAATTTATGTAGGACTATTGATCTGAACTAAACTGGCATGGTTTAGTTTTTGATGAACTGACCAGTGGGCAACCAGTAATTGCACTACACTAGGGATCGTCTAACGGCGTCAACGGCCTACGCGACTATGCTCACGTACGCGTCAACCAATGATTATTGGGTCTGCTCTGCTTGCCCATTGGTCAGTTCATCAAAAACTAAACTATGTTAGTTCAGAGCAGTTCAGTTCAGTTACGTCGCTCTGTACGCGTTTTTAGGCACAGAGAGTGCACGGAGCGTACTTTGTACGGCGGTGAAGTGACTTTCCTCGACGTTGTCAAGCTTGAGCGCTTTGGCGTAACGTTTTGACATGTCACGATGAACTTTGATCCAATCATTGCACACGAATACGTATCTGTAAAGAAATTCATCAACAAGCCAACGTCTGACGGTGTCGGATGTTTTTGGGCCGACCGCTAAGCTGTAAGCGTCCGTCTGTCTGTCGCGGATGTATTGTGGCTAAATGGTGCAATATAAGGCCTAGGTTGCTATTGATCACTAATAGGAAGTCGCATACTGGCTTTCAAATAACATATAAATCGATGACCTTGGATGACCTTGAAGGGTCATAACACACTATGGATTGGATTGTTTCAAGCTATAAGTGGCCACATCTCAGAAACGGTGTGAGACAGGGCCAAAGTTACTATTAATCACTAATATGAAGTGGCATACGCCCTTTCAGATGACATGAAAATCATCGACCTTGAATGACCTGCAAGGTCAATGATGACAAACAGTACGGTCTGTCCCACACTAGCGACAGCTGGGCTTCTTGTTTTTTAATGGAAAAACTTGCAATCTTTCACTACTAAAACACTATAGTCTTTCACAGGGCTGACAGTGACGATTTTGTGATCATAGCTTGCATCGTTTGGATCGAATCACAGGATGCGGCAGAGAGGCTGACATTTTGTATTTTTGGAACGAAATAGTTTTCCATCAAGAAGAAACTTTCACAACAGCCTAAAATTTAGAGGGTGTGGTAGCAATTGTTGTGCCGCCTTTCCCATGAAGCCAGTGGTTGAACGTCAGCACTCACTTGTCTCCAGTGTCGCCGTTGGTGACAGTGACACGGCTGCAGTGCCAGCTACTGTCTTTCGTCATTGTACGCTGAACGCTTTCATTTTCCACCAGTCCGACGTAGCACTTCACGAGTTTGCCGAGGTTACGAGATGCCATCGTAAACGTGTTCTTATCTCCCCTACACATACATGTACGTACATGTATAAACCAAGTACAATCAACACAGTACAGCAGTACAGCAGCGTACAGTATGCATTGCAGTTCAGTAAATTTCAGCAGCAAATTTCAGTACTTTCGTCGTGTCAATCAAGTACAGTAAAACTGGTGCCACCAGATGTGATTTTAGAGCTAAAATGCACCCGGATGATTTCCAATGGCGCTTTCCTAGTAGGCCCTAGCTGTATTTCATCATCATCATCACAGGTTTATTTCAGGCAACACGGCCCATAGCAAACACAAATAACACAAAGTTACACACAAAAAAACACTCACAAACACGCAAACATACACGGTAAGTAAAAG
>Ga0209367_1002203_pt1 | contig 25447 bp, 18 predicted proteins | sample WorMetLIZISLAND2_FD_187412 | JGI IMG/M metagenome (GOLD analysis project Ga0209367, IMG submission 187412) | Marine gutless worms symbiont microbial communities from Max Planck institute for Marine Microbiology, Germany - Olavius geniculatus... ... | reverse complement strand
CATAAGTAGTCGACGTAATCAATTACTGTTTGTACGTTTGTAAAAATATTTAAGAAAAAAACCAAAAATTTGGCGCACAAGGTGAGGCGGCGTCAGCAAATAAAATTCGATTTGGGCAACAGCCCGTCGATTCTTGACATTTTGTGAGAGAGGTCTAACTGGCCGGTCATGAGAATATGCACCTATATTTGAATTTATGTATGTTGTATTTTGAGTATACCGCAGAAAGCTCGCATAAATACCTCGGATGCAGTTTATCATATCATTATCCGCGGAATTGAGCTTCGAAAAATCTTTGATAATGATATTGACCGGAATATTGGGGACGTTGTAGACTAATCGAACTAAAGAATCATCTATCTTGAATTTGTAGAAGAAAGCAATATAAAAATTAGGTTCGTATAAACCGATTTTAGAGAGAATTTAGGACTGGTGAATTAACGGATAAGGCACCATAGGATACTTATGATCAAAATCTATGAACCGGAAGGTACATAATTCAGCTAAAATATTAACACCTCGCTAAATCAGAGAAGTTTGTGGTTGACTTTTGTGCATGTTCCGCCCCGCACGGCCACCGGTTCCGATGGATCCCAGCCACTGATTCCGGATGCAGCCGGCCACACATTCCGGAGCATTCCGGCCACCTTCCAGTATTTTAATCTGATAGCCAACAGCGACGCCGGTCAAGCGCTCAATGAACCAGTACAATGTACTTTCCAAACCAAATAAAGACGTACCGAAATTGATGTTTATCTGGACGATAGAATTGATTCTCCATACAGGGATGTCGAGCATTCAAACATAATGCGATTTCTGAATTGGGCCGGAGAATAATGGATTGATATCCGTTAAAAGCAATGTTCATGTTTTTTCCGGCGTATCGTGTCATGCGATTGCTCTGGCGATGCTTTTTTTGTCGGCACCCATAGGCAGCGATTTTATATGCAGGTCAACTGATACGGTGGGATCTCCCTTTTCCATTTTAGCAACCCTGGACTGACTGGACTTCAGCATTTTGGCTAACTGTGTTCGTGTTAACTTGCTTTTTTTGCGGCGTTTTTTCAGAGCTTCGCTGAGTGCCAGTTTGAGCTCGATGTATTCCGATTCTTCTGAGCTCAGCCCAAGAAACTCCTCCACGGTTCCGACTTTATAACCTTTAGATTCTAAGATTTTCTTCTTTTTGGTGTCCATATTATTTTTTCCCTTCTATAATATCGGCTTCAAAGCGATTGATTCTTTGTTTGCAAATATCAATAATTGATTTTGGGGTTCTGTTTGTCTTTTTTTCATAAACATCAAGATTCAAAATCGCATCGGTGTAGATTCGATTTATTATTCGGAAGGTCAAGTTTTCATCATTTATTCTTAGCTCATGACACCGGGTCCCAATCGATGGCATTGGTCGCGATTATGGTAAAGATAATTTTACACCTTTTTGAACTTGCCGTAATAAATATCCCGCCTCTATTCGAGCATTTTCAGAAAAGGGCGGTGTGGCGATCTCACTATGCATCCATACCAGTGGTTTATCTTGTTAGCTCATATCGTTGGCAATATGTCATATTTGACATATTGCCAACGAATTTTTAGGGTATACTTTGTACTTGGCAATGCTAAGGCAATGCTTGTCGGACCAAATTAACTATCTGGGAAAATATGGGTGTCAAATAAGCTAAATAGCGCTCGACATAAAAAGCTAATAATGATACAACTGAATAAGCTAAATTTCATACAACATTAAAAGCTAAACATAGTTCGGCGCAATAAGATAGTCGGAGCACGAGAACTATGGCGAGCCCACATGAAAAACTGGCCGATTCCCTTGAGGCCCTAAAAAAACTGCAAGAACGCGGTGTCGTCGCCGTGCATTCAAGCGATCTGACTCGCACACATCGAGAACGCTTGGTCAGAAACGGCTTTCTACAAGAGGTCATAAAGGGGTGGTACATCCCTGTCCGCCCGGACGAGGTCCGGGGAGCGAGTACAGGTTGGTACGCAGCGTATTGGGATTTTTGCGCAGGCTATTTGAACGCACGTTTTGGGACAAATTGGAGCCTCTCACCTGAACAGTCCCTGCTGCTGCATGCCGGAAACATGACGGTTCCACGTCAATTGCTTGTGCGTTCACCGAAGGCGCGCAACAAAATAACAATGCTGCCGCATGATACATCTTTATTCGATACGCGTGCGGCCCTGCCCGGGGCAGGAAAATTTGCGGAAATGGAAGGCTTACGTCTTTTCTCTATACCTGCGGGCCTGGTGAGCTGCGGATCCGGGTTTTTTCATCACAACGCGACGGACGCCCGTGCAGTTCTGGCCATGGTGCGCAACGCGTCTGATGTGCTTGAATTGCTGCTTGCAGGTGGACGCTCTTCGGTTGCCGGCCGCCTCGCAGGTGCCTTCCGCAATATCGGAAGAGGCCGTATTGCCGACGATATTGTCAAAACAATGCGAACCGCAGGCTATGATATTCGCGAAATAGATCCATTCGAAAACACAACAAATCTGATTCTGCAGGAACACGAACAGTCGCCGTATGTTAATCGTATTCGGCTAATGTGGCAACAGATGCGAGAGCCAATCCTCAAACAATTTCCGGCCGCTCCTGGCCATACTCCCAATATCGATGCCTATCTTAAGGCAGCCGATGACATTTTCGTCACGGACGCTTATCACTCGTTGTCCATCGAAGGCTATCGGGTCAGCCCTGTTCTGATCGAAAATGTACGCAGTGGCGAGTGGGATCCGGATGCAAACGAGGAGGACCGCGAGCACGGCAATGCCTTAGCAGCACGCGGGTACTGGCAGAGCTTTCAAGCAGTCCGGAAAAGCGTGCGCAAAGTTTTGGGGGGAGAGAACCCTGGAACGGTTTGTGACGAAGATCACGGAGAATGGTACCGTGAAATGTTTGGCCCGAGCGTGATAGCCGGTCTCCTGCGGGCAACCGACCTTGCCGGTTATCGCAACGACAAGGTTTTTATACGCAGCTCAATGCATGTGCCGCCAAGCTATGAAGCGGTTCGGGACTGCATGCCGACACTTTTCGATTTGCTGAGAGAAGAATCGGAACCGTCCGTACGGGTTGTTTTAGGGCACTTCGTGTTCGTATATATCCATCCATATAGGGATGGCAATGGCCGCATGGGCCGATTTCTCATGAACGTGATGCTTGCCGGGGGCGGATACCCCTGGACCGTTATTCCTCTGGAAAAACGAGACGACTATATGGCCGCGTTGGAAAGTGCAAGTGTGGAGTTGAATATCACGCCGTTCGCGATGTTTCTTGGGCACCTCGTTTCTGGTCGTTTAGAAGGCAAGCCGGCTCCTCATGCACCGTCCAGTCATTGAAAGGAATGATCTAGGGGTATACGTTATCATTTGAATATGGATACGAGACGAAAATCAGTTTGGCTTTTTTGCCGCCGAAAAACCTGGTGGCCGCTGCGCTTTTGAAGACATGTAATAGAATAAGGGGGAACCGCATGTTTCAGTTTACTTATCAAGCTGAAAGCAAAAAAGATTCCTTATGCCCGAACGATTCTGTAACGCTCTTGCGGCATGCGTTCAAATCGCTCTTGCCGGATTAGCGTCGGCCCCGCCTCACGACACCGTCAAATGTTTTGCCGGGATAAGCAGGCATCTTCGCCACCTTGTCAAACTCGGGGATTGTCTCCATATGCTTGAGCATTCGGCTTCGCATCTCTTTGTCGGGTAGTGGCCCCTTAAGCGCAGCGATGTTATCCGCCTGGTGTTTCGGATTGGTGGTCGCCGGAATTGCGCATGTCACCGCCGGGTGCGATATGATCCACTTCAAGAAAAATTGCGCCCACGTCTCGCAACCGATCTCGCCGGCAAAGTCCGGTAAAGGCTGCCCCTTGACGATCTTGAACAGCCGTGCCTTTTCGAAGGGCATATTGACCATCACCGCCGTCCCCGTATCCAATGCAGCCGGTAGAATCCGTTCCTCGGCCAAACGTGTAGCCAGCGAGTAACGTACCTGGACGAAATCGAGAGCACCTTTTTCCACCCACGGTGCAATCAGGTTAAAGTATGAAGGTTGGTGGTGTGTCACGCCGAGGTAACGGATGCGACCCTCTTTTTTCCATTCCTGCATTGCCTGCAACACCGTTCGCGCGTTCACAAGGCTGTGGACCTGCAAGAGATCGATCTGGTCGCGCCAGAGCCGCTCCATCGAACGCTGGAGTTGTCGTTGGGCATGGCTGTCGTCACCGAGCCATTCACCGGTTACCCAGATTTTGTCGGCAATGAAAAGCTGACGCGTGATGCCCAATGCAGTCGCAAAATCGCCGATACTCACCTCAGCCATGCCATACAGAGGGGATGTGTCAATAACCCGACCTCCGCCATCAAAGAATATTTTCATTACATCCCGCAGATGGTCACGCGGCTTTCCCGGTTTGACATCAAACGCCATGTGCGTGCCGAGACCGACAGCCGGCACCATCTCGCCCGTGCGCGGAATCGGCTTGAGAGCAATTTCCGCTTGTTTGGCCAAGGCCGTTGTACTTCGCAGTAACCCCGGAAAAGTCAGCGCGACCGTGCCAAGACCAAGTGCTTTGAGGACATCACGTCGAGAAATATCTGCGGTTGATTGAGGATGGTCAAAATTATTCATGAAAACCTCCTTTCGTTAGTAGATCTTTCATACACTCCGCTCCAAATCGGCGGGTGGATTTTTGGTTCGAAATCGAGGAAACGTTCTATAGTCGCTCACCGGGCCTTAGAATCTTTTAAATTTCCGGCTTAACGAACAGTTTCCGTTCCATAATAAGAGTTTTAAAATATAGCTATTTACTATACCTAATACGACATAGTGGCATGTCAAGATAATGAAAAAAATGAAAGGAGTCGCATCTTGATTTTTAACTATTGATACCGCTAGATAGTCAAGATAACCTGCGATTTTTTTTTGAGATGATAAACATCGTGCTTTTCACCTATTCCGAAAAATATTATAGGATATGTTAGAACCTGTTATTATTCGAGATCTAGAGGATTTAAAAATCAGGAAATATTGGGGACGTTGTAGACTAATCGAACTAAAGGATCATCTATCTTGAATTTGTAGAAGAAAGCAATATAAAAATTAGGTTCGTATAAACCGATTTTAGAGATAATTTAGGACTGGTGAATTAACGGATAACGCACCATAGGATACTTCTGATCAAAATTTATGAACCAGAAGGTACATAATTCAGCTAAAATATCAACTCTGCGCTAAATCAGAGAAGTTTGCGGTTGACTTTTGTGCATGTCCCGCCCTGCGCGGCCACCGGTTCCCGGTGTAGGAGGCCACCGATTCCGATTGATCCCAGCCACTGATTCCGCATGCAGCCGGCCACGCATTCCGGAGCATTCCGGTGGACACCTCGTTTCTGGTCGTTTAGAAGGCTAACCGGCTCCTCATGTATCATCCAGTTATGGGTGGAAATGCGCTTGGGGGCATAAAAAATACATTTTTAGTTGAGTGTAGGCAACACCGGCATGGATGCTGCCGGGGTGAACGTCTTTTCCGAAATTACGCCATGGAAGTTTTTTAGGACCTATCACCGCAGGTCAATCAGGTATTGACTTTAGAAAAAAGAAATGCGTATAATATTACCGATCGGTAAAAATCACTCGGCTGAGCTTCCTCACACAATTAATTATCCCGATCAGTAATAAAAAACGCATATCACAAGCCAATCGTTTTTCCTTCCAATATGACCCTGGTTACATCGAAGAACCGACCGCAATTCCGCTTTCACTGTCATTACCATTGAGGGGAGATCCTTATATAAATGACACGGCCAGACCGTTTTTCAGCAATCTATTGCCAGAAGGTGAAATTCGATCGCTGATCGGCAAAATAAAACAAATTTCTGAGCACAATGATTTTAAATTGCTTGAAGCAATCGGAGGGGAATGTGCCGGCGCGGTCTCCATTGTACCGGACTACGCAGTTCTCAGCAAAAAAAGTGATTATGTCGTTTTATCTGAGCAGGAAATAGAAGATATCATCGAGAAGAATGCCATACGTCCGGCGTTAATTTTAAAGGATGAACTACGTCTCTCTCTTGCGGGAGCACAGAACAAAATTCCGCTCTATATAGATGCCGACAGGCTTTACCTGACCTCCGGGGTTGCCCCGAGTTCCCACATCTTGAAACCTCAATCACCGTATTTTGGAGATATAGTTCAAAATGAGTATTTTTGCATGAGGCTTGCCGAGGCAGTAAAATTGTCCGTTCCCGGATCTTCAATTTGGCAAGGGAGAAACCATATTGCATACATCGTGAAGCGCTATGATAGAATAAAATCCAAAGGCGGGCTAATTGAGCGTCTTCATCAGGAAGATATGTGCCAGGCACTGGGTTGTATGCCTAACCAAAAATATGAAAACGAAGGCGGCCCCGGCCTAGCTTTGTGTGGCCAAATCCTCGACATGCATAGCTCACAGCCCATTTTAGACAAGCAGTCCCTGATTAAATGGGTCATCTTTAATTATTTGATCGGCAATGCCGATGCCCATGGCAAAAATCTGTCATTGATCCGGGGAACAGACGGCAGTATTTATTTAGCGCCATTTTATGACTTGATATCAACAAGGGTGTACCCGGAAATATCGGCTAAAATGGCGATGAAAATCGGGAAAGAAGCTCGGTTTGATTGGATTATGGGGCGTCATTGGCAACAGATGGCAGAGCAACTCGACTTAAAATTTTCATATCTAAAAAAACTCATCGGTGAAATGGCCGGCACGCTTGAAGAGGCTATGCCTGGAATAGCAGACTCCATCGTGTCGGAATACAATGGAGAGAAGACAATTCAGGAAATTTGCAAAATAATAACCACCCACATAACCCACTTCAGAAACTTTGTTTAGATTGCATTGGCACGTGAAAGTCAGGTGCCGGCACGCTTGTGCAGAACAAAGGGGAACCGCATGTTTCAGTTTACTTATCCAGCTAAAATCAAAAAAGACGCGTCCGGATTTTTCCTGGTCACATTTCCGGATATTCCATTTGCCGCCACCGACGGTAAAACTATGGCTGAAGCTCTGGAGGAAGCACGGGATTGTCTGGAGGAGGCTATTGCTGTTTCTATTGCTGATAACCTTGGTTTTCCATTTCCCTCATCAATTGGAAAAAGACAGCACGCCATCCCGCTGACCGCCCGAATGTCTGCCAAGGCTGCTCTCTACATTGCAGTCAGTGAAACGGGCATTAGCAAATCCGAACTGGCCCGCAGGCTTGGTGTAGATGAAAAGGAAATACGCCGAATGCTTTCACCTAAGCACCAAAATAAACTACCCAGAATTGAACGAGCACTTTCAGTTCTCGGCTATCATTTGTCTGTCTCCTTACAGAAAGCAGCTTAATATCAATATGAAAGCTATTTTCGGTATCTAACAGAAGTAATATGAGAGGCTCCATCTTAACCTTTCATTTTGAAGGATTGTCGTCATAGTCTAGACGGTTTCTGTTTCTTTTCGACAATAGCGATTTTGGGAATTTAAACTCTAAGCCAACATCTCAATCCTCCTTACGCGAAAAAGCTCAAAAAACAGGTAACCATTCGAATGGGTATTGACATCATCGAATATTTCAAACAGATGTCTGAGGATACCGGAATACCCTATCAAAATTTGATTAACCTATATTTAAGGGATTGCGTTCAATCGGGTCGCAAAATTTCAATTCAATGGGCATCCGCAGGCATAACAAAGGCATGAAGTTGATTGGGCTAAATCGTGCAGTTTGGGAGATCTTGGTCGGCTACAAATGCGGCGCCTCCTCATTTTTCGGATTAGGGGAAACAATATGGCGTGTCTTCATTCTTGACATCAAGTGAAGAATGAAGACACGATCCCACTGTTTTATGTTTGGTCGGTAATGTTGAGTAAGGAAATAGTTGGATATCGATTTCTATAAAAATGCCCCTTATGCCTGCGCAATAAGAATTCCAGATGGTATGGGTTCAATTTATCCGGAAATAAAAAAGCAAGCCGAATAGATTCATCTCCGTATTCTTGGACTAGCTTGTTTACGAATCTTGGACTGGTCGCATCAGATTCCAAAAAACCGCGGATTGCATCGAGTTCATCTTCATTCAGATTTTGTCCTTTCTTTTTAAATCCGCTGACAATATCAAAAAAATCCTGAACGATTTCCTGGCCTTCATCCGGGTTAAAATATAGGCAAACCCCATTATTGCTCTCTATTAAGTCTGATGGGAAAGATTTTGTGAAATCCGGTATTTCAGGTTGATGCTGTTCGCTTGGACTCTTGCCGGCAGCTTCAAGTTTTAGTTCGTTGTGGAAACGGTATTGTTTTCGCATATCAACAGCCATTGACCGGCCGTCCGGATAAACGACCATATCTTTGCGGTGATAATCGACAAAAATCCGGTAGTGATCTTTGACAGATTCTCTTGCTTTATCAGATAAATCCTTGCAATAGCGATATACTATTGTTTGTGGTGTGCTTAAAAAAGTGTTCTTTAATTTGAGGAGATCTTCCTCAGATACACCATCGTATCTCTGCTGTTCGCCTGACCAGTACCATTCTCCGTTCCAGGGAACCAGCCCGCCGTAATAGAGGTGATTATTATCGAATTGGCTGCTAAAGTCTCCCACTTGTACAGTATATGGCTTATTATTTATAATATTAAGGAACGTGACAACCGGATCATTGATCGATAGGACCTTATAAAATGCTATGTGCCTTTCGTACCAGCTTCGGAGATCGTTGCGCTGGTTTTCTGTGACTTTCAGTATCGAAGCCAATATATCAATCACGCCAAGCCCCGACCAGTAAGTTGTCTCCTGGCACACAAAATCATCAATTACAGCAGTTTCAGGCTTTTTGCCATGATGATGAAGGTAGTCCAGATAACTTCTCCGAAACAGGTATGAGTGTTGGCCAAGCCAGATCAGCTTCCTTTTTACATCCCAGCCAAATTCATTCGGCTGACTAAGAAAAGTTTTAATACCCGAGCCCAATGGCAGGTTTTTAAACCGATCTGAAAGAAAATCTGAAACCATCTCTGAAAACCGGAGCAAGTCCTGATGCCTCGGAGATATTATAAGGCCAGGGTCAAACAATTGATACTGGTTCCATAAAAGGTAATGAATGCGATGTTTGTTTATCGGGGCCCGGCCTGCCGTCTTTTTAGCTGAGCCATTAATCAACGGTAGCTTTGTCCCAAAAAATTCATGATTATATTGTTCAAGGCTATCCCAGATACCGATCTCGTTATGAACATCTTCAGCAAATTCAACCAGGGTTTGCGATAGATCCCTTATTTCAGCCGCAGAAAGGCGAAGCGTATCATAATGGAAATCTTTTTGTGTCTTTCTCACTAGGTTTGAAAGGTCCTGAATGATCTTTGGAAGATACTTATCGCCCTTACCAGGATGAACTTTGGGCCTTGCAAGACGAAAATTCAATGATAAGATGTTTTTCATGATTCATCCAGTTGATTGGACTTTTGATATAATTCATTATTGCGAAATCTTCGGTCCTAACCGTGATTAATCTAATATCAAAGTTCCCGATCGATGTAAAACCGTTGTTTTATCACCTACAATTTACGCCAAATTCCATAGCGACGATACAGAGTTACCAGACAAGCCTTCAGGCCAAGAGGTGCGGAACTATTATGGCATCTCCGTTCAGGAAGGAGTCCACATGCCTAAAAAAAAGAAAGCCCATTTAACAGTTGTCAACCAGTTGCTTGAAGCTATCCGCACGGTGGATCGGCCGGGAACGTTTTGCACGAGCGGCGATTTGCCGCTGGTGATGCCGGGACTGGAAGTCGACGGTTTGGGAGTAGTGGCGCTGCCGCTTGGCAAGACCCAAGCTCGCAAATTGACCAAACTTTGCCACCAGGCGCCATACGGCAAGGGCACGGAAACGGTGATTGATCTCGATGTGCGACGCACCTGGGAACTCGATCCCGAAGAATTTCAGTTAACCAATCCGAAGTGGGAGGCACTGCTTGCGACCATTGTCGGCACTGTGCAACAGGAGTTGGGACTGGAGAATCGCAAGCTGAATGCTCACCTGTATAAGCTGCTCTTGTACGAAAAAGGAGGATTCTTCCTGCCCCATCGCGACGGCGAAAAGATGGACCGGATGGTGGCTACGCTGGTAATCATGCTGCCGTCGGTTCACAAAGGGGGCGAGCTCATTGTATCGCACGAAGACTCGTGTCAAGAGATTGCGTACACCGGGGCCGCATCGGGCTTTGAATTGAGTTATGCCGCTTTCTATGCCGATTGCAAGCACGAAGTAAGGCCGGTTCGCAGCGGCTATCGTTTATGCCTGGTCTACAACCTGACACTGGCCAAGTCGCGAGGAAAGAAGGGCATCACTGCGCCGACCAGCCGCTCAGCCATCGCGGCCATTACCGGGATACTCCAGGCCGGACGCGAGGATGCGGCCCAAGAAAAGCTGGCCGTCACACTCGATCATCGTTACACGCAGGATGGCCTGACACTGGACAATCTCAAGGGCGTCGATCGAGCCCGAGCCGAGGTGTTATTCGAAGCGGCCGAGCAGGCCGGCTGGGTCGCACACCTGGCTCTGGTCACTCTCTGGCAGACCGGATCAGCCGATGACGGACATTACGAGTATTCGCGATATCGCTCCAGTCGTCGCCGTTGGTACGACGAGGACGAAGAAGACGATGAGTACGATGCGTACGGAAATAACACGAGTCAATATGAGATGGGCGAGATCTATGACGAGAGTCTTTCGATCAACCACTGGTCAGACCTGCGGGGCAACAAGGTGGCATTCGGCGAGATTCAATTGAACGAGGACGAGATCGTGTCCGAGCAAGCGCTTTCGGAATTGGATCCGAGCGACGAGAAATTCGAGGGGTACACCGGCAATGCCGGCATGACGCTCGAGCGGTGGTACCATAGGGCGGCGGTGGTGATCTGGCCGCGCGAATGGCACTTCGCCGTGCTGTGCGGCGCAGGAACCGACGCTGCCATCGGCGGCCTGGCCGCCATGGTCGCGCAGCTCAAGCAGACCCCGAAAGTTCGCCGGGAGGAGCAACGGGATACTTGTCGAGATTTTGCCGCCGCTATTATTGAGTCCTGGCAGCCGAGGCACCGCGGATATTCCTTGTTGGGTAAGTCCAGCGAAAGCGACCGTTCTGTTTTCCCTTCACTGCTTCAGCAGTTGGATGATTCTAAAATGGTTTACCGTTTTCTGGCGAACGTAATGCCGCGCGACGGCGAAGTCCGCCTCGACAAGTCATTCCCTGCTTTCTGTAAGCGGCACGGTTGGGCCAGATTTGAAGCGAAATTGACTGCCGTGATCAGCGCCGCCTCCGCGACGACTATTTCCCGCAACGTAGCGCTGCTGCAAGACCTTTGCATGAGCCGAGACAAGAGCGCCGAGCGCATCAGACTGTGCCGGCGTTTGGCGGATCAGGCAGTGGCGTCGCTGGTTACGTTAGACGACCAAGCGACGGAGCACAATTGGCTGAACGCGAGACTAGATCGGCCCGCGCTGCTCGGTTCGCTGGTGAAATCGATGCTTGCCGTTGCTGCTGATCAGCCGCTGGCCCGCCTGATCAAACACGCACTCTCGCGCGAAGGCAAGTACGACTTGACCGGCTCGCATCTCGCCGCTATCTTCGCCCTTGAACCGTGGCTGGTGAAAAAGCTGATCGAGCCTCATCGCGCAATCTCGCGGTGGCTTGTCGAGTGCCGAACTGCGCTCGAATCGCGCGTCGCACAGGTCCCCCAAAAACCCCTCGACTATCGACGCCCCGCCAAACTGTCGTGCAGCTGCAGCGACTGCCGCGAATTGAGTAGCTTTCTTGACAAGGCTGACGAGTCCGTTCATCGTTTTTCTGTTCGCAAAGACCGCCGCCGGCATCTCCATCAGGTCATTGATCGTCATAAATGCGATCTGACGCACGTCACGGAGCGCCGCGGCAGCCCCTATACGTTAGTATGTACAAAAACCAACGCATCCTACGACGCTGCCCGCCAAATCCATGAGCGGGACAAAAAAAATCTGACACGCCTCAAGAAATTGGAGGAGAAGGTCGGTTAAAGTCATGGAGCTTGTAATCGCTCGACTCCCGGTGCAAGTCTGCCGTAGTCATTTCCACATTATGAGTCTATAAAAGGCATATTAACCTTGCTGGATATTAAAGAAAACACTCACCTATCAGAATACCATCACAATTGGGTAGAAGAGGTTTTGGAAAATGGTGTCCTGGTTTCTACGGGAGTTGCTTTGGGGGATTTAAATAATGCGGTGGCCAAACACCGCGATGAGCGATTGCGATCTGTTGGAAGATAAAATGAGAGCGCTATTCGATACATCCCTCATCATTGCAGCCTTGGTTGAATCTCATCCCATTAATGAACGAGCTTTCCCATGATTAAAGCAGGCCAGGGAAAGACAATTGGAAATCCGATTATTCGTTAGCAATCAATAAGACGATAGGGCGCCTTCCAGGACGGGAATCACCAGTCATCGCCCGGGACCGGGTTTAATGCCGCTAGCTTAACATCAAATTGTGGTGTGAGTGCTGATCATTTCCAGAGATCTTCAAATGCTTGCGTCACCTGGGCTATCCACCCGTCGGGCTTGAGCGGGTCCACCCAAACCACGATATCGCGTTCAGCCTCCATCAGAGCAATTTCCGGAACACTGCCGGTTAAAAAATTCTGGTCGGTTTCATCATCATTCGTGCTTGTCTGCCGAGAGTCTTTGCTTTTTTCCTTGGCGGACACTTTGGTTTGGTTATGGGTCTTGGTTACCACCGTGGTGAGCCAGAAAAACCGGCGTTTGCCGTTTATCGTTTTGATCCAGGGGCGGTATTCCACCGGCATGATGTTGCCCCATCCATAATTTTTTTTGGTATCCATGACTTTGGTTGCCACCGCGCTGACGCCGGTCAATGCCTCATCTTTGTCGGCATGATAATATACATAGCAGTTGCCGAGCCCGTCTGCCGGTACCAGGAGACTCGTGTTGAGCCCGTGGCGCCCGGGATGATAGGGTTCCAAAGAAAAGTAGTGATAGAGCTTGTTCTTGGCGGCATCGGCGAACTTGAAAAAAGTCGTAAATGGCTGATCATTCACATCGCTCTGAAGATCTGGGATCCGGATGTCGCCGCGGTGTCTTCCCGGAAAAGGAGCGAAAAACCCGTTTTTAAAGCGAAGACTTTGAGCATTGAACCTTGAAACCATCTGGGGCACCAAATTCTGGCCCACCAAATATGGATGGTCCTTGATCTCATCCGGTGGAATCCAGGTGCCCTTTCCAAAAAAAAGTCGGCTAAAAATATTGGTGACCTTTCCTTTTTTCTCGACCTGGGGTACGATGTGCACCCCGCCGAATTCCGGCCTCGGGAAAAAGAGGCCCTTCCAGCGGACCAGGCTTACCGCCTGGACCCATTGGCCCTTGCCGTCGACGATATGCCGCGCATCCGAGGGCTGGTAGTTGAGAAACCGCCAGAAACCAAAGGTCTTCACCGTGTTGGTGAATACATTTTTTCCCAAATAGAGAAACTCCCCCGTATCAAAATCGACCGTGACCCGGTTCTGCTTCGAAAAGCTGGGCGATGATTCGGTGGCCGGCACATTGAAGATCTCCCTCACATTGCCCATCAGCCGATTCTGCCAATATTTGGGCTCGATGGGGATGGTCCAGCGGTATTCCTCGTTGATTTTCACAAAATCGGGGCGGGGCAAGGACTCCGAATCCGCCACCTTGGTCTTGGATAGGTTGTAGATGGCGTTGCGGGGCTGAATTCTTTCGTGGTCGGTTTCCGGCAAGCGATCGATTCTTTCAATGGGAAGCGTATTGAAACGGTACCACAATTGGACATATTCATAAAAATCATATCCAAGATGGGCGGCATAAGCATATCCGAACATCGACAAAATGCACAACAGCGGAACGATTACTTTCCACTTGCGGCTTTTTATTTGCATCCCCAGATAAGCGAGACACAGCAGCAGGACGCCGATGGTAACCAACCCCAGCGAGCGCCGTAAACCGATCACGTGAGGCTGCCATAGAGCGCGGGTTAAAAATAAGGTGACAACAACTCCCACTGATAGGAGGACAAATCCGATCTTGTGTTTGCGGATATAGTCGCGCAACATCTTGGTCAGGTTCACCCCCAGCCAATAGAGCGGGCCGTGTTTTTTCGAAGCCCCTCCCCGTTTATCGTCATTGTCAGTTCGGGGTGTCACCCGGTTAGGGTCTGTAGATGCCGCAGCGGTTGTTGGGGAGGGTTCACGGGATTGATCCATGTTCATATTCGCGCCTTATCTGCTGTCAATGTATTTTTGCACCATCTGTCTCGGATCTGCTGCCCCTTCCTTTTTCTCCGATTCGGGTACCTGCTTTTCCGATTCGGCTTCTGCCGCCGCATCCCCTGTTTTTAAGTCTCCGCCATCCGGAACAACGGCGTCTTGAACAACTTTTTTGGTGCGGCGCCAGTTTTGCCTGAACCAGGCCCATGGATCGCGGCGGCCGCTTTCCACATCGTCAAACCACTCGAACAGGTCGTCTTTTTTAGTCCACCAGCGGTAGGCGTATGGGGCGAGATAAAAGCCCAGCATGGTCACCGGCACTTCAAATCCCCACATGAACAGCTCCACCAAAGGATTGACATCCGAGTAAATTAGCATCAGCATACTCTGCACGGTGGAAACCAAGGTCGCCATGAACAGCTTGCGCTTGGTGGTCTGGTTGAAGATAAATCCCACGGCCTCCGTTTCCGGCAAAGGATGCTCATGGGTTAGCCTGTAGCAAAAACGGTAAATTCGGACCCCGAAATGGCAATCCAACACGTACCATTTAATGGCCGTCACCAAAAAAACGATGATCCAGAAAATGATATAGCTTGTCAATGTGAACATAAAAGAATCCTTCCGTACCGTTACCATTAAACCGCTTGCGACTTAACAAACACCAAAGCCTCCGAAAAAAGAGTCCAGGGTTCAGCGCTGCCTCTAGCCTGAAAAGCAGCCAGTTTGATCAATAGAAGAAACTAATGAACATTGAACATCGAACGTCCAACATCGAATCCTCCAAAGGCGGACTGTAAGCATCGAATAAGGGAATTCTATCGATTTTAGTCGCGGTTACAAACCGCTCCCACACGAACTTAGAGTGAAGTATCATAAGAGCGGCGGCCTCGATTCGGCTGAGCTCGTCGCAGGCCGGCTAATGGACAGCCGATCTGATCAATGAAAAGAAACTAATGAACGTCGAACATCGAACGTCCAACATCGAACATCGAATAATGTATTCTGTCTATCTTATTAAAAAGACTGAGCAAAGCGTTTCCATCCTTCGACATTCTGCGGTTCGATATTCGATATTCTGCGGTTCGCTTTCAATGTTTCACACGAGGTGTCAGGACTCAGAACCTTCTATCGCTGACACCCGAAACCTGACACCTGAAATCTTCAGTCTTCATTTCCCCAGACTGTCGGCTTCGTCGGGTTCGGTATCCATCCGCGCATGATACTTTGACTTAACGAGTTCAATGGCCCAACGCTGCTTTGTTTCCGGCCAATCTTCATACAAATCGAAAAATTTATCCTTGTTATAGACATAGAGCAAAAAAATGTCCGAAGGGTCGAGTTCGCAGAGTAGGTGCCGCACAACATCTCTCACCGGCCGGGGAAGATCGAGATCCGGATAATGGAGGGCCTGCCGGAGCGGCCAGGATATCTCGCCCGATTTAGGGCATGTATCATTTTTCAACTTATGCATGAGTCGTTCGATTTCCGCGAACTCGTCCGGCAACGCGTGGGACAGCTCTTTGATATGTTTTTTGACCTGGGCGGCACTCAAATCCAACAGGCAAACATCCGGCCGCTCCCGGGAGAGGGCTTCCGCCAGCATGCATTGGCGTTTGATCTCCAAGTCATCAATGGACTGTTGATAATAGGCGACGTCCTCGCACACCAGACCGCACTTTTTGAGCAGGCCCAACAGTCCCGGTTCCTTGATCGAATAGACATTCGGGTCCATCGAGGCATAGGTTTGCGCTTTTTCTTCATCGATCAGAATGAGCAAATACTGGCGTCCGTTGGGAAAATCCCGGAACACGTACATCCCGCCGAATGCCAATGTAAAAAAACTTCTGATATCGCTGAACCGAAAGTCATTGATGACAACGTTCTTGAACCGAAGGTCCCCGTGGGTTCTGGCGCTCGCGATAATTTGCTCCCGCAGCGCGGCATCGAACCAGGCCCCTTTTTCACGCAGGAATTTCCGCACCAGCTGGCGCTGGTCTTTGGCCGCGGTGGATATGCCGTTCAACGTTTCGACCCGCACCGTAATGGAATCGACCATCAGAAGGTCCTGGGGATTGACGTACCGGGTCAGGTCCTGGTCGATATCCAGCCAGACGGCCGTATCTTCCGTGACCTTAAGAATCTGCTCATAATACCGGTCAAAGAACGATTTCATGAGAAGACGGTTGAAGGAGTAGTAAGAAAAATAGACGGGTTTGTTGTACTGGGCCGGTCCGACAATAATGGCAAACTGGTTCGCCTCGCCGTGGAAGAGATAGAATTTATCGTTTTTTTCGGCGGCGATTTCCGGGCTCCATCCCAGGCCGTCGATATTGAAATCGGTCAGGCTTGTCGGCGGCGCCCCTAAAGCCTCTAAGCACGCGTTGTAACGGCCCACCAGCAAGGGCGAGTTGATCCGTGTCAGGCCGTGTCCTTTGAGTTGCGCCTGCCGTAATTTTTCCACACCGATAATCCTAACCCGGATAAACCGGAAATACGAAATTCGAAAACCCCGCCTCGGCGGGGAACAAATCCGAAATTCCAAAATTCAAATGTCTCAAACGAAATTGCCGTCGTGACAAAATTGAATTCAATTCTAATCTTTGTAAATGCTTGTTTGTTAGTGCTTTAAAAAGATGCCAACAAAGGTTTTGCACAGTTTGCGCAAAACTGAGTTGGTAACTGTCTAATTCGCATTAACTTGCTTTAGCTCACCTTATGATCCCAGCCGTCTCAGCGCTTCTTTTTCCAAAGAAATCCGCTCCATAATCTCCTGAACGCGCCGTTCCTGGCCGCCCTGATTGATCCGTATCATGGTGTCGATGTACCGGACCGCCTCTTGGCGTCTGATTTCGGCAAAGGAGAGTCCTCTCATATTGTGGACCATGAGCTCCACGATCATATTCTTTTTCTCCTCATAGCCTCTACGATAAAAGCGCTCCGGGTTGTCAAACCAGTCGTCGGGAAAGTCAAAGTCCAGCACGCGCTCATCCACCGCGCTCTGGATATTGCGCACATCGCGTGAGCTGAACAGGGGATAGGCACGTTGGACCGCCGTAAATAGCTCGGCAAAATAGCCGTGGGCATCCGGCGGGTACTCTTTATCTACCGCTTCCATGATCTGTTTGAAGGTTTCATCCCTGGGCGCTACGGCATCGGATTCATGCAACTCGGCCATTTTTTCTAATTGACGCTGGGCCGACAGCCACTTGTATTCCTCCGGATCGGTCATATTCACAAAACCCGGATCGATACTGTGGTACCGGTTGAACCACCAGAGGTAGTCCTGGTCCAGAAAATCTTCCCAAGTCTCCGCGCCCTCGATACTGAAACGGTCCAGAATGCGGGAAAGGACCGCCTTGTCGATCTGATCGGGCAGGTTGGTGAAAATCTCAATGGACGCATTCCCGCGCCACACGGCATAGGCGCCCTCGGTATTGCGCAGGTAAACTGCAATCACCTCCCGCACGCCCGAAGAGACACCCTGGCGGGTGCGATCTTCCAGGTTCTGCTCGCCATCGTCGATGGGTCCGTATACAATCCGATTGGGATCGTGAAAGGGTTTGAACCAGGCAACCATCCGTTCCCCCGATCCGCCCTGGAAGGTGGAGATGATATTGTCCGGCAACGGATTAAAATAGAAGGGAATCCCCGTGCAATCCAGGCAGCGGTCCCCGATAAGGGTGGCGGTGGCGGCAATCTGCATGCTCTTTCCGGTACCGGGTTTGCCGAAGCCGGCCCGAATATGGGGCAGCCCGCCCAGCTCCTGCATGGGGTTGGCCCGGGCCTCCTTGTCATAACAGAGGAGGCGCTCGGCCAGCCGCCGGGCCTTGTGCTTGGCATCCTGGTTGCCGACAATGTTTTCGAGCGCCAGCCGGTTGAACTCCACACTGGCACCGCTGTCGTTGAGATTGACCTCGAAACCGTCGATACCGAAATCCTGATCCTTGAGTTTATACTGGCGATCCGTAAACGGTTCGACATGCCTCAGGGAGCCCTCGCGGTTTTTCACTTCATCGACGATCCCCTGAAAATAAAGGACCGTCATCTTCAACAATTCCAGCTCCGAATGGACCGCACCGGATTTTTCAAGATAGGCGGCATAGTAGTAGAGCATGCAATTGACGGCATGGACCGGGGAGTGGAAATTGAGCTCGGGAATGCCGTCATACTGCAAGTTTACATCACTGACATCCTCCATACGGTAGTTGATCATCTCCCACAGAATATAGTAGGCCGCGGAAAAAACGGAGACGGCGGCACATGTCTTGTACTTTTCTCTGAATTCGGTGAGGTGGTCGCCGGACAATCCGCCCTTTTCATTGAGTTGTATCAATGTTTCCAAGCCGGAGTGCTGTGTATATAAAGAAGACAGATGCATGCCGATTTGGATCCCCCGCCGGACAACCGTCATGGCATGGTTGATGGATTCGGTGAGAAACAGCGGATCCCGGCTCAATTTTCGGGCAATGGCCACCAGGGAGAGTTCATCGGACGCCGCCGCCGATATGGCGCTGTCCCGCCACTGCCGCCCGCCTTTGTCCGCCTCGGGTATCCGCTGCAAATCAATCTTGGGCGTGTACCTTACCTTGGCCATTCGGTGGTTGGCCTTCTCCAGATGCGGTTTCAAGTCCGCTTCCTCGATGGGGATATACGAAGTACTGCTAGTCAACATGAATGCCTCCGGTTGGATGATATGTCATGAGTTCGTAAGCACTGTATGAGCGATGGGGACCGGTGGTATCCAGGTGCTGGGCCACCGCATGGGGCATGAGCATGTATTTGTGGATGGCGCTCGTCTTGCGCCTGAAACACTCCAAATCCTTCTCCGGTATGGAAAACACCTCACGCACCTGCCCACGGCTAAAAAGGCTTTTGGAGACGGTTTGGTCCCTGGAAAACAGGGTCTCATCCTCAAACAGCAGCACGAAATCGTTGTCCATTTCGGCACTACGGTTGAGAAGCTCGAAGAGGTCGGCCGGATCTTGCGAAAAGTGCTTGGAGCAGATCGGTCCGATACCGATCCGCTTGATGATTTTGGGGTGGATATCGTGCAAATGCTGGTCAATGCCCACCGCCATGACACCCAGGGCAGGCACTCGAACCCCTTCGGATTTGAGTGTATTCATAAAAAGCTGATAGTTCTCATCTTTTGCTTCCAGGGGCTCGGATTCATTATCCTGATCAAAAAGCATGATATTGATATACGGCCGGTTGGCACTGAAATCGTAACATCCCCAGGAACAGACATAGCTGCGGCCCGGCTCCGATGTCTCCAGCAATTTAAACCGGCCCGGAGAAAAGGGAAGAAACAGCTTATCCTCGGAGATCATCTCCAGATACCGGCGTTCACTCAACTGCTGCAGCAAAGATGCCGATGCTTCGCGGTGGACCATCATATGATCCAAAAGGGCCTGCTTGAGGGATTGGGCCTGGGGCAGCGCCTGCAAGCGATCCTTTTGGTTATTCAAATCGGTCTGGATGCGGTCAATGTCGTGAAATGCCGGAAACCCCGAATCCGTCAGGTCGACCTTCACATCACAACGGGGGTTGTAGGTGCATTTTATCCGCAAGGCCTCGATGGTAAAAAGAAACCGGGAGAGAAAATGGACCACCATCTCACCCTGAAAATCCGCAACAACCGGCTTTCCTGTCTTCTTCTTGAAAATATCCGAAAGCTTCCGAAATACCTCGCAAAGCTGATTAAAATAGCGGGCATACTCGTCCCGGCCCTGGATGGGACGGAATTCTTCTTGCTTCATTCGATGGGATTGAAGGTTTTGCGAAGCGCCGCTCCTTTATGCCTTTAATGGGGAATTTGGTAATCCGTGTTGAACATCCAGTATCGCGCATCCAGCATTTCGTAGGCCGCTCTCTACTGCTCATAACTGAAAAAAGAGGATCGCGTGGGATCGATGCCGTAGTTCTCCTTAAACCATTCGATGGACTCTTTCTCGCGTTGGCGGATTTTTTGCACGGCTTCTGCCTGGGCCGCCTGGATTTCATCCATCTTGGCAATTCGTTCGGGATGTTTTTCGATCTTTTCCATGCGGGCCTTGTCGCTGGCAACACCCGCAGCCGCCATATAATCGGCATTGGCTTGGTCGATGGCGGCTCCCATGTCATCAAGCTGTTTGGCCACGTCCTGGTCGGACATGGCTTTCATGGCTTCCAGCCGGGACCGGAAGGTGACAACACGTTCCTCGGTGTCCGAACGCAGCGAAGTGCTCCACATGAGCTGATTATCCCGCAGCTTCATCTGGGTGCGTTCATGGATCTCCAGCTCCTTGGCAAATTTCTCTTTGCTTTCAAACAGGACAAAGGCCTTGTTGCGTTCGCCCCGGATGCGCTCTACATCCGCCCTTAAATCGGATACTATTTTGGATTGGGCGGCGTGCTCTTCGGTACCGTTGGTGACGACTTCCAGCATCTCCTCTTCGTCTCTGAGCGTTGCCTCCTGGTCGTTGAGTTCGGCATCTAACTTTTCAAGCTGGGCCGCCGCCTGGGCCTTCATGTCATAAGCCGCCGCCTTTCGTACCTGCACCGCCTCGAGTTGGACGTTGATATCCGTGGCCCGCCGATCCATGATTTCAATAGTCTTTTCAACCTTGTACATGAAATCCTGCAGCGATTGTTCCATGTCAAATTGGAGCAGCCGCTGCCGGGCCCGCCGATGGGCTTCCTGTTCGGCATCTTTTACGAGTTTTTCGGCCTCTTTAATTTTCTCCTCGGCGGTTTTCTTGGCAGCCTCCCGGCGAAAGGCGAGCCACTTCTCATCGGCCTCCGCCTGCTCTTTTTCGCAGGCCGCCAGTACCGACTTGGCAGCGGTAATCAGACTTTCCTCCTCGGCATTGAGCTGCTGGAGATTTGCATACTCAGAACCCATTTCCTCTAATATGGCGTTCAACCCAAACACCGCGTTGGCCAGATCTTCCTCTTCCTTGCGCTGGTTTTCCCGCAGCTTCTCGAACTCGGCGTCCAACACTTCCAGACGGTTTTTTCGTTTTTTTTCATCCTTGATGTTCTCCGCCTCTTCATATTTTTGCTTTAATTTATCCAGATGGGCGCTTAGATCGGGCGGCCCCTTATCCAGGGTTGCAATACGAGCATCCGTATCACTCACCAATTTTTCAAAATCGACTGCAAGGTCTTCTACAGCGGCTTCGGCCATTTCTGTCCTCCTAGTGTTGATAGATTGTTTTCACGCGGGCGGGATGCGCCCGTTTACAACCGTACCGATGAAAGCACTGACGTGCTCTTGGCTCATCCTTAACCCTGACGGATTAGACGGTTTGGCGGGCTGAATGGGTTCCAGATAGATGCGTCGGGAATAGACCATCATTTGAATACGACCAGGAACAACATAAATTTTACAAAAAAATGGGGTTATATGTCAAATACAAAACATGGAATATACAAGACGATCGTATATAGGAGAGGTTAGCATGAATGACAATCGACCCGGATTAATAAAGACCTGTTTTTTATAATTCGCTGATTCTACGAGAAAAAGGGCTCGCATCTTTATTTTTTAATTATCGACGCTGCTAGCCTGCCGAGATGACCAGCGTTTTAATTCCAAGATGATAAACACCGTGTTTTAACATTTCCCGAAAAATATTATAGGGAATTAACGAACTATTCAGGTTTCACGAGCACCTTGAAAACGAACGGTGAATCCAAACCACCGGCCACAACCTGATTTTCACCCGGTTTCAGATATTCAAAATCTTTGCCGAAATGGCGTCCCAGGAATACCCCGTTGATCTGGATTCCCAAGGTGCTTCCCAAATCCAGTATACCGCAGCCTTCCTGATCATGGTACAGGGCAAAGTGCTCCCGGGATAATCGAAAGGGCCGTTTGTCCGGAATTATCAGGTCCATGTTCATAGTAGGGGCGGTCTCCTTCCACTTTATCGAACGCCCGATTGAAAATGGCAATTTGACAATTTCAATTCCTTCAGCCGGCATGACCGGAGTCAGCCGCGGAGACGAGGGTACTAGTAAGATTCGATAATCATGGGCTAGTTCCATTTCGGGTTCGAAATCTACCGGCTCGTTTAAAGGAACACTCAACGGCGCTTGGTTTTCGATCGAGTCAGCACCGGTAACGATATTTTCAGATATGATTTGATAGAGGATTTGAAGGTGGTAAAATTGTCTGAAGCACTTTGGTCCAACAAAATAAATGAACGCGGGGTTGACTAATGGCAATTGCCATGCTATTTTGCCAATTAGTTGCATAAACTATTGGCTTGGGAGGAATTATGCAGACTACAATAGACCGTTTTGGAAGGATCGTTTTACCCAAAAAACTTAGAAACGATTACAACCTGGAGCCCGGCTCTCAAATTCAAATTGTAGAAAGCGGTCAAGAAATCATTTTAAAACCGATTCACGGTGAACCGAGTTTGCAATTGAAAGATGGTGTCCTGGTTTTTACGGGAGTTGCTTTGGGGGATTTAAATAATGCGGTGGCCAAACACCGCGATGAGCGATTGCGATCTGTTGGAAAATAAAATGAGAGCGCTATTCGATACATCCTTCATCATTGCAGCCTTGATTGAATCTCATCCCATGCATGAACGAGCTTTCCCATGGTTAAAACAGGCCAGGGAAAAACAGTTTGAATTGATTGTAGCGAGCCATACATTGGCGGAGCTATATGCAGTTTTAACTACACTTCCGCTTAAACCGAGGATTTCGTCATCAGTTGCCTGGCGTTTAATCAGTGAGAATATTGAATCTGTCAGCAAAGTTGTATCGCTCACCCCTGCCGAATACAGTTCAACGATTAAACAATTATCGGATATGGGTTTGATTGGAGGAATTATCTACGATGCCCTTATCGCAAGGGTTGCCCAGAAAGCTAAAGTCGAAACGCTGTTAACGCTCAACACTGATCATTTTAAGAGAGTCTGGCAGGACAGCGGGAATAAAATAATTCTGCCTTAAGTCTTTTTGAGATAGATGCATTTAAGTGACAAGCTTAATTGGTGCAAATTCATACGTCTTCAACCTCAGACGCTTTGACTCTGAAGCCATTAGACTGTTGCAACGTTGGGGTGCCATCAAGGCTTGATCGGTTGATGTGGCGCTGATCGCTCCCTGTCAGGGACCGTGGTATAAGTCTCGTTCCGAAAAACCACTTTGCCGCCGACAATGGTCGCTTCCACCCGTATATCTTTGATCCTATCCGGCGGGCAGGTGGTCGGATTATCGGAAAGAATCACGCAGTCAGCCAGTTTGCCAGGGGTCAGGGTGCCTTTCTCCGACTCCATGAATTCGGCATAAGCGGATCCCTTCGTATAGGCACACAAGGCCTGGAGGGGGGTGACATTTTCACCGTTGTCGCGATTAACGGCCAGGTGCATCAGCTCCAGCGGCTTGAATGTGGATTCGCCGGGCACATCGGAACCGAAGGAAAGCGAAATTCCGGCTTTGAGAATGGATTGATGGGGATAGGCCCGGGCGGCTCTTTCTTCTCCCAACAGCCCTCTGTCTTTTTTCAGATCGATCAAGGCCGAGGGCTGGACCGCCAGCATTATACCCCAGTCCGCCAAGCGCGGCAAGTCGTCGGGCGCTATCAATTGGGCATGCTCCAACCGAAATCTCAGATCCCGCACACGTTGTCGATTATCTTTAAAATTTTCCAGAATATTGAGAAATTCCCGGATAGCGCCATCGCCGATGGCATGCAGAGCGAGTTGGCGCCTTTGCCGGATGGCAGTCTGAATAACGCGATATAGATTTTTGGGCGCTATCGAGGGCAGGCCATAGTTGTTCGGCTCGCCCCGGTATGGTTCTGTGAGCATGGCCGTACGGCTCGAAAACGTGCCGTCGATAAAAAATTTGCGGGGCCCTTTTCTGACCCACAGGGGATCAAACCGCAGGTGTTCCAGCCAGAGTCGGGCCAGTTTCAGCTTGCCGTATGACCAGCATGAAACCCGAGTCGTCAGCTCCCCTTTTTTACGCAAGCGCTTATAGTGATTAACGGTAAAAGGCAGCCAGGTATTGTCCTGAATCGAAGTGATTCCGCTTTCCCGAAACAGGACCATCGCTTTGTTAAACAGACGGGTTCGCAGCTTTTTTCTCAGATTCATTTCAATCAGCCGGCGGTAGTGAATCGGATACACCGCCCGTTCCTTGAGAATCCCGGTCGGTTCACCGCTGCTGTCCTTTTCGATTATTCCGCCCGCCGGATCGGGCGTTCGGGACGATATCTTCATTTTTTTCAGATGATATGAGTTCAGCCAGGCCGAATGGCCGGAATACTGGAAAAGGATAACCGAGCGGTTCGGAAAGTGGCGATCCAGCAGCGTGCGATGGGGATTGGGGCAGGACGGATAGTCCCAGCCGGATCCCTGGATCAACTCACCGGGCAGCAGCTCCTTTTCGGCCGCTTTTAACTTTTCGATGATTTGGTCCGGGTTAAGTCCCATCAGAATGGGTCTAGAGAAATAATCCCCGGTGGAAACCGCGTGCAGATGGTTGTCATTGAATCCGGGGACAAGCGTTTTACCCTGGAGGTCGATCACCTCCGTGCGGGGCGTTCGATAAGGGGCGGCGCCGTTCGCATCGCCCACATAGACGATGCGGTCATCTCGTATCACCAGGCAGTCAGCCCTTGGAATCGCTTCGTCAAGGGTGACCATATTGCCGTTTTTGAAAATAGTGTCAGACATGTCGGGTATCGGTAAGCTAGTCTGGTTTTGCAACCGAGATCGGCGCTTGGAGGCAGAATATCGTCAATTTGTTGTTGATGTCAAATTTCGTCCAATTTTAAAGCCCAACCCGGATAGACCGGAAAGATTAGCCAAGAAGGCACCAAGGCACTAAGAAAAAAAAATCTATTTTTGACTTCGTGCCTTCGTGTCTTGGTGGTCCGCCGCAGGCGGATTTGATAAATCCTTCGCAAACATGATGTGATTTCAACAGATAGACACTAAAAGTGATTCAACGCAATAAACTAGCCGGAGCCCTTTCCTTATTTTTGTATATATAGGCCCGTTTATTTTCGAGCCTATCTACATTTTTAAGGTTAGTGTGACCGTATCTGTCACACCCATGGTGTAAGATCTCCTTAAAAGAACAAACGAAAGGAGATCTTATGAATATCGATCAATTAAGACAACAGTTTCCGGA
>Ga0209367_1002201_pt1 | contig 25454 bp, 8 predicted proteins | sample WorMetLIZISLAND2_FD_187412 | JGI IMG/M metagenome (GOLD analysis project Ga0209367, IMG submission 187412) | Marine gutless worms symbiont microbial communities from Max Planck institute for Marine Microbiology, Germany - Olavius geniculatus... ... | reverse complement strand
CCTTCTGGTCAAGCTGTGCCATGTAGAGTTCGCTGCAGTACGTTGTCCATCGTTGTATTATGTCAGTTGTATTCACGAGCAGCTTTCCATTACTGTCTCTGATTGCTCTCTGCTTTGGTTGCCATTATGTCGGATCGTGTAATTAATTTATCTAGAGTCCGTCTGTCGCATGCAGTCGAAATTGCGCCTTCAATCTCTCCTCCGCGAATGTGGCTTAGCCTAATGCATGGCGAAGCGGAGTCGTGCCTGCCGGTGCGGTAGTAAAACGTGTAGACGAGATCGGCGAAACGTCGATTATTGCGCAATGGCATTGTCCAGAGCCTGCAGTCTTTTGCCTATCTGGTGATAATCCGTTACTGCGCTCAGTGTGCTGCTTTCAGTGATGAACAGCAGCGTTATAGTTGGTTCCGTGGCGACAAAAACTGTTTGTCCACATCAAGATTTTTATTCTTTAGCCGGAATGGCTGCATTATAGCTATACGTTTTTCCGTAGCGTGGTCTGTCTGTCGTATGCCGTCTGTCTCATTCGTGCACCTGTTCAAATCGTTCAACGAATTTAAATGTTATTTGTGTCAGATAGTCCGGGCCGACCCCAAGGAAAGAAGAAATTTGGGAGTTGAACGTTAGCTACATAACGACACATCACAGCAATACGTGAACTAAAACGTTTTATTAAACGTTTAAAAATGTTACGTTTTGTCATAAAACACAGTTTTTTTAAATTTTAATGTCTAGGCCTACGCTTTTAAAACTTTTATCGCATAAACGTTGGTGCCAAAGTGGCGATGGTGTGTCGTTCTTGTAGACACAAACCGACGTGTTGCCAGTTGTACGTAATCCCATCAAATACTCAACTTTCGCCTCGCTGGGATGTCTCATTTGTATCAGTTTCCTTTACACTTAAAAAGCACTAGCCCACACGCCAGGATCTCGCTTTCAGCCGTCTACTCCAAACCCATTTTCACTCCTTCCCCTGCCTCCCTCAGTCTTTCTTTCTGTTAGAGATGGGTCAATATATCGAAATATTGTTATATCGTTTCGATATCGATATCGCATTGAGTCGTAGAACCGCAAATCAAACTATTTCGATATATCGCGACGTTAGCGCGATTTTTTGTCTGTTAGAACCTAAGCGTAGTGTAATGTTTTGTTCTGAATCTCACTCAATTTCTAAAGTTTCTAGACGATTTTTAATTATTATTAGGACTATATAATGGCTACCAGCCGGCAGTACTGTAAAATGCAGTGCCAATGCTTTTTCTTTTTATTTGCTAACTCATATTTCTTAAAGCTATGCAAAGAAACGCATAAAAATAATCTGGTGACGTGTCTGAGTAAGTAAACAACTCAAGACTTGCTTATTTATGAAGTATAGATATCGCATTGATATCGCGATATTTGATCAATATCACACAAATAAAATACCAAATTTCAAATTGTGATATCGACCCAACTGTAGGCTCCTACTATCTATCTACGTTTCAATTTTTTATTCTAACTATTGCCAGGCTTGCTCGGTTCTGCTAATCCGTCTAATCCAGTGGACAGAACGCTGTAAGCTGTTCGACGTGTCTAGCAGACTTGCAGTTGATACATATGCGTGCATTCCGGTCTTCAAACTAAACACGAACATTTTTCTTGATTCACTGTGCTAATTTGCTTTATTTTAAAGTTTTTTCGTCAACACTTTTTTTTCACTTGTCTAAGTGCAATAGACTGAAACAGTTTGCATTGTTATCATGAAATGAAGTAAAAATAAAATTAATAACCAAAATAAAAAAGACAATTTTGTTTTGGTTTTCGTTTCTGTTTCATTTCATATGTCCGAACAGCCAAGCTGGAGCAACTCGTCCTTTCGGTGTTTTTGGGGCACGTTATGCACCGGTGACCAACTGAGGTGTACTCGCTGTAGGACACGTCGTATAGAAGTGGACTGGACGATGGTATCGACAAGATAACGAAGTCACGCGGGAGCTCTGCATGGAACTCGCTCGCATGCGCGACGTCGACCAGACAGACAAGACGTGCAGGGAGCCGTAAATCTGCGACAGACGACTGCAGGTGTCCCATTATAAGATCGCCTTTCTCCCCCAGAAAAGTTTCCCTTCGGCCGACAATTTACCGGCAAAAAATTGCCTCGCTTGGCCGCCGCCCGGGCGAGACGAATTTTTACCTGTAAATTGTCGGCCGGGGAGACTTTTCTGGGGGGGCGATCCTAAAATGGGGAGATTTCTTATAGGGCCACCGATATTTTAATAAGGGGGAGACGTATCCTATCAAATCCGTGAGTATCTCTCCCTGGGCGGATTTTTCATGGGGGAGACATTTTAATGTGACACCGGCGGAATCAAGCCCAGTCTCCGCACCCTGCACAGAACGTTCTGCTAGCTGTGTGCGGCGACTGCGGCGACCGACGGCGTTTTGTACGTAATGAACAGCCTGGAAATGCGCAAACATCTGCAGTTCCTGCATGGTTGCTGCCGCAATAAAACGAGCAAAAATATCTGCAACGTGTAGGCCCGTCAATGTGCACCATGCTTCCTGTCAAAGCAAATACAGTAGATATAGACACTCTCTCTTATATTATCTGCTATATTCGATTAACGTACGCCCTACGATAAAGGTGAAGCGTATAACCAAGGCTGTCTGCCCAATGCCCATGCGAGAAAGGCGCGTACAGAGCGACGTAACTGACTCAGCCGACAGTAGGAAGCTTAAACTGCATATACTTAGTTACTAGCACTGCAGTAAATTAGTCTAACAAAAGTTCGGCCGTTTGCAGTCGGCACTGGTGCCTGCCGACACGCCTGAGCCAGCCGAGTGGTCGATTGCCAGAAAAGACCCAAAACGGCTCATTCATATGCGATAGGCTTTAGGCTACACAGTCACAGTTGTTATCAATTCAGCCGCTGTGTCAAGACGTCGCGTGCAGATAAATACTACAGTAATGAGGATCGGTGAGCGGCTAATGCCTGGCATCGCGTGATGTGCAATGATTTTCGCACTGTGTAATGATTTGCACACTAGAAATTGTCGTTGCTATAGCTATTAGGGCCCACTAGCAATTGCTAGTACAGATGTCATAGCGAGCAATTATTATTATCTCCCAGCCTTTGTCATTTTGTTATGTTATCTCGCTGGGCACGCAAACAGCATCATCAGCTTGTTATTCGTACATACTTGGTAGTGTAAAAACTGTAGACCACAGGTATAAGCCCTACGCTGCGTTCAGATAAACGAAGCTAGTTTTAACGGTACTTAGACAGCATGCAGGGTTCCTTGCCTGCGAGTAAGCTAATTCCCTCAGGGCAAGAATTAGATCAAATCAAGTATACCTACGGACGCCAATCAGACTGATGAAGGAAGGATTATTCGCGAATAGACGATTGCGGTTAGTAACGTCGAAAGTTTTTAACGCCTTCAGGTTTTTACCCCCAGCGAATCATCAGTACGGTAACATTTTGCATGCCACCGCTCTGACTCACAATAGTAACGACTGACGACTACAGCGTTTACAGCTAATATGAAGCAAAGGTTGAGAGCAGCATATCTGAGTAATAACTCACTGTGCCAAGCATTATTTGAGTCGAATAACGAAATATCATAGTTTTTCTTGATAGATAAGATGTGCAGATCTTCAGAGTAGCTTTATTCCGCAAAAATTCGAGATAATGGCTTCGAAGGTGATCGAGGATAGGCAATGCCAAAGTGCAAAGTGCAAAAACATAACGGAAAGTTATCTGTTTAGTGAAACGTACCATGGTGCGATATTTGACAATCGCCCTAATACAAATTTTCCACAAAATGTGCCAATGAAAAATGTAAGAAATTGGTCAAAATGCGTATGCGTAATGTTTGACTCCAAATTAACTAGGTAAAAATCTAAGAAAAGTTGCACGTCTGATGATGAAAGTGACTCTACTATTAAGGTGGTCCACAAATCTTTTGGTAAGGCACTGGACGTCACGAACATACCACAGAGACTAGTCATATAATGCGCCGCCAACTAGCGAGTCAATGACATGACATGACATGACATCTTGATCATACCTTGATTCATCCTGCATCCACGAAGGTGGAGATAATTGGACCACACTCCGATGTTATCCGTGTCTGTCAATAGCTGCCACATCTGCTTCTTTTCAGGTAGACCCCGTCTTTTGTAGATTTTTGTTCACTGTGCTCCTGCAGTTTATTCATGGTAGACCTGATTTTCTCCTGCGTCTTAGTACCTCCCAGACTAAGGCATGACATTAAGGCGAAAAAATTGGTTTTAAAAACTTAGATTTTGGGTTTTCAAAAATTAAAAACCCTTAAAAAATTTTTAAAGGGTTTTTGTTTGTTGCGCAATTTAAATTACAGATCCTAGGCAATTTCATACTTAAAATTATAATTTTCAGTTTTGTTATAATTTATAGAAAATGATGGGATAAGAAAAATAATGTCGTAATATTGTGTTCGATTACATTAGAACCAAACAAATTTATATTTTTTTAAATTTTTAAAACTAAAAAAGTATTTTAAAAACTTAAACAATTTTTTTTAAACCTAAGGTGTTTCCAGTTTGCGTGAAGTAAAACGGAAATGAGACAGAAACAAAGCTGAAACAAAACTAAAAAACGATTCTCTTAATTATGTTTATTGAGCAAGTGCGGTGACCTAAAAAACGACAGCGCAGATTTTATGTACGACGTTCTAGCTAGTGGTAGCTAACTATGTTTTTATCCGAGTAATACGAAACGAGTTCAATAAGTAATGAGAATCGGTGTGTTAAAGTAAAAAAATACAATCTGTATATCAGTAAAACGTACAATTGTATGAGTTTATTGCGGATTTGTCAATGCAAAAATACAGTGTACTTTAGTTTAACGTAGGCCTACCGGTTCTTATTACTTAGTCTTATCGGACAAGGCCTATTAAACGCTTTTCGCTCTTCTTATTCTAGTACTGTACCTAACGCGTTCGAGATTATTTACAATTAACAATCCACATCAATATTAATTTGCTTACTGGAAATCTAGGCTTGAGCAACAGTTAGGCCTATGCAGAATTTGCTGTTTTTTGGTCTTGGAAGTCATGCATAAATGATGACTGCAGTGCAGGGTTCTGCTCGCATGTCAGAACATGACGTATTCGTTAATTTTGACTGACGTCACACCAATGACACCACCGGCTGTTGTCTCGCAATCTTTTCTCTTTTTTGTCTAGTGTAATCTACTGACAGCTAATCATGATGTTCATTTTATGCAAAAATGCGCAACAGTTAGACTACTCCGGCTACGGGAAACGTTGAGACGAATTTTGATTTTTATATTCGCTTTTTTGTTTTCGAGATAAGACTAAGAGACAGACAGGCGGACAAAAAATGGTACTTGAAAGAACGAGCAAGATTCGTAATGCGGCCCGTTATGACGAATACATAAAAATCTGCGTATCTATGCTGGTAATTAATTGCAAGTTATTTTAGTACTAGCGAATTACGCCAATCAGTGCGCATCGCAGATTAGACCTATCTGATCAGCGTCATATGCCCTCCAGCGGCACTGCATAGAGTGACGTCACTGCTTAAGTCTTCGTAGTATCACGATCGTCTATAAGCAGAAGCCAACTCAGCCTGGCCATCCCTCCGTGCGTGGGCGTAATTAGTATCCGGCACTGATTACGATCACCACTTGAGAAGAAATGACAAGTTCAATTATGCGCATTCTGATGCTTGACGATCTTTATACTTTCGCTTATCGTCGGCTGACTGCTGCGTAGGCTACAGTCGCCGCTTATAGGCCCTACTGAGTAAAATATCAGGTGAAGCCTTTGTTCAAACAAACGTTATGCAGAAAATGTTTTGCAAAAATGCACGCTACATAGTTTTTTGTAAAACATTTTCAGTCAGCTGAGAGGTAATTAAGCAACGACGCGATCCGACGCTTGTGGTACCAACTGCGTTCGTGGGTATCTTATCGAAAGTGTTTACCGCTAGGATGGAATATTTTGTGTATATATGATTGTCGTGGGTTTGACCCGCAGCTGCGTGTCGTCTTCACACGTTGTTAATCATTCTCGGGAAGTGAGACAGATTGATTGTGTGCCAGAACGCAATGACCATCTGGCGCGTGCGTGAATGAGTGAACTCATCTGCAGAGCTATCTAGAACCATCCAGTAGGGCCTACAAGAGCGCCCTAGCGTTTTAGCTACAGCGCAATGTGCGCTTTTTGCAGCGCAAGCGATTTTGCTTATTGCGACACATTTCTCCGTAGCGTGGTCCGTCGTCCGTCACATGCGTGCACCCTGCTTGAACCATTTGGCGGATTAACATGCCACTTGGCAAATACACTTGTGGAATCTAATGGCACACCACGTCAGGTTTGAGGTTACGTGTGATTTATTAGGCAGCAGCACCGATCAGTAATTTTGTCTCTTATCAAGTGACTGATTACTTGCTATGCTTCCAAGCGAAATATTCTACCAGAAATTAAAAGATGTTATCCTAGATTCAAGTCGCCGATGTTAGGCATACGACGAGCAATTAAAGACCATCAACTACAATTAGGCTTATTATTAATTATTATTTCCGTAATTACTTGACAAGCAACCCAATCTATATGGTCACGATTCATCAGTGCTACAAAAAGACGGACACCCGCTAAAAACGGTTCGAGGTGAATGGCAAAGGTTATTGAAACTGCGATGCCAAACTACAGCGTCGGGCGAAAAAATTAACATTCTTTATCTTGACCAACCTTTTAACCTATAAATCGTGTTTGTTCTACCGCTGAGCATTTTACAGTGCAGTATAATTGCAGTATGAGTGCCGTAATTGACGCGTGGACTGTAAATAACTCCGACGTCCAATATAATGTGACAGTGATTAATTGCCGCTTCCTCAAGTCGGTGGCGGACTATCCAGATTGCCGGGAAAGGGGACTGTAAAATCAGTGTGCCGTTAAACAACAGGAAAACGCACCAGCAGCGGTAGCTGGGCGACCGTGTACGTGACTGTACTGCGTTAAACTGATGATAAAGCATGACGACGTGCTTAACGATGACAGAAACGCTCGACCTAGCGCCTTCAGATCTGCACTCCCAATCGCTTTCCGGTGCCTCCAGCCAGTTTTATATTTTCGCGGAATTACCACGCAGCACTTCCTGTTGGTGGCAGTTACTAACAATGACGCACGTGCATCATAATTTTACCCCTTCCCCGACTAACTTGCACTGACTTAAGTCAGGTTGTAGTTAAGCTGTTCCTCGACGTGTTGATCCCGGAGTAGTAATAATTGCACTACGTCGGATGTGGGTAGTGATGATGTGTCCTCGAGGACTTGGCCTCGTAATCGATCGAGGCGCCGCGAGGACAAAAAGCGGTGGTTTTGGTCTTGGCCTTAATAACAAAGTCCTTGTTTTGGGCCTTGACCTTGGTTCCAAGTTTTTAACATTGGTCTTGGGGTAAATCTTCAGCCAGAATGCGAAGGACCTATTAATGGCAATTGATAATAATAAACAGAAATTGAAAGCGACTTGTTTACAATGCAAAGACTAAGATTATGGAAAAACTTGACACGACGTCAATATTCGTAAAGTAGGCCTAAATGTTGTTTTATCATCACTTAATTGTACGTACACATCTTGTTCTTGTATATGTCACACAAGCAGACAGGTCGCTACGCTTTCTGTCTGTTTGATCTTTGCCATAGTATCGGCCTGCGGCCTCCATTTTCGACCCTTCGGGCCTCAACTCGATCCATGTTTCTCAGCAGCATTATGGCGCTCCAGTATCCTCGCGTTACTTAATCATCGCTTGATTGCATCGATGCACATGAATATTCATGATGTCCATGTTGAAGCATGGTATTTTGTGACCTCATGATGCATCGATGCAATCACTCGATGAATTAGACGTGAGGTATGCGCTGCAGCGCTAATGATGCGACACCATAGTGACGATGTCTATATGACGTCACAGCTCTGCTGCGGCTTAAGAGGTGTGGCTGCAAAATTTTTAAAAAAGTAAAATTTTGTGGAAGGTACGACATCTCAGCGACATCTCACCTAGCCCATGTTCGGGCCATGTACGACACGAGTCTGCATGCAAAATTTCGCCGATGTAAGTCGTGCCGTTACAAAGTTATTGGCGATGGTAACTCTCAAATATAGTATAGATAACATTTATAAGATCCAATTCACCACCGCGGCTTTTGGATGTCCTTGGTTTTGGCCTTGAGTTTTTTTGCTTTGGTATTGGTCTTGGTCTTAAGTCCTTGGCATTGGACTTGGCTTTGGCCTTGTTTTTGGTAAGTTCTTGTCCTTGGCCTCGGATGCCATGGCTTGGTCTTGGCTTTAAACACAAAGCCCTTGATAACAACACTGGGTGTGGATCAAGCCGGATATTTTCGAATCCAGTTTTAGGCTCGGTTACTTGGTGCTTAATCTCGATGCGACCCAATTCAATTCCAAACTACAGGCTACAAGTAATTTGAGCAAAGCTCACGTGACGCGCGATAGCAGCGGTCCTGTCACTTTCGCAATCAGTGTAAGCCTATGCAGCAATAAGATATAATTGCGTCTCGAAAAAGTACTTAAATTTGAGGCCTCCGTACGGAATACTACTTGAATTTAAAGAATTGCAACTTATATTTTAAAAAATGTACGTTATATGCTGAAAATATCATACGCGCTTACTTACGCAGGTTGTTCAGGTCCATCTCCAGCCATTTCGGCGTAGTTCACTCTTAAAATGTGTGCAGCAGCCGGAAATCACGAAAAATTTACTAAAACCCCTTATTTTGAGGATTCAAGGTCATTCTAGGTCATTGAAGTTGACACCAATAAACAGATTGTTCTATTGTTAGTTACTATTGCTTGTTATGATAAGCAGCACGTCTGTGCCTATCTGCAACCGTTTTCACGCTACACGAGATAACTGCGGTAAATAACCACTTTTTAAGGTGTAGCCGTTTTTGACGCCCGCCTGCGCCGGTTTTTTTTTTAATTTAGGGTGTCGGAACTTGGACTGCTAAAATCTACGTTTAGGCCTAATGTTGAAAATTTCATACGCAAATTGTCTTGGTCTATCTCCAGCCATTTCGTCGCAATTTAATGTTAAAATTGTGAAAAATTCACTAAAAACCCTTTTTGGGGGGGGGGGTTCATGGTCGTTTAAAGTCATCGATCTTGATAAATTTAAAAAGCTGTCACCAGTGCTTGTTATGATAAGCAGCATGTCTGGGCCTATCTGCAACCGTTTTCACACTATACGAGCCAATATGGGCAAAATAACGTCTTTTGGGGAAGTACCCCTATTTGACGCCCTCGTTCGAAGAGAACCAGAGCACCCAGGAGAACGAAATTTTGTCACAAAAAACTAATGACCTTGAGACAGCCCATGGTGAAAATATCGTGATTTTAGCTTGCACCGTTTTGTTACAGCTCACGAGTGTGACAGACAGACGGACAGACAGACGCCAAGGCATTCTGCTATCGCGCGTAGTAAAATGAAATTCTTGATTTTCCCACGTTTTCACCGAACAGATTAGAATGCACGCTAAAACAGTACGAAGTCTATTTCGCGCGCTGAATGTCGGGTTTTATACCTTAGTTTGTTTTAGGCAATTATACCAAAATACCAATAACCTACGTGGCGTATGAAAATCAACGACTGAATTTTGCAGCATTTGGTTTTACAATGGTTTTTATGATCCATTTACTAACCACATTTCCTGTATTTTTAGTTTGCGGGTATGTGACAAATTAGGTTAACAGTAAAAAGTACGTATCTATTACCACAACATGAGGCCCTGGGAAACACTGCAATCACGACATTCTGCTCAAGTTATGATCAAATTAAAATTAAAATTTAAAATTTAACATGTTTTTAATATTTGAAAAATTTCGTATAATAAATAAACTTTCAAACGTAAATTTGTCACCAAATAAATTTAGAGTAACGCGATTGACAAAAAATGCTATAAATTGTTGAAGAAGCAAACACGCAGAAGACACAAAGTTGTAGAACTTGGTGTAAAGCCTATACAGAGACCGTAAAAGATGGAAGTCAATAGCCTGACGCTTGCAGAAGAATATCAGAAGAGATAATGTGCTAAAAGCTGAGCAACTATTTCCGTATAAGTAATATTTCCGTATTTTAGCATTCGTTAGGCCTATGTGTTCAATAAATTTTTCTCTGATTGCGGGCGATATTTTCTGTTTGTGTGTTTGTTTGTTTGTGCTGTGTAGCTATGTTTGTTTGTGATTTTTTTTGCATTTTTTGTGAATATTGAGAAAAAAATAATTATGTATGTAGGCTATGCCAAATATAGAAAGCGGCCAGACGCAGAATTGAAAATCCGCACATGTGTCGTAAAAATGAAATAAAACAGCTTCGTCTGTGGACGAGCGACACGAAACAAATTTTGTGTCGGTTTTATTACTGGTTTATTCCACATGTACCAACAGTCATATAAGACGCTGTCGGTTAAATAGTAACGCTTCCACGTGTTGCTATAGCGGCGCTTACCGGGCGTGTCCTGAATATGCCAAAACGTTAACCCTTATTTTGTGAAATTTTTGGCTTGGTGGCGTGACAGTTAGAACGTTGTACTTAAGATCAAAAGATCGTGAGTTTGACTCTCGTTCGGGTGGCTATCGCTTGGATGGACCACGATCTGCAAAGAGATTCTGAGATGGGTTAATTTCTTTATAGAACTATACACACTTTAACCTTTTGTATAGCCTACGCATAAACAATTGCAGATTGACAGTAATAATTTAGTGGCTTCATATTTTATACTGGCCGTTGAATAAATAACATGAAAAGTACCACGGCCACCAAGATGTCTGTGTTCTATCGTGGGTGGGCCTTGTGCCTAAGTCAAATAAATGATTGACTGATTGACTGATGTACTAATTACTACGTATTGTACATTAAGTTACAAAAGAAGTAAAAAACAAAACAAGCCTAACGAACTTCTTCTGCTGCTTTTCCACTAATGTACAGATCCTCTTGCGAGTAAAATGATTTGCAAAATGAATACGGCAGTAAGTATTTTCTTCGAAAGATTCAGTGCATTTTAAGTCATGTTTTAATGATATTTACAAACTCTGACAATCGGTTAAAGCGGAATTTCGATTCTGTGACTGTCAGATTTAAAATTTTGCCGCGTTTGTATTGATATAAACCCGCCCTTAATAATGTCTTTGTACGCCTATTTAACCAAGCCACTCGAGCCAACTTACTTATTTTAGCCATTTTTCCCTGGGTAGGCAATATACAACACTTACTGGCGACGGTTACGGTCACAAGTAGGCTCCAGGCAATGCTGTTACGCAGAACTCGCCGTTTATCAGAATCTTTGGCATTGTGACACATTCGGTCAAAGGTGCTGGCTGTTAACAGATCACCGACCATCCGACCGACTTGGTTCATGAGCTTAATTGCGTTTAACCCTCGCTGGCTCAAAGCGTTTCAAAGAAAAAGAGCTCCCGCGCAACCGAGTTCGGTAGATGCACAATCTTCTGGTTTCATTACCTCCGACAAAGAGGTAATGTTTTTGCCGGTTTTTGTTTGTCTGTTTGTTTGTTTGTTTTTCTGTTAGCAAGATAACTCAAAAAGTTATGGACGGATCTTTCTGAAATTTTGCGAGTATGTTGGGCATGGCAAAAACTACCAGTGATTCAATTTTGAGGGTGATCCGGCAGGAATCCTGGATTCTGGATCACTTTGAAATTTTCGTTACAATTGCATTAAAGGGGGCATAAGCGAAACCGCTGGCAAAGCGAATATGGTGACGCCACCTGGCGAATAGCATTGCCTTGGCGGAGGTACCTGCGCTCTCTGAGTGTTTTCTCTAGTTAGCTCTTGTGTCAAATAGCAGTGTCCTCAGTCCCTATATTAAATGCAACGATCTATAGCCATCAAAGTTTGGGCCCAAATTATCACGTGACACAAATAGGCCTAATTATTTTGCCGATATTGCAGAATTTTCAGGTAACTGTGTGTTGTCGGTTGTGTATTTAGTATTGCCTTAGTCACTGGCCTAACAGTGAACTGATATTGCTGGCACCATAGGCTATTATGATATTTTAAAATAAACTTGCTTGTTTTTTCTTGAAAAAAATATATTGTCATTACGTGAGGCGTTGCGAAAGTCGTGCTAAGAACAGCAGATTCGATGTAAATCGCTGGACCGTGATGGGTTAAGTCGCAGTGGCGGGAAGTCAATAGAATGAAGTCAATAATGTAGGAAGTAACGATGTACCGCACATACCGTGTAAATTAACATACGACGCAATTAGCGCAACCGACGACACCCGCCGTCGACAGTGGCGCCGTCTTGCGTATTGTATGTTCACACTACGTTATTTTGATGTCTTCGACGTTCGCGCTTGGATGCTGTAGCAGTCGAAATGTTTATGGTCAACACCTGACAAATTGCGTGCCAGTGTTCTCGTTTCGCTTCTTGAATAGCCGCACCCGTCGGCCTGAATTTACAGACTCTGTTGCAACAGTTTTCTTCGGAACTCCGTAAAGTAGTACGGCCCGTGCGTCACTCACCGTCTTAAGACAACAAGAAATCTGAGCTAATGCTCATGAGACGCGCGTTGCAGTTTGTCTTGGTCTATTTCTAGTAATTTCGAACAAAATTCATTCTTTAAATGTGCTTCGCAGCACAAAGTAGCGAAAAAATTATTAAAATCCCCTATTGTTGGATTTTAAGGTCGTTTAATGTCATGGATGTTGGTACTTAAGGAAAGGTTGCTAGCAGTGCTTGTGACGATAATCAGCTAGTCTTTGTCTATCTTTAACCGTTCTCATGTCAGATTGGACGACAGTAGCAGAAACGGCGCGTTTTGAAAGGGGTACAAAAATTTGATGCCTTCGTACGAAAGACTTCTTGAACTTATTGGGGTCGAAATTTACACTGTTAAAATCTACGTTGAATTATGAAAAATGTTTATGCAGTGTTTTAATTGGTCCAACTCCAGTAATTTCAGAGAAATTCACTCTTCAAATGTGCGCCGTAGCCTAAAATCGCAAAAATTTACTGAAACCCTTATTTTAGGGGTTCAGGGTCGTTCAAAGTCATCGATGTCGGTAGTCCGGAAAACTCGTCAGCACTGCTTGTTATAGTAAACAGCAAGTTTGTACCTATCTGCAACCGTTTTTACGTTGGACAAGACAACAGCGGTAAAATAACGACTTTTAGGGTGTGAGGTATCTTTTTTTGACACCGTCATTCGAGGTAAACGAAATTTTGTCGCAAGAAACTACAGACTCTATGCTATCAGAGAGTGAACACCCGGAGTTTCTGCAGGTCTCACCTGGGCATGTGTTGGTACCGGGTCGTGACGGACGAACAAACGGACAGACGAACAAACAAAATTACGATGGCTAGTACGCGCTAGCACACAGTGCGTCGCGCGTAAAAACGGACTGTCGTGAAAAGTCTAAATTTTATGGAAATAATATCGATTAATTGGATCGTATTTATAACCTGGGCGAAAAGCGGCTACGCTAGGAACCAATCAGAAACGCACTACTCATCACTCATCATTTATCATCAGTCATCATCACAAGCCAGGCCAATAGCATTGCCATGGCTACCGGTGACTGATGACTAACATAGCGCCAACAGATCCACGACGCTTTGCTACCGCAAACATCTTTACCGGCCGAGTTGAACTGCGTGGTCTTCGAAAATATCACTTCTCACTGTTTACTGACACCTCTGACCACCCACCAATACAAGCTCTTTTGCAGATTTTTAAGCAGCTGTTATACGGAAAAAGAATCTACCTCATCGAGGAGTAGAAGCGCCATTAGATTCACTCGGCTGTCACAAATGCTCAGCTCACATCGCTGCAGATCCCATTCATGAAGCCACTGCCAGGAATGAAGGACCCAGTACCGGTATAATTATGAACACGTTTATTCGTCATAAAGACAAAAACAGACAGCAAGAAAAGACAGATATGTACAGATAAAAAACACCGCCTATCTAATAAAATCGTCCATCATAAAAACAGCCTACGAATTAACATAACACTCAAAATGATCAGTTACAAGTTTCATGGCAGATGACTTGTTAATAGAAACCGTGCAATACATACTATCGCAACAGTATGACAGAAACGACATAAAAACATTGTGCAAAATACAATTTCTTGATTATGCTGATGATTATGATTGTCTTAATTATGCTGTACATAGGTCTCTCTGGATCAACTGAGAAGTGCTCATGCAGTGTGCAGAACGGCATCTGCCATGCACTAGTCTAACGTGCATCTATTGTGGTCAAGAACAGCAGACTTTTAACCACGTACTAAACTGTGCGATATCAGTCAATTCGATGGTAGGCTGGTAGCCTACTCTGGAGCAACTACATCTACAGCAAGACGAAGCGGTGAAAACATAGACGCCACAGTGGTAAAAAGCTTATGCAAAGTGAAGTACTGTCACAAGATATATACTACTAATAAAACGCGGCCTTACACGCGGCAACGAGCACCATAACGCAATATGCAGTCGACCGGGGAGAACTCAGGAAAAAACGTGAAAAACGACTTTTGCTGTACAGTAACATTACACCGTGGACGTTGTGCCCGGTCGTGCCTTAATGTTCTCCAGTTCAGCGTATAATGCAGAGCTTCCCATATATCAAACTCGATCGTCTGGCAGCGGCAGACTTGCTGTTCCCGAGTACGTGCTGTAGTTTTTCCGTCTTATGTCCATCTTAAATTAATGCGCCACTGGACCTATAGCATCTACACCAGCTAGCCACAATCTGAGATGTAGGTCTAGCACCTTTTTGAATATTTAAAAACCAAATCGTTTGACATTGCTTTAAGTCCACCTTAAACGTGAAACCTCTATATTTAGTGAATGTCTTCGATTCGTTTGTAACAAAAGTTTGGCACTATATTGTGATTACATATGTGTATCTTGATTGAAAATTAATAAAACATTAAAAATACAGGCTTCATCAGCCAAATAATTAAAAAGTATGTGCAAACGCTGAATAAAAACACGATTTCATTAATAAGATTAAGTAAGCTTAAAGCACAACTAAAAGACAGCAGTATCTATAGATGTACACTCATGCTGCAAATAACTTTGCTATATTCTTGATGTTAAACTGTGAGCAGCAGAAGAATTCTTGGAAAACGTTCGATTGCAATGACTTTTCGTACCAAGCTGCGTATAGTCAACAAGCTCCATTACTGCGCATAAAACATTGGGGGAAAGAAAACGCGCGACCAAGATAGTCGTCAAGTTGTGAAGCATGTTGCCTGAGATAACAAGCCTATGGATTCAGACAAAGTGGACCCCCTGTGTAGCATACAACATAGCTTATGCACTGTAATGGAGCTAATAATATGAGATGGCTTAATCTCCATAGGTTCGTCAAAATTCACCTATTTTCAAACAGCTCTGCACAGTTCACGTCCAACAGCAAAGACTCTGATTCCGACCTCTACGCTTCACGAAGCTTTCTCACCTCAGGTAATAGTATTATTATTTCAAAATAACGTCGCAATTTTACAAAACAATATAGTAAATTTTAGCACTGTTTGTTTTATGGTCGGATCACAAATAAAATTTACTGCTCGAGTGCGCCACTGCAATAATTTTCGAAACTGAGGCAATCATGGTATAAATTAGTTACGTTTTTTTCACTTTTTGGACCACAATATACCGGCAGGGTTTGAAAGTTTCTAATTCTTTGTTGTAGAAGTGATATAATTATCTGCTAAGCTACTTAACGACTGCCCAAATTATAAACTACTGGATAAGAATGACCCAGTATTTATGGGGCGCCATAAATACCTGGCAGCCCTTGCATGTCTTGCGTATAGAGAAAATAATTCATGTAAACACGTCACGCGCGGCGGCTGCGTATTAAAACTAATGGCGTGTAAATGTGTCCGGATAGACGCGTTATGTCGTGGTAATTGCCGGACCAGCTGAGCTGCACCAGCGTCCATTATAGTCCGGACAGCACTGCACTGCATGACTGGTCACACCACACTCGGCCAATGTGACCAGCCGTCCATAACACGTCATGTACACGTCGTCATCGCAAAAATATGATCAATTCGGACGCAATTTTTTCATTATTTGCCCTTTTATTGCCGCTGACTTACGAAATGTGCCTATGTTCATAGATTATGTAATAGGGACATTCTAATCAGGGCTGTAAAACTGGTTTTAAAATCAAGTTTTTAGATTTTTTTACATTAATGTTTTTAAATTTTTTTGTTAAATTTTTGCTAATTTAATAATAATGATAATTTAATTTAATGATATTTAATATCAATATTGGCTTTTTAAGTCTCGTATCGATCGCGCTTCTATTTTACGCCGGTGCATTGCCCTTAGAGTAAAAGGCTCTAAAGTCTAAACGTTCGAGTAGAACAAATATATTTCTGACCAACTAAAAACCAGGAAAAATTAGCAATGCACGAAAAGCTCAAAGACAGCTAATGTTTCCTCGTAGACTGTAGCTCATTGCGGCATCAAACAGTTTTCCTGTGACAGCAAGGTACAGCTTTCTTGTTTAATGGTGTTTTTAATGATGCAAACAACGAACTAGAAGCGTTTTATGCTCAAGCGCACACACGGTACGAGGACTAATAATTGAATTACGGCCGCGCAGTAAAACCAGGTGCGCGTAACAACAGCCGCCGGGCGCTGTAGTTCATCAGTGCTTACTAAACCTTGCTTGTTATGATTTGCCGCGCTTAGGCCTGAGGCCGCATTTGTGGTCTGTAGTGTAAATGTAAAACTTTTTTGTTGCAAAAAAAAACAATTGTTCTCTTTGTATGAATTTTACCCTGTTGAAAAATTGTCTTATTAAAATACAAAATTTGGGGCTAAAAGCGTCCATTTTCAAAACATTTGAGAGCAAAATTAAACTTTTGAGCACCGCTAATTTTCTCTGTTGGAAATTTGCAGCTGTCTGTCAGAAAAAAATGCAATTTTTGGTTTTTCTCCTGTTACTTTTGTAATCGACGACGCCGCTGTACCGTATGTAGTTTAGCGGTAATCTTTGGAAGCACGTTCGCGCAGGCAACCAACGAACGTACAAACAGCTACGTTCATATTGCTGTAGCACTGATACGCGCTGCTGCTGCTGTGCTATTGCTACTGGCACAGCAGTCTTCAGCGTGTTATAGCATCGTACAGCAACGACGCCTGCGACATTACGTGATAAAGATATAGGCCTAAAGCGGCGCCGCCTACAGCTCTGGGAAAAGTGGAATCAAGTAAGTCGAGTGCCTTTAATCTTCTAGATTTCTGATATAAGCTTAGTTCTGATCGCTTGTCTAAGTGTTGCGAAGTGCGCTTTCGTGAGGTATGTCGTCGTCGCTACTGCCGTTCTAACGCGACAAACACATAACCGATAAATATGGACAAAACCGACCAGACTTCTAAGTCATCTCGTGATAGACAAATGGGGCTAAGACAGTACGAAACCTCAACTTTAAAAACAGTTAACGCAAGGTAAAATCTTATTTTAAAAACTTTACTCTTGTTTTCGGTTTCTGCTTTTTTGGTTTGTCAGTTATATTTAAATTTCTCCGTTACTTCAATCAACGATTATCAAATTTATTCTTAAAAAATTAACTGAAGGTTTAGTTACAGCACTATCAGTCAGTATCTTAAGAAATCACGCCTATCTGGCGTACATGTTTGTTTGCGGCTGGCACATCTCGCGCTCTTCAGCCAGCAGGACACTAAGCGCAGTGGAGTGGGCGCGTACGATTCACGGCTAAAATGGATGGCCGCATACTTGTCGGCACACAGTGTATGTCTTTGCTCGTTTTAGGCGGCATCGCATTCAACGCACCAGTAGCAGGAACTGAAAACAAAAGCGCTATTGCGAGTTGCGACACATTTTTCTGTAGTGTGGTTCGTGTGCTGCCTGCCTACTTAAATTGTTAGTGATTAATGTTTATGTTTTGTGTTTGCTTTGTTTTTTTTCGATTTTACGATTGCGTTAAGTTTTCTATGCAGCTGTATTGTATCACTTCAACTGCATGGTGACGTTTCATCATTCTTATCTTAAGGCGAAACAGAAGTCGCAAGTTATCGGGCATTGAGACACGAAAAAAAACGTCATCACAGAGGTTTTTTTGTAGGAAAAAAATTGTACTCCAATCGTGGTGAAAGTAATTAACTTACATTGTAAGACGTGACTGTATGTGACCGATAGGTATATACGATGCTGTCACACGCTCGCGGTCTGATGTTTTAATTGAGCTACGAGTAACACGAGAGCTAGACATCTGACAGAATGATCAAGCCGACTGATAAAGTGATGAAATCTTAGATCTTATAAACAATAAAAATACGAAATGCTAAAACGCCATGACGTGCTAGCCTATTATGGAAAAAAAACTTTTATAAACGTTGAATAAAACACATAATTTATATAATTGAAAAAATAAAAATGCGTTTTTTATAAAAAAAGGTTTTGAAATGGCCTATAAATGTTTATCGCAACAATGAATGAAATAATAATCATGGCTATTAAGACTTGCTAAAGAAGTGTATTTATTTGGCCGCAATTACGTGTGAAACAAAAAAAAATGCAAAAAAATATTTTGAAACTGTTTTTTTATTTTTACATGTACAGCCTATAACAAAGACAAGCCCTTTATTCATCAAAAAGCAGTAACTGCAGAAAGAAAACACGAACTTGCAACACACGATAGTATAGTGTTGGTTTATAATTTTTGTTGTTGCTAAAATACTCTTGAGTGGAATTTTGAATACGTGTGCTACTACTGTTTTTCTTTCATTAGGCCTGATGATCACGCAACGCCTCGTAGTGCGGGTATGCTATGCGTGAGGTTGCTGAAATTTCAGGCGGAGAACTCTTTTTCGTCAAACCAGTGTATACAAAAATATTTTCTACACACTTTGTTGTCGAACAACTACTAGCTACAATAAATCTACACACAATTAACAAAAAAATCTAATACAATACGTGACAATATGGTACTATCCGGTAACAGCTGGGTTACCATAAAGATTATTTTCCAGTATGAAAAAAATGTCACAAATATCGAATGCGGTTACTATAACTAGCCAGGCAGCAGCAGGTGTTACCGGATATTATACACGTGTTTTACTGCTGCAGTAAATGGGTTGGTCGACGAGCGAAACACAAAATAGCGCCTGATTTAGGCCTACAACTCTGCAGCAGACTGGGGACTGCAGGAAAACTGAAATTAAACCTCAATTTCAGTGACCTTTAGCCAGATTTTTTTCTTGATATTTTAATGTCGAAATGGTGTATTTTTGTGAAATTATTTGGTGCTAAATTTTGTTATTTTTCATGCCTAAATTATCAAAAATACCTTCAAAATGCATGGATTGTCATGCAGATCTACGTGGATTATTTATCATTACTTACACTGTACGTAAAATTAAACTGCAATGCAGTCAGTAGCTTATTGGTAATAACCGAACTACGTCTGCGTGGACGGTGGGTTTGCAAGACACTGCACTGCGCACCGCATAGGCAACGCAAAGGGCGACTTTTGGTAAGCTTATTTTGGCGGCATGGCCTTTTTGCCTTCTTCTGAATCCGCTTATGCAAGGTTGCCGATATTGAGGCTCCGTGGAGTGAAAACCGGAAGCCAAGTAACCCAGCTTATATGGCCACGGTACATCAGCGTTATAGGCTGACAGACAGACAGATGGACGGACAGACAGACAAGTTACAGCGGCAATACCGCACTTTGCACTATACGTGCGTCGCCCATGCAATAAAAAGACACTGTCACCGATCCGTAGCGTAAGTCACTTTGGAGAACAAAGCGATGCAAGTCGGTGTTTTGTATGCACGTCACGAAGCATGTTAATTACGATATTATAAGTCCTTGCCTGCTCGTTGAAATTTTATTTACGACGCGCCGCCGCCCGTCCCATCCAAGCATTTATGGTCGCTTACCGACATGATCTAATCTTTTTCAGAGCATAAACCGACATTCGCCATCTACTACCTTGTATTCAAGATTACTTTTATCATGCAGCACTTATCTATTATGCATACCCACCGCAGTAAAGAGCCACTGTTTCTTTGACGCTGAAGTAATTTACTGCGTCATTAACTCTTTACTATTATTGCCGTCGACGGAAAACGCTGAGTTTTTAGACTTTTTCGTTTCTAGGCTATTTAAGATAGGCCTAACTGAAAGCGTTATAAACAATATTTTTAGAGAAAGTAGAAGAAGCAATTAGATTTTGATGACAATCCACATTTTTTTGTAAATTTTGTGTCGTTTAGGGTTCTTTTTATTGGCTGGGATATAGAAGATTCGATTTAAACTGAGACTCCACTGTGTTTGCCAGGTGGCAGTCTCCGAGAACGGTGGTCTTTGCTAGTTATATTTTAAACATAAAGTTGATGTTAATTAGGCAATTTCTTCTTTTACGGCGTAATTGTTTTGCAACTACACTGTGTCCCCAAAAACGTCCAACTTTGTAGTTGTCTATATACGCCAAATATTAACCGATTTTTAAAATTCTGTCACTGCTGTAATCTGTGGAGAATTAGCAATGAAGTGATTAATGAATACTCCGTCACACATTAACGATGTCGTTACACTACCTTGTGAAATATAAATGCAATAGAAAACCTCCAATGCTAACAATGCAAACTAACAATAGACAGCAAGTGTGTTGGTAAACAAAATACACTTCCGACCAAAAATGCTGTGAATTATCTGTACAATGCTATACTTTGTTAGATCCGTTTCTTTGGATATCTGGCATGTTAAACGATAAGTTTGTTTCTGGTCTTTATTGTTTAGCAAGCTTATCGCTTCATCCACAGTGGTCACTTTTTCTTCAGTAAGTGCATGCTTCAGTCTGCCGGTCTCATGCCTTTAGTGGGTGCCGCGTGTTTTTAAAATCTTTGTTAATGACATTCCAACTATTTTCCTGTTGCACTTTATTTTTAGAAATTTTGCCAGTATTGTCCGAAAACTGTATTTTTAACCGGTGCGAATTCTTAATCAGAGCCTTTTCTCTGCTGTTAAATGGCACATTACATCACTGGTATATAGTCACTGCATGAAAAATCATTATTTACGACAATATCATTTGCTTTTGTTTACAAACATCAACAGTGTATGGAAAACTAAACATAATTTAATTTGTATACAAATATTAGTATAAATTATCTCAGAAGACAATTTTTGCATATGTAATATCGTGATTTTTAGTAACTTTTGAAAATTATATTTTACATGGTAGTGTAGCGACAGAGCTAAAGTACGGTAGGATATTTAACAAGCACTTTATTGCTAATTGTCCCCAGTATGTGCCAGTGAAAAAAATTTTTTTTAAATGGTTAATATTTGGCGAAGATATGAAAAAACAAAGTGGGACGTTTTTCGGACACAGTGTAGGCCCATATTAACAAATTTCACATAAATTTGACTTGCTGCTTGATGTTTCTTTACGTTGTTTTATAGGCTTATTTTATATTTTAGTTTATTTAAGCAAAAATGTCAGCACGCGCAGTGTCGACATGTATGCGGTCATTCGTTTAATGGTTGAGGGTCGTACGCTAGTATGTTAAAAACTAGCACTAGTATGCTAAAACCCTGAGCGAGTAAGCCAGCCTGCCAACGCGCGAACCGCCGGCCATAGGTAAACATTTACGTGCTTTATGCGTCATTTTTCGAGGTTTTTGACTGTCGATAACATTGACCTTTGGTCTTTTGAGCTAAAAATACACACTGGTTATTCTGACATAGGAGACATTCACACTAATTGTTGTTTTTTTACGCCGTTTTTGTTTTGAATTGGTACCTAGGCCTAGTGCGGGACCGACGAACAGACGGGGCATGACCCATGCGGACTACTATGACGACCGCGTAATATGCGTTATTGTTACTTGGCGTTACCTTTATTTTTCTATTGTGATCTGTTGCAGCTATACGTGCAAAAGGTGTTATTCGCCAGACCGGAATGACGTGACCAGCTGTTCACCGTGATGGGTTGTGCTACGTCAATCGTGTCGAGGCCAAAAGACAAGGAAGCGACGAAGGACTCTAAATTTGGCGATGATATTCTTCTGTCATCCCCGCAGGCGGTCGTGTTAACGGTGCAACACAAGCAGGTGCTCGTCGAGAACTGGAAGATTCTGTCTTCAGATCTCAGCGGTCGCGGATCGAGAATATTCGCTCAAATCTTCAGCAGAAATCCGCTCATCAAGACCATCTTCAGCTTCGGTCATCTGGACGGAGACGAGTTGCAGAGCGACCCGCGGTTCAAAGGTCACGCATTCAGGTTCATGCAGGCGATGGGCATCGTAATTGACAACATTGACAACTACAGCGAGGCGCTTACGCCGCTGCTGAACGACTTGGGCCGCAAGCACACTCAGTTTAAAGGTTTCAAGCCGATTTACTTCAACGAATTCCAAGACTCCATCTTAGAGGTGCGTTACCATTGTGACGTCATTGTAGTCTGAACTTAGCCTACTTAGCTTTGATAAGCCTGCATTCGGTGTGGCCTTGGTCCGTCTGTCCGCCAGACTGGCACTGAGCTAAATGACGCAAGCTAAGATTACTGTTGGCTGTCCGGGACCTTTGGAGATAAGGCCAACATCATGAAACACTGACTCTAGAACGCGTGACCTTGAATGACTTTGCGATGTCATTTTGTGTTACAATGTTTTCTATTTGATTTGAGTGAATTTTAGATGAGAGTTAAGGATACGACACAGGTAAAACGAATAAAAATATTCCTATACCATCAACGATAAATAATGTTTGCCATGGACTTTGTTCCTGGTGATATATAACTATTGCGGATATTCGCGGAGGTCCTCTGGAGAGGAGGCGTCAACTGACGGTGAAAATCACTGTTTTCGGTCGTTATTATTGTTGTCGGCGGAATCCATATACGTGAGACCAAAGCATCACAGCGATATATAACTTCTCGTCTGCTTTTCGCTGACCCCACTGTCAATGTCACGAGACTCAAAATGGTTTTATTTCGCGCATGTGCCAATGGGTGATCCTATAATGGGACACCGGCTATATTTTGTATGGTCTCTGTAATTTTTATTGCTTATATGCGTGTATGTTTATGCGTTTGTCTATATGTTATTTTTTCATGTTTTGTTCGGCTTATCCCTGGAATAAATGTACCCCCTGTAGGCCTATATATTATCTCATTCGTTTCACTGTCACAGAATTCGGAAATAGGAAGTCCCGACGACGCGCCGTGTGCAATGATTATGATATTGGAAGAGCAGTTTATGTATTTTGTGTATTATAACATTTCTCCATAGAAAACTAAACAGTAGATTGTGTAGTGTTATTTACGCCATACCTAGTGTGGAGAAATATGTTTCACGCTTTAGGAACATATCAAAATGTTGCTAGTGCTTTATTAATGTTTGCTTTGCAGTGTTTTGATATCGGTACCGTTTTTATGTGGTACAGCGGTAATATTCCGGTATTATTACGAAGCAGGAAAAATGGACGTCAAATGTAGGCGTGAGATACAATGCACGAGCAGTTGCTGACAATCTGGCGCAAGCAGCGTTATTAGGCCTACACGTCTGGACGGTCCAAGTTACCACTGCCCGCGGCGCGACATTAAATGCGTGCTGCAATCAGATTTCTCATTAAATTGGGACTCATTTCTGTACCTGCTTCAAAGAAGTTTTCTCGGTCGAACAGCCGAATTCGTTATCTGCGATATTACACACTGCTATGTACGACTGATGTATATACTGCGGAAACGCATTAATGCACTGTAATATCTGTACAGACCTGGCCAGGCAGTCAGAGGGCGCACTAGAGCGCATAAATTGCAGATTATGCAGGAAAGTATTCATGACAGCAATGGGCTAGTGTCTGCATGGAGGATTACCTACATTTTTATTGCAGCATTACTCGGGTTTTGCCTACACTCCCGGGGATCAAAACAGACGGGGTCGAATATTGCAAAGTGCAGACATTAATGACAACCGGTGCTTGTTATTTATTGCTAATTGCCGCGGCTGTACGACCGTTTTATTCCTGGTCGCACTCGTGCTGCCGTATCTCTGGCACTATGTCTGCAGTGGCATGACGGGTTGATAACTCCACGGGTGCATTAGAGCGTGACTGAACGAACAACAATGCAGGCTTACACTACCGACCGTCGGCCAGCGTTGAATAAGTGTATATGGCGCTAGGGATGCATGTTGGCTGCTTACGACCGTATCGTACCGTATAGGCTACGCGTAGCACGGCGCTCACGCCTAGAATGGGTCTGTATTAAGCTAGAAAACTGCAACGGCCCTGCAGTGACAACATACTGTGCCGCGCGGCCATTCACGTAACCTTTGACCGTTTTAGCTAAAAAATGGCACACTGATTACTCTGATTGGGGCAGTGGTATGTCTGTTGACTGCAGACTGCGGGTCCAATTGTTCGCTGACGCTTCGGGCGGCTGCATAGTGCGCTGCGGCATCATGATAATCAGCTACCACTTCCCAGACAAAGTCACACTCTAGGCCTTGATTAAGCTTATTTGTCACGACACGTTGCATCTATAATAATCTTCAAGTAGCCGATTTATGCACGAATATCATACGGCACTGTGAGACTTGTCGGAGAGAGATGGAGAAATGGACTGAACTAATTACTATGTCTGCCTGACAACTGTTACACTCCCCACCTTGCTGTTGACATTTAGTTTCCATTCTAAAAAATCATTTTAATCCTTTTGGTCTCAACTTTTTGCGGCTCTTTCGGCTTTGCTTTATCCCCTAACAGTCTTTAATTTTTCTTTTAATGCTTTGGGGACTGGATAACGTGCATGATTGTTTCCTTGTTGTGTTGTTGATTGTGCAAGTGAGTGACATAAACAGCAAGTGTAAGCCTGGCCAGTGACTAAATCGATGTGTAAATGCATTTGATTGATTGTTTGATTTGGCTGATCGACTGATTGATTAATTTATCGATTTATTGACTGGCTAATTTCAGGTGTTCGCCGAAGACCTCGGTGTACAGTTCACGCCGTTTGCTCGGGAGGCGTGGAAGATGGTTTTGCTGTTCATTCTGACTGAACTAAAGCGCGGCTTCACGCGAGGTCTCAAAGAAAAATCAGCAATCGAGCCGGTGAGAACGGTGGCCGTCCTCAGCGACTGGCTATAACTGAGGACCTCCAGAGTCGTGGAAACTTGTTCCACTGTTCATCCTGACTGAACTGAAGCGCGGCTTCACGCGGTGTCTGAAGGAAAAAGCGGGAATCCAGCCCGCGGTCGCCAGCGCCTGCTATACGCACGCCAACATATCCATGTCCGTCTTCAACGTGCGCTACATCAGTCCCAGCGCCGCCGCCGCCGCCGACACGGCCGACAACGTCAACCACGTCAACGATGACGCCGCTACCAATGACGTCAAGCGTGACGTCACAAAGCCTGACGTCACACATGAC
>Ga0209367_1002200_pt1 | contig 25455 bp, 8 predicted proteins | sample WorMetLIZISLAND2_FD_187412 | JGI IMG/M metagenome (GOLD analysis project Ga0209367, IMG submission 187412) | Marine gutless worms symbiont microbial communities from Max Planck institute for Marine Microbiology, Germany - Olavius geniculatus... ... | reverse complement strand
TAGGCCAACGAGCGGCCAACATTCAGTCACGTGCTAATCAATCCTCAAACGAAACCAGAAGATAGCAATCATAACACTTCGAAATAGTAGGCCTAATGTCAATTCACAAATATACCATATCAAACACTATAAAACACTCACGACGTTGGGGTCGCTGTCGATAAATTTACGATAAATGTTTGTCAACACATTCATTTTGTAACCGGAACTTCTATTATTCCCCTTTTTTGTTTTTATCCTCCCGCCAAAAAGTAAGTAAACACTATGTACCCTACAGGCGTCATTCCGTTATGAGATATGAGTGGCGTTCATACAGATACAGTTGCCTTTAGGGATACAAAGACACACTTTCAGCGTTGTTGTTGCCCACATTGATCAATTTTCTATGTTCAGCAGTGTTGTGCCTGTGTGTGTGCATGTGTGCCTGCATTTTTGTGTTTACTTGTGTTATTTGTGTGTGCCGTACTGGCAAATAAACGTATTCACTACCTGTTGTTTTATGGGCTGGCACTAAATACCAGTACTGGAAGTATCAAAAATGTTTTTGGTACCAAAAACCTAACCCTAGACCCTAAAACGTAAGGCCTAAGGCGTGGTGTAGTGGTAACGCATCTGATTCGATCAGCGAAGTTACTGTACGCCGGGCCCGGTTAATACTGCGATGGGTGACTGCCTGTGGGCAGGTAAACCATCTCGGGATGTAACCAACCGCCTAGGTCAACTCAGCCTTCCATCCCTCCAGGGTAGGTAAATCGAGTACCGGCCTATCTGGCTGGGGTTAAGGCGGGGCGCGTTCACCTCTGTCGGGTGGCAGGTAACACTGTGTGATCCCATATGACAAGTGACGCTCCGTAGCTCTGAGATGGGTTCGCTCATTAGGAGCTATATGCGACCTTTATTGATACTGAGTCTTTCAAATATTGAAGGAAATGAGATTCCTTAGCCAAACAGGCAGCAAAAGAAGTCAAGACAAACAGAATTGTAGCATCCGACACAGTCAAGTAAAATTCTAAATTTGTGCTTCCATCTAACATTGTTAGACAGTCATGGCAAAGGAATTGGGACCATAGTAGTTTTGTGTACTGTTACAAATAGAGCTGTCGAAGCATTAATTTTTAAACGCAGGCGTTAATGCGTTAATAATGCATCATTAATATTGCTTGGAGTGCTGAACTTGCAGGACCTGAAAATTATGGAGCATGAAAAAACAATGACTGGAAATTGCAATACCTGGAAAACGAAGGACTGAATTGCATCCTTTCATCGAAATATTGTTATTATTTATGGTAGGGATGGATTGGCAACAACAGTTTAATTACTCGAATTCATTCAATTGTCAAATAACCACACTTTAACAGAATATTGAAACTCTTGCTGTACAGAATGTTGTAAATTTACATATGTGCATTAATTATTTTAATGCGTATTAATGTATTAACACATTAACGCATTAGTTTGACAGCTCTAGTTACAGGACAGTTCATTTTGGTAGTTTATGGTGTTTGGCGCTACTGAGTTTTATGTGACAGAAAAGTGTCATTATTTGCATGTCGCTGTTATGTGTGTTTGTCTAGGTCAATTACTGCTGCTTCTAATGTAAACATGCACCAATCAAGTGGTATGTTTTTTCTAAATTTTGTTTCTGTCATCTGATTCTTTACACCGACAGTTGCTGTTGATTATAGTAGTTTTTCACTTGCATTCTATACTGCACGAGTTTTTTTTTCTAGAACAGTATACAACAGCATGTGGGTGCATTCAATAACCATGGAGAATCAATATATTAGCTTAGTAAATTGTACGAACTCGCGTTAGCTTGTTACCGGTGTAGTGTCTTAGGAACCTTTTTTCTTGTTACATAGTGGTTAGTTGAAAATAGAATTTACATAACATTTGTCCCAATACAAAGAATGATATTTTACATTATACCACACTATTTTGTACAAAGTTTTGTTTGTTTGTCATTATTGTGCAAAACTGCTGCTTTGTGATGTATTTACTTGATGTTTTCCACCTGCAGACCACATTTTGTCACGTGACAGTGAACCTAATTATGTGCTGTTTTTTGTTAACTTTACAAAACATTTTTATTCACCTTACTGTGACATCAAAAATTACAATGAAGTCACATTGTCAATAACTCTTATGTGCAAAATATTGTTTATTGTGCGGTTAGAAAATGTACGTTTTACTGACGAATAGATTGTTGAAGTTTTTCAGTTGATTCACTTCTCTTGTTGAATGAACCCTTTCTTGACATCGTCATTGGAAGAAATTCATAATCCACAAATGATTTGCAATTCAATAACAGTAGTGTCTGTTTGCCTCTTATGCATATGCATAATATTTGTTGAACATGGATGAAACAAATCAGCTTTGGGCAACTATTAGACACATTGTGAATTAAAAGGCATTGACAGTCACGTGGCTTACCACATGTAGCTTTCTATCACTGGAAGTAACTGAGGTTGTGTTTTATGTGATAATTGCATCATAATCTGCAGCACTGTGGACTAAAAACAGAGGGGAAAAAAGTTTCAATTGTTCAACAGCCACATGAAATTTATAGCTGCTCAGTGTTTCTATTTTATGTTTAAATTCCCCCAAAATTGGGTATGTTTTTCCCCAATGTTGCATTTTTATGCGTGAAAGCAGCTACTGCTTTCAGCGCGTCTTAGCCATCGCAATTCTGTCCATCCGTCTGTCTGTCACACCGTACGGTTGGATCAGTCAAAAGCGGTGCAAGCTAGAATCACCAAATCTTCACCATCAGCTGCCTGGAAGACTCTAGTTTTTTCAGGAACCGTAAAGCTTTTCCATAAATTCGAAGGGGGTCACCCTGAACGAGGATGCTAAGTGAGAGGGTGGTGGGCAAAATTTGCGATTTTTGGCCAATAAGTCGCAGTATCTCAGTAACGGTGCGAGATAGGATCTAGGTTACTATTAATCACTAATAGGAAGTCGTACACTGGCTCTCGATTTGCGCCGAATTCAATGACCTTGGATGATTTGAACGCCAAAATAGGGGGTTTATGGATATTTTGGCGATTTCGGGCTGCGACAGAAGTCTATATCATTCAGAAGGTGGCACCACGGAACTATTGTTAGGCGATCCAGATAGAGAATTTGGTATTTGTATATTAACTTAGCGTGAACATCCCAATTTTCAGCTAAACTACTGAACCGGAACTGCTATGGGCTTTCGCGCGTCTCATGAGCATTAGCTCAAATTTCTTGTTTTTGAAAAAAAATTCAACAAGTAGAAAACTTTATAATAGCCTAAAATATCTGGGGGCACTCCTCTTTCTTCATGCTAAGAAGCTACTGCATTCAGTGGTGACATCTGTATAATAGACATAGAAGATCTTCAGTAATGCAATGAAATTGTCTGAATGATAACAAGAAGCCCAGCTGCTGTCAGGAAAAGCCGACTGTAACGCCTATATCTGAATCCCAGCATTCGACTTCCAATCATGGAAATAAAGCGATTTTTCAGAGGTGACACGGATCCATGCATACTATGTTAATGAAACGCTGCTCTTGAAAGCTAAAATTAATGCTAGTGTAACAAATGTCGCATGTAGTGACACGCGGTCCTCCCGGTAGGCGATATTAACAGCTACAGTCGTGTCGTGAATAAGCAACGCAAATATCAGACACAGGATTTGCAAAATTTTTTCACAATAAAAATGCTGTTGCTAGAAAAGACGTGCTACAGTTTATACAGTTCCCATTGCTGTTTTTTTGTTAACTTTACTTCAAGGTCATCCAAGGTCAATTATTTTAATTTTATCTGAAATTGCGTACCAGCGTATGAGATTTACTATTAGTGATAATTAGCAACCTATGCCCTATCTGTCACCATTTCTGAGAAACTTTCATCTTTATCTTTGAAGCTGAATCTCTGTTCACAGTGCGATTGGTATACCTTAGTGCATTGTGCCCCTTTATGGTCGTCCAAGGTCAATGATTCTCATGTAAACTGAAAGGGCTTATGCCACTGTCTGTTAATTGTAACCTTGGCTCTATCTCTCACCGTTTCCGAGATATAGCCAGTTTTCGATTGAATTTCTTACCTCATTCATTCAACCCCAAATTTGCAAATGTTCCCGTTGCACTAGATCGCTGATATTTTGCACGCCTACGTTTAAGGCACAGGGCTAATTATTCCTGAAAAATCTTTTCCACGACTTAACGCTTGGCTATAACACATCCGTTACAGACCATGGACGGACAGATGGTCAGACAGACGGATGATAACTCGTACTAATAGCTCGACAGTTACTTATGTATGGTCGGCTAATGAAAAGCAAATGTATGACAGCACTGATTTTGTTGCTGTCAGAATCAGGGTTGCAAAAAAAAACAGATTTTTCAAAAAGCCCAATCTGGTGGGTTTGTTAGGTTTCATTGCATTTTGGTTTTTTAGCTTTAACCTATTTCTGTCAAAAAAGCGAACTTGGTTTTTGGATTGCTGTGGATTTTTATTTGGTTGATTCATGTGAGATTCTGTTTGCTGCTCACAGCATAGAATATGCCAATATTTGCATATTTGTATTGTTCAAATGTTTCAAAACTTAAACCATAATAAAACACTTCATTATTCATGGAACATTGGATTATGGATGAAGTTTTGGGTGGTTTTTTGGGTGGGTTTATCTCAAAAACCATTGTTTTTGGGTATTCGGTCAGAATCATGTTCACTTGTACGTGTTTACAGGTGAAAGTTCTCGTGAGGTGAAGGTTGAACTCGATAGTAATGATACAACTGAGCATCCACATGTTGACAAGCCATGACCACATGTGTGTACTGTGCGTCACGAGCGGTTTACAACGAAAGGAGGCGTGAATCAACACAAGCTGTTACATACTGTAGAGGAGTTGTATTCTTGTACCCTGTGCCACAAGGACTTTGCTACTCAGCAGTACTTGAGGCAGCATATGAATATCCACAGCAGTAAATACAGGTGCACTGAATGTGGAAAGTATTGCAGAAGCAAAAAAGACTTGACAGAACACAGGCGAAGTCATTCCGGAGAAAAACCTTTTGCATGTACTGTTTGCAGCCAACGATTTACTAAGAAAGCTTCACTTGTTAGGCACAGCAGAGTTCACAGTGGAGAGAAGCTATACTAATGTCTTGAGTGTGACAAGGCATTTATTCAGTCTGGAGATCTATACAATCACATCAGAATCCACTCTGGAGACAAACCATACAAGTGCTCACTGTGTGACAGAAGTTTCAGCCAGTCCAGCAACTTGCAGACACACAAACGTCAAGTACACAGCAACAGGAGACCTTATGACTGTCGTTACTGTGGGAAGATGTTTAAAAGTAGCCATCATCTGAAGTGTCATGTTTATACTCACACTGATGCAAAGCCGTACTCATGTAGTCACTGTTCAGACTGTTTTACACAGTCTGGCCAACTCAAGGCACATCTGCTGAAGTCACACAATGAAGGTAATTGGTTCACTTGTCACATCTGTGAGAAGAAATTCAGCCAGAGTTGTCACCTTAAGAAGCATTTGCTTTGTCATGAAGGTGTGAAGCTGTATGTTTCCAGTGATTGTCCATAGAGTTTCTGTACAGGGACTGAATTGAGGTCTCACCAGGTGAGACACTCTGATGTCAAGCTGTATGGCTGTGGTTTATGTGGTAGGCTTTTCAAGCGCAGAAGAAGTGTCAGGCCTCATTTCAATAGTTGTTCAAATGAGTACAATTTCTGATGTCTGAGGGGCGTAAGCAACAAAGACTTGACTGTGAACTGTTATGTGTTCACTGAGCATAAGATATGGATAGACAGTTTGAAGTGTGCAGTGCACTTCTGTGTGACGTGCTTTTGTTTATGCTCTGGTCTTACATTGTGTCTGTATATCTGTGTTGAAAATATGTGGGCAGGTTGTTAAGGGGTTTTGTTATGGTTGTGCGTGACGGAATGTAATGCTTTGCTCGTTGTAGCGATTGTCGAGGTGTCCATCCATCTGTTCGTCACACTCTTCGGATAGATTCTCATGTCAATGATTGTATATGTTTGTTATTAATTTGAGAGTGGTGATGTTATGTATATATTTAGTCATGGTTGAGATACTCAGGCAGATTTGCAAAGAACCCACGTTTTTTGCGTAAACCGACCTAAAGAACTGCTAAACAAAATATTTTATTATTTTTTGAAACAAATAAACTTGCAAATTTGTAAATATTGGTATTTTTTGCTGTGAGGAACAAAAAAACTTAGAAGTCAACCAATTGAAAACCTGTACAAATCTCAAAACACATTAAGTTGAGGCTTTTTCTACAAAACTGGTTCAACCTAAAAAACTAAAACCCAAAAACCCACCAGGTTGGGGTTTTCTTTTAAAACCCTGGGTTTTTTGGAACACACTTCTTGTGATGTAACTGTCTGTTGAGCATCAGTTCATTATAGCGCATTATAAAACTGCATTGTTATTCACATAACACTTCTGTTTATAAGGCTGCATGACTGTCTCGTGGTTGGTTAAGGGCACTACAGAATGTCAGAATTTGTTGTTTTTGTGCTGCAATTCTAGCTTTATCATTACTTTTGCCATAAGAATACTATTGACTGCATGTATGTATGTTCATTGCCTGGAAAGGCCGTTTCCGAAATGACCTATACTGTGTCGGGTAAACCCTACATACTCACTCACTCAAAATTCACTGTACGGGTGGTTAATTGCCCCCCACCTGGAAATTTTAGCCAGTCAGAAATTTTTATTCTTGTGAATGTTACTTTTCGAAAGTATCATACACAATGTGGGGCTGAAAATCCCCAATTTTTTTTGGTGGGGGGGATTAAGTTACAAAGCTGAAGGTTTAAGTACTGGTAAGGTCCTGTGAGAAATTTGCAGATGTCTGTTGGGAAATTGTCAGTTCCTGTACTTTTGTAACACTTGACATTAAAGTTTTTGTCTTGGTCTTGATCTGGTAGCATAAGACAAGGTATTGTGTAGGCTACACGGCAGCAACACAACAGTGCGTACTGTGGATATACTGTAAAACTTCTAATAAACACCAGCTGAGGGGCATTTGTAGTAGTAGTAGTTGCTGTTGTAGTGGACTAGTGATTGTAGGAGCGGTAGTATCAGTTGTAGTAGAGTATTTGCCATTGTACAAACCATTGCTGGTTCTCCGAAAATGCTGGTTGCTGGAAGGTATTTGCCAAGTGTTCACCAGGAGTGTTTAGTAGAAGCTTCACAGTATTGCGTTTGCGTAACTGATGTGTGGTTACTTTACGCTGTGTTCGCTAAATACATTACATTGGTTTATCGTTGACACGGAGTTCTTGTACATCATTCAGTTGCATTAGCTGACTTCACTTTTGCCTCAGACTTTTGTTGAGATACTTTGCTGAGTGTCACCTAAACTGAACGCTAAAGTCTGTATGCAGACCAAACTAGAAATAGCCCCCCCTGCTTCTGTGTCACGAGGTATATGTTCCACCAGTGCCACGATAAAGTGCTTTTGATTAGTGGGATAAATAAAATAAGTTTACCAACATCATCACATAAAGACATTCTGTAGAACGTGTCATATTCAAACACCACAAACTGCGGAAAATGAATGCATATTTACAAAGCGATGGCTAAACTTTACTAAAAAGACAATCCAGCTATTATTTACAAAACAGCAAACAGCACTAAACATATGGTGTCCACAACTGAAAATAGCTAACACGTTATGTCATTAACTTATTATCACTGCACTTTGTAGGCCTTATTTTCATAGTTATACATAGACATTCTTACAGGCAGAATGCACACAAACACGTAATAATGGAATCCTAAGTTAAACCTTTACAATATAGAAACAGAAAGTTTAACCATTACAGAAACACAAAACATGAAAAAACGAGCTAAACCTAAAATTGTAAGAACTCCATTATATGTGCATATACACTGTGTCTCAAAAAAACATCCCCAACATTTTTGACTGTAACTTGAAAATCAATTGTCGGATTTTAATAATTTTTGATATGAATATTCCTGACACAACTTGACATCATAAGATCATCCAGTTTCCCATCTCACCCAACGTTTGTTTCTGCACTACCTGGGGGAAAACACAAGCAATGAAATATCACTTTTTTTATCCAATGCAATATGATTGCTGACATCTCATCCAGTTGGCCATTTTTTAACTACCTGCAGTAAAATAGCTTGAAGTGTTGGCCCACTATGCAAACACAGGCAAGGAGATGCTTTCTCCATTCATTGACAGCAGCGTTGATAATGTTCTGCTCCAGACCAATTCAGGCTGTACCAGTCGCTTCTTGACTTCACAAACATTCCTAAACTTCATCTGGTAGACACGCTGCTGCATGACAGTCAAATTTTGTAATAGACTGGCTCTCGGGGTTTCCAGATTAGGACAGAGAGAATTTTTTTCATTCATTTTAACACGTATTATGCTTGGTCTGATTTCCCCAGGTAGTGCAAAAGCAGACGTTGGCTGAGGTGGAAACTAAAACACTTCTTTAATAGCCAGTTGTGTCAGAAATATTTCTGCCAAATTTTATCAAAAATCTGCTAATCTATATTCAAGTTACAATCGATAATGTCGGGGATGTTTTTTTCAGGTTTTCTGTTTATTTCAACACAATGTTTCACTTGATCTGATTTCCATGCATAACTGCAAGTTGAACCGAGATCAACATTTGATCGTTGGTCAGATGGCAGTTCAGAATTGAACGGAGATCAACGCTTGAACGGCTTTGGTGCAACGCAATTTACGGCTGAACTAGGTTCAAATTCAGATTTGACCAGGGTTCAAAGTTGAACGACTTTGGTGCAATGCGCCCTAAGTTGCCAGCCACAAGACTGATTATCACCAGATAATGCAGTAATAAGTCTGCAGCATCTTGCCTCGAGGAGTGTTCATACCAATTGTAGTTTTTATGCTTTGTTGTTTTAGATTTTGGAACCTGTATGTGACAGACAGACAGACTGAATGACTGAACAGACGAGATAGGCCTATGTAATGCATCCTATTAGGACGGCCACATAATAACAGTGACACAGAAAACGTTGTTATGCCTCAACGCAAAATATCTGCATGCGATTGGTCCAAATCACGTCACGTTATGTTCATAAATACGCCATAGTCACCTCAGCAACAACACAGTGACATAGTGCCCTCCATGGAGGCACTATTGACAATAGTGCCCTCTCAGAGGGCAGTATTTGATTGACGTCGTCATCACGCCGACGCCAGTCACACCTCATCAACATTCAAGATGTCTAGGACCACGCCAACGCCGAATTAATGTATTGTGGATAAACGGTATGTTGTAGTATGTAGTAACAACATCTATAAGCATCTATTGTGGCTAAACAGCACATCATACTTTATTCTTAGAGAGCGTAAAATACCACAAATTTTGCATAGGGGCATTGAGGTATAACAAAACAGAGACTGGCATCACGATATTATTGAAAATTTTTCCCCTCAGTTTGTAACATGTTGCCCTTAATCTTCTATCTTGGGCAACATATTACAAACTTAGGGTCAAAAATTTTCAATAATGATGACCTCAACGCCAGTCACTATTTGTATAATGTGACGCAATGGTGAATGACATTAGATAAAGTGAATATGAAAAAGTGTGTCAGAATTTCTATCGCACATCAGGAGATAATATTTACAACAAGGAGCATTATTGGAGAGTACAAACTCCACCAAAACTATTTAGATTCACAGATCACAAGCCAAATTTAATCCGATTTTCCCGGCAACAGGGCTTTTTAAAAATTATTTGGAACAGCACAAGTATCAAGGCCCGTAAGGCAGAAAATTAAGCAAGAAGGCTGAGATCAGAGGTGGCCAGGGTTCTTAATGGGCAGAGAGCCTTTTTTAACCAGATGGTCTGGGGAAGTGCTTTAAGCTTTTCAGGGAGGTCCACGAACACACTTTTGGGCATGAAAAGCTGTGACGAAAATAGAAGAGGAAGAAGAGGAGAAAACTGGAAGGGAAGGAGAGAAAAGTGAAGATTCTGCACACAAAAAAAACAAAAGTCAGCGCTCAAACTTATCAACAACTATAACTAATTCAAGTCTACTTTAAAAACTATTGTTATCAGTGGTGGATTGAGAGGAAATGGAAGGCAGCTGCCCCCTCCTCCCATTGCCTGGATGCATTTTTAACTAAGCAAAAATTTTGCACAACATGCATTATTTCTGCTGGATACAATTTTCAAACATTTTCTGTGGAGGGGGTACAGCCTACCTCTCGTCACCTCACCCCTACCCTTTCACCCCCTCCCCTTATTCCGTTTTGGATCCGCCACTGACTACTATCACAGTTACTACTACAGCGCTCAATGCTACTACTAAACATCTCTAGCAAAATCAGAAGTAGCAGTCTGAGCAGTTTCCTCGGCGTAACATCTCCGGGCATAGTCCGGTCTATCACTGATCTCAACAACAGCATCGCGCACTAGCCGCGACAGGATCGTCGACCAATCAGAAGCCAGGGTTGCTCGACGCTGGCTAGCAACCACGGCGTCCTTAGTTACCGACCTGAGCAGGCTGTGCACGTGCACCAGACGACCCTGCAACGACGACAAATTACTACAGACAACACCAACAAAACGCCCAGCTGTCGCTAGGATGGCTGACCATACTGCCTGGCAATTTGTGAGGCACTATCAATGTTTGATGGGGAATAGGAGGGTCAGCAATGAAGATATTAACTCGGGCATTTCCAGCGTCTGTATTTTGTTAATAGTAATCACTGCCCTGATATACAGTTTGGCCATAATATGCCATGCAAATTTTTGGGGTTGAGAAGCCTATTTTGGAAGAACAGGTGTATGTGGGGGTCAGCATTTGTACTGTTGGATACAGCATTGATAAGTTCATAAAGGCTGTCAATAGTAACCATGTCGCTAACTGAAGCAGTTTGGCCACAATTCACAACGGAAGTATTTGGGGTGCATTTGGGGAAAATAAAGGAGTTGTAGAAGGTCCAACTTGATACCATGGGGGTAACCATCAAGCAACCCTATTAAATTGTTTAGACAGTCTTCCAGTAAGATCTACCATTTGGCCACAATAAATACATCAACGACAGACAACAAAGAGAATAGTGTAGCAAGGACTCGACCTTAATGATCAACCAAAAACCATTCATGATGATGACTATGACGATGAAAGCTACTATTACTACTACTACTACTACTACTGGCACTACTACTACAGACCTGCTGTGCCTTGGCTGCTGAATTGTAATAGGACAGCACAGCTCGTCCAATGTTCTCTGGCTTGTCTCCTGCACTAGAGAATATCTTGATGGAATCGTTGCTGGTTAGACGCCTTGCACGGTCTTCTGATAACAGCTGCTTTTTTCTACACAAACAAATACAGGATTTAGACACCGATGCTATCAAGGCCAAGGACATAGCGTTTAAAGCCAAGAACATACAGAAAAGCAAGGACTTAATGGGACCAAGGCCAAGGCCAAAAATATTCGAGGCCATGATGTTTAAGGCCAAAGACTTGCAGAAAAAGCAAGGCCAAGGACTTGGAAACAAGGCCAAGACCTAAAAAATATTCAAGTTCAAAACCAAGGATATCCTAATTGAAGCTGCTTTCACAATGACACATTACTATAAAAGTATACAATGTCTGATGGAGTCAAACCATGTTGTTAAAATGTTCATGGTTTAATATGCAAATAATGTACGAATAGGAAAATACTTAATAATATTCAGTTAGTCGATGCTAAGAGTCTGTTGTCTAGTCTACGTTCACAAATCATTGAAATCAAGCAATTCATTAAAGTGCTTCACATTGTGGCCAAAAACTTTATCTCGAAGCTAAGACGAAAGACTTGGGACCAAGGACAAAGCCAAGGCTACTGTTTGTGTTTTCATGGCATTTCAAGGACAAGGTCAAGTCCTCGAGGACGCATCACTGGATTTAGAAAGTATACAAATGGGCAAGCTGGAGAGCAGCCTCCAGAAAAAGAGGGCCTCCACATACTTTATTTTAAAATGTTATCACATATTTTATTTTAAAATGTTATCATTTTTGTTGATTAAATGGCATTCAAACACAACAAAAATACCACATTTAAATACACCCATGCAACCTAAAACAGTTGTCGCAGCACATTTCACGACATTACAATTAGCCAAAAACATTTCACGAATGACCAAATTCTGTCGATATATTTGAATTAGTATCCTTTCAGCTACAGCTGCTAAATGTCTTGTGTAAACTTATCGTTACTTGACTGAGTTATGAAACAACAAAGCATAAAAACGTGCATTTTTATTGAAACATGATGTACTAGTTAGCAAAGCACTTCTATCCCTATACATGGCAAGTGCTATTTGCACCAAGTAAAAGACAGGGGAGGGGGGAGTTTTGTTATGGGTGGGAGCCTACAGCACTACCCAGGACTCCTTAGCCGAACCAAGAGTGTCTGCCCCTGGGAAGGGAATCGGGAGGATGGAACGCGAAAGGGGGAGAAAAGTTGGAAGGGAGGCAAAGGAAAAATAGTGAAAAGAAAGGGGCATAAAGAATAGGAAGGAGGGTGGAAAAATAATGGGGTGGGAAAATGGGAGAGAAATAAAAAGTAAGGTGGAACTTGAGCCCTATTTCGACTTGGGATTTGGAATGGGACAGAAGCCCCTCCCTGGTAGTTAGTTCATAGACATGAGGCTCTAGCAACCTGTCTCCCAGCAGAGTTGCAAGGCGTGATTGTGGAATTTTGCTTGTGATGAAATTAGCCAGAGTTGAAAAGCATTTCTCAGCATTTACCACGTCCGACACGGCCACCTACAACGACAACAAATCAAATACTACTACAACAAAAACTGGTACTACCACAACTCACCTATTACTGCTACTCTCATTACAGCTACTACTATGGTGGTATGCTTGATAGCTGCTTGAGATTACCCAGAGTACAGAAACATTTCTAAGCGTTTTCTATTTCTCACACAACACTGTACAGCGACAGCAAATGCTACTACAACAAACACAACTACAACTACTATTATTACAGAGTGCACTAAAAAATTTCCCAAATTTGAAGCAACTTAACTTTTTTTATTTAAAGTGCACAAGCATTCTATAATACCAGTACAGCACTGAAGCACTTTTATTCAAGAAATCGAAAACTGGGGATAAACATTTTCATATCCTACAAAAGCTACAAATACAAACTAGAAAGCAGTCAGAGCCCGCAGACCTCCGACAAGGCCATGTTGTTCGCCAGGTGGCAGCACCATATTTGGTTTGGCAGCGGTTTCCTTTATGCCCCATTGAAAGCAATGTTAACGAAAATTTCAATCTGATCCAGAATCCAAGATTCCTTCTGGATCACCCCCCAAAATTGAATCACTGGTAGCTTTTGCCATTCCCGACATTCCCAAAAATTTCAGAAGGATCCGTCCGTAATTTTTTGAGTTATCTTGCTGACACACAGACAGACAGACAAACAAAGTCTGGCAAAAACATAACCTCCTTGGCAGAGGTAACAAACAGACAATACAAAACAACACAATAAAGTAAGTAAGTAAGTAAGCAAGTAAGTAAAATGTGAATTTATATAGCGCATAACGTTAAATAAATCTCTAATGCACAAGCGTAAAGTGTGTGTAGTGTAAATCACCACTGCTTTGAGTAATGTTTGTCGCAAATGAAAAAAAAATAAGAAATCAATCCTGTGTTTGCAATCACTAGCTGCGAGCTTAACAATTTAGTCACTGTATCCACCACTACAATACAACTGCACTACAACGACAAAAACAGCTACTACTACAATGAACCTCCGAGCCATTAATGTGCTTGAGTGAAAAGTGTGCCAGGCGAAAGACAACATAAGGTCTCCAGATTGACAACTTAGTCACAGGATTTCCTTCAGCATTGATGGTCAAATTGTCGAGTCGCCTCATGCTTGCCAGTGCGTTCAACTGAGTCAGGGTGCGGATGTTTGTCGACGTAAACATCAGCGACTGCATATAACCACACAAACAGTATCTTATCTCATTTCAATGTCAGAACTTTTCTCTTTCTCAAATCCTACCCGCCATGGACATCTGACAGCCTTTCAGAGTGATCTCATGCATATCTGGACTTGCTTACAGCTTCTAACGCACCTGAACTCAATCAACATTCTAGGGCTATACAAATTTTTTTATTACTATAATAATTAGGATATTATTATTTTTTCTCTCGTTTCAGTTTTGCCCAGTTTTAGTTGTTGTTATTTCTTTCTTTTTTTCAGATTTTTTTCTGTTTTCAGCCAGTTTTTTTATTTTTACGTTTTACATTCTTAGTATCTCTCATTTAATTTATGTTTAAAACATTTCATTTTTTTTGGTTTACGTGCTGAATTAAACTGACAGTCTGTTAGTTTTCAACTGCAAATTCGTATTGCATTATTAAGCAAAATCATTCTAGTGCAAACGATTATGCCTATAGCTATCCATTTCCCGTAGTGTGGTCTGTCTGTCTGTCTGTCGTCTGTCACATTCCTGTAATCTGTTTAAACCATTCAACAGATTCAGATGCCATTTGACAGGTACACTTGAAAGGCCTAACAACACATTTATAAATGGAGATTTGGGGGTTGGACCTCCAACCAAAATCATCCAAACATAATGGCCTCCTTACTATCATACTACAGGTAGCAAAAATCAATCAATCAATCTGTGGTTGCAAGAGCTGTATCAATTCAAATACAAAACGCAGGAGACAAAAGCCAAAGACAGAATAAAGCCAGCACTCATTTCCAATCCAGCAAAAGGTAAAAATCTGAGCTGAGTTGGTCTCGGTGATAACTGCAGTAGTATTAACACTAGCTTCTATCCCTATATGTGGTGGGTGCAGCTTGAGCCCAGTGAAAAATAGTGGGAAAGGAAAGCATTGATAAAAGCGTAGCCTAGATCAGAATTTTCCCCTATTTTTCAGTGATGTGTCCTCGATGACTTGTCCTCATCCTCAAGGCGCCTCGAGGACAAAGAGCTGGAACGTGGTAACTACGGATACTAACCACGACGTTCGGGAATCGAACGCGTATTTTGGTGAGTATCTTGGCAATGTCGTCAAAATCACAGTAGTGGAAGTGCACAGCGCTGACGCAGCCGGCGGCCTGAAAGCCCCAACTGCGCTCAAACGCATCCAGCGACCGCGAGCCGTACAACTGCAGCGTGTCACCCTCGATCTCAGACAGACTTTCCACGTTCTGTGCTGACGTTTCACTGTGTCAAAACATAAACAATAAGTGTAATAACAGTTTATATAATCTTTATTTCGTCAACAAGTGACAGTACCATACAAGAATTAGTACAATGAACAAAGAGTATACGGTAAAGGATGAACATAAAAACACTCTGTTAAGTTTTGTGATCCGCTCAGGAAATGCCTCATGCCTTCACAACAAACACTACCATAACTAGTAAAAATAATAGCAGTAGTAGTAGTCGTTGTATTGACTTCCAGTCAAGTCGCTATCAAGTTGTTAACTTACTACCTGGATGCAAACAGGCAAATCATTTCGGTATATAACCAACACCCAAGTCAACTCAGCCTTCCATCCCTCCAGGGTAGGTAAATTGATTACCAGTCTCTCTGACTAAAGTTATAATGCGGCGCATTTACCAGTGTTGCGTGGCGATTACCACTGTCTGATCCTATATAGCAGATAACGTTTTGCAGCCCTAGGATGAAGTTAACTAATTTTTAGCATGTGTAAGTAGTTGTAGCATATGTCCTCAATTTCAGACAGACTTTCTGCATTCCAGTTTAATACACTGCTATAAAAACTACTAGTAGTAATATGACTATGACTACAAATACTACAACCATCACTACTACTACTCATAGCAGGTTATCTTCAATCAATGACAGACTTTTCAAATTCTGCATTGTATCTCAGCATCACTGTCAAAAAGGCAAACATAATTAGTAGTAGCAGTTGTAGTAATTATAATAATTAAAACCATATAACTAAAAAACTACCACTATTACTACTACTACTACTACTACTAATACTACAAACTTTTGGGTGGTGTCCTGTGGCTGTGTAGTAATGGCAGAGCTGGGCCTGTTGTTGCTGTTGTTGTACTCTGCAAGTGCAGTGGTTGCGCTGGTGTTAACCCAGTCCTTATCAGAGTTTGTGCTCAGACGACCACCGACTGGACTAAAATACACATTATGCCCACAGATACCACTACAACTACTAAAATTGCTGCTACCAGTACGTCAACTATCAAAGTGACAAGTCTGAGATCGGTTGCAGTAAAGTAATAGTAGCAGTAGGTGGCGTGACGTAGCGGTAACATCTTGTGTCCGATTAACGAAGTTGCTCTACATTGGGCCGATTTAGTAGTTGGATGGCTGATGCCTGCGGACAGATAAACCATCTCAGTATGAAACTAGCCGTCTAGATCAACTCAGCCTTCCAACCCTCTGGGGTAGATAAATCGGGCACTGGCCTATCTGGCTGGGGGTAAGGTGGGGTGCATTCACCTGTCAGATGGCAGGTAACACTGTGGGATTCCATATGGCAGGTAATGTTCCATAGCTCTGAAATGGGCTTCCATTAAAAGCTATAACACCACCTTTAACCTTTAGTAGTTGCGTTGCATAGTCCATAAAATGTTGCATCCAATCAGTGCAGTAGTTGCCTTAAGCCAAGTCCAGTTACTACTCAGATGGGTAACTGTCTGCTGACAGATAAACCATTTCTGTATCTGACCAACACCAAGGTCAACTCAGCCATCCATCCGTCCGTGGTAGGTACCATTATGGTAAATCGAGTACGAGCCTCTCTGGCTGGAGTTATGGCAAGGCATGTTCACCTATTTGGTGGCAGATAAGCCTAACAGTATAACTTTTCATATGGCACGTGATGCTCCGTAGCTCTGAGATGGGCTTCCATAAAAAGCCATGCACTTTAAAACCTAATAATTATTAGCAGTAGTATTATCCTAAACTTGAGCTGTTGAAACTACTAATACAGTCCTTTGGCGTAGTGTGCAGGGCTCATAGTGGATAAAATAAGTAGCAGTATGATAGATTTCCTTTCCTCTCCCTGTTTTCCCTATCCCTCCCTTACTTTCCCTTCCCCTCTTCTCCTTTTGTTACCATCCCCTTCCCTCTCTCCTCTTTTTTCCTCTCCCCTTCTCTTAGAAGTAGGACCCCTGAAATCCAGCTAGGAGGTCGGGGCGAGTGCTGTAAGCTCTCCAGTGAAATCTAAGTTTAAAAATTTGTCCACTGATCAATGAAAACATCAACAACCAATTGACTAAATCTCAGAAAACTGCCAGCAAAACAGGCCTGGTATGTCTTTTCTCAGAAAAAGTGATAGCATGCTTTCCAGGTGGCCAAAAAAGTGCCTACATGCCAAACAGGCCAATTGAGCACTTAGTGTGTGTGTATTAGTAGTGTAAGTAGTAGTAGCATTAGTAGTAGTATGTCCAACCTGTCGGGACTGCTACTACGGTCTCGTGGCGTATCGACACTGGGGAAGTTAGTTGTCGCCTGCAGTTCCCAGATGAGGCTGCCTCCCGATGATGAAGGCTTTTTACTGTGTCCTCGTTTCTTCGTTGCCATGGATGCTTCCCACTGACGACGCACTGTGTTGATGGCCTTACGACGCTTTTCCTGTTAAAAACAGCATACTAGTAGTAGCAGTAGTTGTAGTAGTAGTAGTAGTAGTAACTTTGGTGCCACAGATGCCTCCTGTTGACGACACACTGCGTTGATGGCCTTATGATGATTCTCTTGTTTACAGTAAAACTAGCAGTAGTAATAATAGTAGTAATAGTTGTAGTTGTTGTAGTTGTAGTAGTTTTGTTGTAATTGATGCCTCCTACCAACGACACACTGTGTTAATATCCTTACAACACTTTTCCTCTAAGCAACAATAATACAATATACCGGTATTGGAAATACGAGTATTGGAAATACTGGGTATTGAGTATTGGAAATATGCAGTAGGAATAATAATAGTAGTATTAGTAGAAGCTATTGTTATTTTTAGAGTTGTAGTGGGTGTATCAGCAATAGCAGAAGTAGTACCAATATCGTTAGCATTATCATTACCATAGCAAAGTTTAAAAATATAACATGTGGGAAATTTTCAGTTTGCAATGCCATTTTTAGATTGGTGATATCTTTTCTTTTGAACAAATGTTTACAATGAGTCTAATGTTGCGTAAAATCACCCCCAGTTGGACATTTTCTGCTCCTTTTCAAATTGTAAGACCAAGTTTTTGAAATTATGTCCATTGCATTTAATGTGGCAGTGAAAGGTTTTGCAGCCAAGTGTTCTTGCAAATTCACACTAAAAAAAAAATAAATACACATCAGCATTAAAACATAATTACCTGGCCTTACAATCTTAATGACAACCGTAATAGAAACATAATATTACTAATTTACTAGGTCGTGTAATGATAGGTTGTTAGACATACAATAAAGAGGTCATGGGTTTGACTGCTGGTCGAGTTGCTATCAACCGGTTACTACTTAGATAGATAAACCAGGTAAACCATCTCAGTGCATACCCAACATAAAAGTCAACTCAAGGTCAATCGAGTACCGGCCTGTCTAGGTGGGGTTAGGCAGGCACATTCACCTGTGTTAGGTGGCAGCCAACAATGTGTGGTCTCATATGGCAGGTAACGCTCCGTAGCTGTGCGATGGGTATCCTATTAAAAGTATATACCACCTTGACCTTTTTACTACTGTGAATAAACAAAGCAGCATGCGTATACATACGGTGACAGCGGCCATTTTGCTACTTTCGCGTTTCTTCTCGTCTTCCTTCCGACCCACCACTGTAGCTATGCGTCTCTCCTCGTCCTATTTGACATACAAACATGCTGTTCTAGTAGCAGTAATAGCAGTACAAGTAAGAGTAATACTGGTACTAAAGTTGGTGGCATGGTGTAGTGGTAACTCTTTCAATCCGATCAATGAAGTTACTGTACGCCGGGCCCGGTAAGTACTGCGATGGGTGACTGCCTGTGGGCAGGTAAACCATCTCGGTATGTAACCAGCCGCCAAGGTCAACTCAGCCTTCCATCCCTCCGGGGTAGGTAAATCGAGTACCAGCCCATCTGGCTAAGGTTAAGATGGGGCGCGTTCACCTCTGTCGACACTGTGTGATCCTATACGACAAGTGACGCTCCGTAGCCCTGTGAGGGGTTCACTCCTTAAGAGCCATACACCTACTTTTACCTTTACCTTTAACTACCTACCTATCTACTCAGTGGTTAGGGCGTTGAATTCGTGACCAACAGGTCATGCATTCAATTTCCGGCTGATTCACTACTGAGTAAAAATTCTGAGCAAGTTAAAGGTAAAGGTGTCAATTTGTATAGCGCATCTCGTGTACAATGCCTTTAATGCGCTTTTCGTCACTAATCCGAGCCGCCAGCCGCATGGCCACCACATGCAGCCTGCAGACACAGGCTAACGCAGCGGCCGGCTAGGCAGCCCCAGTCAGCTGTACTAAGGTCACCACCTTCTGTAACCCACCTACAACCTACATGCTTGTGTAAGTGCAAGTGGTCTAGTGGTTGGTGTCGAATTGTAACTTTACTTTCAGATCACGGTTCGACTCTCACTGCTGGTCATTTGCAACAGCCTTGAGCAAGTTGCTAACCTACTGCATGCTCAGGCCAACTCAGCCTCTTACCTGCAGCAGAATGGATAATGAGTAGTAGCTTATGAACCATGAGGTGATAGCCTAGTGTGGCTGAATAGGGAGATGGTACGTCTGCTAGCTGCAAACCGTGGGTCTAATTGTTCGCTGATGCAAGCAATGTATGGCCGCATAGTGCGCTGTAGTATCGTTAGCTTATGCCAATCAGCTGCCACTTCTGAGACTGTAAAGCGATGCTGACCATGAGTCTGACTCAGGTATTAAGTGCTATAGCAGGTACCAAACATTTACCTTCACCTTTACTTACTTACTCAGTCAATCAATAAACTGACTAACCAAACAAAAAGCCAACCAATGAATAAATCGACCAATCAATTAATCAATCAATCACTAAGTAGATTAATTAACTAGAAATTTAAGGCAGCGCCAAAGTGTGGGGCCACTCGGTGCCATAAGTCCATGTGAGGGAAAAAATAAGAGGGTTGACATTACCCTCATAGCAACATCACATAGCCGAAAGGCAATTGCATTAGACTAGGCAGCTCGTGTACTGTAAATTTAGAAAATTTGACAAATCTTAGTCCATGACAGCTGACTCGATCGTCAAGATGTCAATGGTAAAATGTCCCTCCCTCCGAAACCCCTCAATGGACCTTGCTAAAATTTGACCTCAATTCACTTTAGGTAAAGAATGTCCTTCTATCCAACAATGGTCTTGGTCTGCTGTCCAGTTTCAAAGAAAAAGTAAAAAAATAAATAAAGGAGAACACGAGGCCTCCCATTCCTACATGCGGTGGCCTGGCATAGCAGTAACTCATTTCATTTAATCAATGAAGTTACTGTACGCCGGGCTGGGTTAATACTGCGATGGGTGACTGCCTGTGGGCAGGTAAACCATCTCGATATGTAACTAGCCGCCTAGGTCAACTCAGCCTTCCGTCCTTTCGAGGTAGGTAAATTGAGTACCAGCTTATCTGGCTGGGGTTAAGGCAGGGCACGTTCACCTGTATCAGGTGGCAGGTAACACTGTGTGATCTCATATGGCAGGTGACGCTCCGTTGCTCTGTGAGGGGTTCAATCTTCTAAAGAGCTATATTCCAATTTTTACCTTTTTACCTTTACGGGCGGCCTAACTAGCTAAACAGGAAGCTATACTGACGGTAATTCTTTTCATGTCGAGTTGTCGTATCTGAGTCACATGTCGCAGCACTGTTTGCTTGTATGACAATTCATGGCACATTGGATTGCCATCCAGTGCTAACTCTGATAGACTAGGTGCTCCACCGATACATGATATGTCAGCGTAACTACAACAACATGTCAGCGTAACTACAACAACAGCGACCATTACTACTACTACTCACACTACTCACGCTACTACTACTACTACTACTATTGTTTGATTGTAGGACAATTCATGACACACTGAATCGCGAATGCTTGAGACCACAGCACAACTACCACAATTACTGTGACTACTACTACTACTTACGATGCTACTGCTACACTAAATATCCTAATTCTAATTAATTAGTTCACTTTCTTGTTAGTTCTAATTAATTCATGTTTCCTTAATGCCAATTCCAATCCTAATTCATTGGTGGCATTCTATAAAATAATTCTAAAGCTGAATAAGTATAATTTATTGTGATTAGCCCCAACACTGAAAACATAACAGCTGATAAAAGTACAACAGACCTAGCAATGTTGTTGAAGCTGAGAAAAAGTCTTTGCAGGTTTGGCAAACTATCGATGTCAACCTAAGTAATAACAACAACAACAACCAGCTGGTACTACTACAACAAAATACTACTACAGATTCTACTACTACTACTACCACCACTTCTACTGTAGATAATATAGTAGTAACAATATGGAGTGCTCAAAAAGTTTTGTAACTTCAGTGTACACACAAATGCTGAGATTTAATGTGATGTCATATAATAATGTTTTTTCTCTTATACAGGCATAGCAAACTTTAATGCATTTATGACGCTTTCAGTGCATATATTTCTTCATAAGTCATACAGAATGCCATGTCAACAAATATTTCAAAATTTATCTCATCACTGTATTTCAGGCTTGCATTTATTTTTATTCTGCAGTAACTTTACCCTGGATTTAAATTTTTCAAGACCTTCTAGTACCTTAAGCATTAAATGACAGAACTTCCCAAAAACCAAACTCATTTTCCAGGACATTTCCAGGGCCTAAAAAAATCAAGGAAAAAATAATCCATGACTTTCCAGGAGGCTTAGAAACCCTGCTACAACAGTGCTTGAAATGATAGTGTGCTATATAAATGTTCACTTATTATTACTATTATTATTATTATTATTACTATTATTACTCTTACAGCAGTCTGTATTCGGTTTCGTCGTAAGTTGAGTTCAACCAGTGACGTCAGGCCACACAAGTTCTTCACGTGTTCAACACAGTTGCCAGCAAGGTTTAACACTCGCAGGTCTGACAGATGCTGTAGACCTTCTATGAGTTGAATCTACAGACACAGCAAATTACTACAACAACAAAAACTACAACAACAACTAAAGATAATACTACTAATACTACCACACAGTTGCCAGCGAGGTTTAATGCTTGCAGGTCTGACAGGTGCAGTAGATCTTCTATTAGTAAAATCTACAGACACAGAGCAGATTACAACAACAACAGCAACAACTGCTTCCTATGCTGCCACCTTGTCGTAGTGGAAGCATCTGGGCCCGACATCGACCGAACGACCGGCAACCACTGGCAATAGTCACTTGTCGCTCGCCTCTGACTTCACCGGCTCAGCAAAGCGCTGCAACCTCCTGGGCTCCGGTTCCTGGGAGTTCATCACAGGCACCTGATCGCAACTGATCCACGACGCCTCTGGGACTTCCTGGAACGTATTGGGGCAGTGACCTGCCTCCTCAACCGGGAATGAGAGAAAGAAACAGCAACAACAACAACAACTACTGCTGCTGCTATTACTACAACTACTGCCAATGGTATAGCCAAAAATGTGAATTGGGAAAGCCTCACTTTCTTTCTCTCCCCACCCTTCCCTTCCTTTCCTTTTTTCCCTTACCATCCACTTCCTTCCCTTTTGTTGTCCCCTTTCCCCTTCCTATTCCCAGTCTCCCCTTAGAACTTAGAGCTCCTATATTCCAACTAGGAGGTATGAGGCAAAGTCCCAGCCAAAATCAGATTTGATGCATTATAGCCTCAAAATTTAGGATTAAATGGCAACAATGGTAATCATTTCCTTGAGTTCCTACTACACCCTTGTCTGTGGCGATGACTACTGCTGCATTAAGCAATTAAACAGTTTCAGAAACAACTAGCCTTCATCATTGCAGCCAAAAATGGTCAAAATAAACACTTAAGCTCAATACAATATTTACTTAATTGACACGAAGAAATGTACTTTTCATGTTTGTCATAGATATTATTATTTACCTGGTTTCCATGGAGATCAAGAACGTCCAGCTTCGTCAGTGTGTCCAGGTTTTCAATTTTCTTTATCCTGCAGAAACAGCATTGTATTCATTGTCTGCTGTCACGTTTTTTGACAAATGTACATGTATAAAACACTCAAGCCTTCAAAAGTCTTGCACTATACTGTTGCAGTTGTACATCTACTTCTAGTTGTAGTAGTAACATAAGTAGTTGTTGTTGTAGTAGTATTTGTTGTTTTAACTCTCAGAATCAGAGTCAGCCAGTGTGTTACTGTTGTAAGTGATAATACTGTAGATCAACACAGCCTGGCCATCCCTCACTGGGTAGGCATAATGAGTACAGCAAAAGCGGGGACGTATACAGGCACATTGCAAGATGCACTAGCTCTGCATCCATGGTCTCTCAGGGTAAACTGGTGTTGAGCTGAGGGCCAATGAAACGCAGATCAGCGTCCTATGTGCCTTACGGCTTGAAAAAAAACTTTACATTTACATTTTTACTCTGACTACTATTAAGGCGTCTACAGAGTGACGGAACTGAATAGAACTGAGCCTATTGGTCATTGGTTGATGCATACCTGAAAGTAGTCATGTAGACCACCGACACCATTAAACGGTGCCTACTGTAATGCATTACTGTTTGCCTATTGGTCAGTTTCTAAAAAAAACTAAACCATGTCATTTCAGTTCAATTCAGTTACGTTGCTCTGTATGCACCTTTACTACCACTACCACAGCTATCATCACTAACCCTAACCCTAACCCATCACTTCTACTACAACTGTTAATAGCACAGTTCTGACCTGTTCTTGCCCAGCATGAGTACACGCAGAGATCGTAAAGCTGATATTCCATCAACGGCTTCCAGCTGATTGTCGTAGAAGTCCAGGAAAATAAGTCTTCGGAGTGTTTCAACGTTCTCAATCTGTCGTATGGAGTTGTGCTGGAAATTCAACAAGCGAAGCTGATCCTCTGCCTCCAGTATGGGACATGCCGTCAGCTGACGTCTGCAGCAAAGACAACAAACTGTGGTAGTAGTATTAGTAGTAGTAATCGCAATAGTAACAGTAGTAATAACTTAGTACTAATGGACTGGTAGACCAAAAAATTAATACATAAGAACACAGAAAATATGTGGTACAAACTGTCATTTTTTCGCCCATCCAACATCATCACTTTCATCCAAAATTACATCAAAATTTTTAATTTTTGTAAAAATTTAGTTCAGCTATTGAAAGTGAATAGCGTTTAACTTGCAAAGGGAAAAATATGTACTGATTTCCATATGTGTATGGAGAAGTGTTGTGCAACCAGCAATAACCACAAACGTCCATTCTTTCAACGTAACTGTAATTAAAGCATTCTTTCAACGTAACTGTAATTAAAGCATTACTGTGATGCCAGAGACAATTTCTATTGGCTATAAGTTGGCTGTATTTCGTCCAAATTTTGTCCAAAATTGTAAAATTTGTCTTCTTCCTACAAAATGCTAAACTTCATGATTTCGTCCATTTTCCAAATTTCCTGTGTACTTAGTGATACTGGTACATATCAGAAAAAAAGCAAAGCAAGTTGATGAACAAAAACTTCAACAAATCACACAATAAAGGTTGTAATTAGAAAAAACCTAGCACAACCTACTGTACTGTTAGTTTGTTATGAAGTCTTAGTGGCCAGGACAAATGGATTTGCAAACAAGAGGTCATAAGTCTGATTCTTGGCCGGTTCACTACCAACGAACACTCTCAACAAGTAGGATGGCAAATCACACCACCAATTACTTGCAAACAACCCAGAGCTAGTTGGTGCTCAGGTCAACTCAACCTACTACCCTCAGTGGGATGAATATCAGTACAGTAAAAAAGCCTATTATCCACCTGTCTAGGTTGAGTCTTTCAGGATTGTTAGCTTTTTCATCTGGAGTCCGATAAACAACCTGAGATGTCTTGCCATCACGAATCATCACCTTGTCACCTAAACAACACAACAGAGTATACTACTACAAATAGGATATTACTACATGTTATTACTACATTTGTAGAATACTACTACTAATCACAGAATGCTGCTAATGCTAGACATAAACTATACTACACATTATACACAAAATACTACTACATGCAGAACACTACTAAACTCCAAACACAAAGTACACCACTACCAACAGGATAATACTGCACATAGAATACTACTACATGCTGGATACTACTACACACCCGGGATACTACTACACACAAAATAATACTGTATACCCACTAAAATCAGTTGCAGCTTGCTTTTATCTTTCAAACCTAGAAATAGAATTAAGCTTAAGTTCCCCCCCCCCCTTTATCTCCTCCTCCTTCCCCCAAATCTGGGCAGAAT
>Ga0209367_1002199_pt1 | contig 25456 bp, 13 predicted proteins | sample WorMetLIZISLAND2_FD_187412 | JGI IMG/M metagenome (GOLD analysis project Ga0209367, IMG submission 187412) | Marine gutless worms symbiont microbial communities from Max Planck institute for Marine Microbiology, Germany - Olavius geniculatus... ... | reverse complement strand
TTTTTAGATTATGTGCTAGATTAAACTGACAGTGTGTTTGTCAGTTTTTGAGTGCAAATTTTTCATTGTATTGTATTGTATTGTATTGTATTTCGTGTGCAAATGTTTTAAATTAATGTCATATTTGCAATAACCGTTGAATGGTTATCAAAAAACCCAGCTGTCGTTAGGGAAGACGCGCTACAGCCTATACCGTTTCTGTGCAGTACTGGCCTTCAAGGTCATCCAAGCTCAATGATTTTTATGTAATCTAAAAGGGTGTATGCCACTTCCTATTAATGATTAATAGTAACTTTAGCCCTATCTCTCACCGTTTCCGAGATATGGCCAGTTTTCCGTTTATATTTGATGCGTAAAGTCTTGACAACGATGCCATAGCTGTAGCGCGTCATAAACTTTAGGAAAATACGTCAAAAAACGTTTTATAATAAAAAGTTTAGGAACGCTTATTACTATACCGCGTACAGTATTTTAGACTGCATTGCCAAACGCATTATTAGCGCTTGTTAAACGTTTAACCCCAAGACAAATAGGCTTACGTTCTATTGCTGACATTTATATTTTTATCAAAAAGTTGCTTTTTTGCTAAAAACACTGTATGATACGATGCCAAATGTTCTGTAAACAAATTTTTATATTTGATGCATAAAGTTTTGCTTTTCTGAACTTAAATGCATTTGGTACAGGTACACGTCACACAGCGCAAAAAAAGAAATAAATCAGAACTGTTCAGGCTCTCAAACCTCCGCCGACAATGGTGCCACGAACACAACAGAGTCTCAATTTTGGCCCCGTCTTTCAATAATAAAAAAATCATAGATAATTAGGAATCTACGAAAAATCGGATACGGATAGCCATTAAAATTTAATTACAATCCTTATTTCCAACCTCTTAAAAATTAGGCAAACAGTTACCTTAGGCTAAACATAGGCCTACGCTTACATTTTGTTCTACTTTATTGAGCTTTACTTGCATACATTGACCGCTTTAATCACTTAGACCAAAAACATAACTTGCTTGGCTTAGATAATTATAGAGAGGTAGGTTTATCTCTAACTTAGTAGCACTTTAACCTACCGCTGGCTTTAAAACGTACGAAATAACTCGAAGTACTTTCGAGTATCAACGAAGCGACTCTGACTGGTTAGTGCTGTCACCTGCTGAACAGTTTTGCAGCAGAATACACAATTTCTTTTACACGTGTGTTTAAAAGCACAAGTCGCAAATTCCAGCAATAGCCTAATTGTCGTAAAAGTAGCAATTTTAACACAAACAACAACAAAAAAACCGTACTATATCTCGAGTAAACCTTGCGATGCCACAATCTTTTTGACCCGATAGTCTGTATCCGTGGGCTGTAATGGTTCTGCCGCTGACAGTGCAAGTCTATCTTCATTCATTATTTTTCCTAAGGGAATGGGCTACAAATGATGCATGTTTTCTGCAATAAACTGAGTAATAGCCGTTCAAGATCATGCAATGTCTTGATATCGGTGCCAATCGGAAGCGAGTAATGCTACTTTCACAGAACGCATTTCTAATAGGGGTTAAAAATTCCGTGCTGCTGGTTGCAGCTGGCAAAAAAATTAAGGATAGGGCGGCGGATTTTTTTTACTATTCATTTTTATATCATGGCGTGTTATGCAATAATACCCAACAACTTATTAAAAACAAACTGACACACTAAATGGTACTCACGAAAACTTAAGCAAAAATACTGCAACATTTGAAGCCAGACGCAAATAGTAGCCTATTTTGCAGTAAAATTTTGAAAGCATGCAAAAAACTGCATTAATATTTTTGAAAATCCAATAACATTTTAGGGATGCAGAGTTTTTTTAGAGACGGATTGCAACCAGAAGCAGATAATTTTTTTAGGCTTAAGCCATCAAACGTCCAAAAAATATTTTCACTAAATACGTTGATTATACAACTTTTATCTCTTCTCAATTTACTGACGTCGACATTGCTACGGAATTCGGTAGCCTACTTGATTAGGCCCATATTGATAAGCTATTTGTCAACACACTAGGTAGGTATCCAAGGCCTCGTGGATAAGCCAGTGCCAAGGGCCCCGCGCTGCCAAAAGACGGCCTTGGCTAGGCTCTTCGAAGTTTCATCAGTTTAGGACACCTCTGCTATGTTCAAGCCTATAGATGATCACATCAATTTTGTCGATTTTTTGGCGATCTTTTGCTGCTTTATGAACTAAAAACAAAGACTACATTGCTCAAGTTCTGGTTTTCTGTTTTGCACTGACTTGGAACGACTGAATGCTGTCCTCAGAAAAGCCAGTAGATGGGGCATTACCCACCTTGATATACTACAGAAGATTTGATCAACCCGTCGAACAAATGACTGTTTTACAACACAATGTCATGCACGCTTAAGCCACCACTGCCTCAACCAACTACTCTCTCCTTCAAGCTCCGCTTCTCAAACTTATAACTTGCAATCTCAGAGTTACACGTATTCTCTTCTATCAGTCAAGATTTCCAATTATAATAAAAATTTTATTGCCGCGGCCGTTGTAATTACAAGTAGGTTTTAGAATATTGTATATATTATTGTTTCTGATTTTGCATTTAGTTTTTTTCCACGATTCTGTATTAGCTCTGTGTTACAATGGGTTTATGTATATAACTGATCTATTTCCGTGTAATGCCAGTGCGATTGTCACGTACTTATTTAGGCCTACTGTTTATTTTTTCTGTTGTTGTGAGTATCAGTGCAAGTGATTGCCTGGAAATGACATGTCATGTGATAATGTATTAAGTGGGAAGTAAAACTCGACTCACTCACTTGCTCAGTCGTCGCATCGGCGCAGAGAGCGAAAACTGAGAGCGATAATTTCGCCGACGACGTAGCGACTAATGTTGACAGAGCCTCTCTCCAGCAGCGTGATACACCGACAGACAAACAGGACCACATACACACATACACAGGCAGATATAGGGATCGGATCAGGCAGCGGGCGGGAAGCGTGTAATCCTGGAATTGAACTGGGGGACGCCTGAAACTATATACCGATTATACCTCATTAGCGTTGACCAAAATAGTGTTTCAATTTTTGCATGTTTTGCGCATTGTTTCAAGACTAAATTATGTGTACAAATACAAAAAAGTATACTATACCGGTAATACATTGAAAATTATTGCAAACTTTGTATTTTTAGCTACAGAAACAACTTTAGAATAAAATTGTAAAAAGTTATAAACAGACCGACTGGCAGACCGTACGTTCTACTAAGTAAACAAGCAAAGCTGCAGTGTAAGCCTTTAAAGTCGGATTTCAGTAAAATAACAAAAACGCGTGTTTTCTTTTTTGAAAAAAAGTGGGAAACGTCGTCTGGCCGTGCCCCGTGCCACTATACACGCGCCGTGGGTGGTCACTGGTCGAGTATAGTATTAGTCGCGTACAGCAAATACAGCGACGTACTGGCGCAGAGCGGCATGACGTCACTATTACGTGTAGTGTGACGTCACCGGTGACTGGCCAATCAACGCTCTGATTGCAGCGGACGACGTGCTGCATCATCATCATCATCAGCAGCAGCAGCAGTCGCAGCAGTAGTGGTCGGCTGGTTGTTACGAGCTCAGCTACGAATCGTACGTCGTGTTGAATCAGCTAGGCCTACTGCAGTGAAGCGATGCGCTCAGCGAATAGGTAGGCCGAAGCCCCAAGTCCACTGTCTTCGGTATGTTCTGTGGATTTGTCGTACAACAATCTCTACAACAGATCAGAGTAGTGGAGATTGAGCTGCAGACGTGAATAAACAACTCTTAGGCCGTGGAATAAACCTAAAATGTGTAATACAAAACATTTGCAAGAATGTTCTACAAACGTTTTGCGTTTTATTTGACATATTACCACGCCTTAAACTGTTTTAAAAGGTTTCTACGCGTCTGAAGTTTGCGATAACGTTTTGAGAAACATTTTTCAAGTTCGATTAGTTGTACAACAAACTGTACAATCGGCTGTACAACAACCTCAACAAAGTACAAGTTTGCAGAAAGTACAGGACGTTGAACGACAAGTACACAAAACCTCAAAGGCCTAGAACGAAAAATATCCAGTTTGCTGTACGACACGTTGTCTAAACTATCGAATTATATAAGTGGAGTTTTGACTACTATCTACTCCAGTTTGTTTCAGCCGTGACTTGACTGCTACAACGCACTGTCGACCACGATGATGATGATGATGTTCGTTATCGTGTTGCTACTGACTGTTCTCTGTCCACTAGCCACTGGCGGATGTGACAACTCGCCCCAGCTGACTGATGACGTCCAGGAATGGATTCTCTTCGAGGACAGCACGACGCTCGTTTACTGGTCACTTAGCAACGTAAGTTTTTTCCGCGCCTGTCTTTTAGACTTTCTCGACACGAATACGAAATTCTCCAGCTGCGCCACGGCTATGCGGGGTCGAGTCGGATCGACTAATTCAGATTGGGTCGAGCTAGCATGTTACGTGCTAACAAAATTTACTCGTAACTTAGCTGAGTTACAATCTGTCTGATTGCAATGCAGTATTTTCATATTTCAGTTGCAGGTCATGTCGTAGATTTTGTTTTAAAGCTGCCATAAGTGCTCTGACGTGCCTGGCACGTCTTGCTCATGCAGACTTTATTGCTGTTAATTGGTTGCTGTGTTAATTTAGCAAATAAATTATTGATTATTTTGTGGTTCTACGCATTTGTATCAAAATAATTACGACATTGCACGATTCCTTGCACCGAGACAGCTTTCTTGCACTTAAAACTATCAACAGCTTATTATTCTTGGAATACTTTATAGAATAAGCCAATCTATGCATAATAAGTAAGCTTATAGGCTGCGATGCTGTTAAATGATATCGTAAAGCCAACGAAAAGCAACTCAACGAATAGGCTTAGCTTACGCATCGTACGCACATTTTCATTGGCTTTAACTTGTGTTGTTTTGCGTAAAAAAAGACAATGTTTCTGTTTTCATTCTTACGTTTTGACTTTTGCGTCGCTTGCGTGCTGCGTTGCGTTGCTTGTGCACTGGCTTGCGTATTTCTTGTGCGTCGATCAATTGCGTTACGCGTAAAGTTGTACACTACTTAAGGGACTTGCTTTGCAGTTTCCGCTGTGACTGGTGCAAACTTTTCAGTGAAAATTACACTTTTTCTGACATCTAGAGGTTTTTCTGTAATTATGGGATTTAACCAAGTGTGCTTGTGAACTGGATTACTTGACAGTCTTTCGCACTGATATCGAAGCAAAACAGTTGATGGAATTCTGACCGCGAGGACAATCCTGCAACCTCCACAAAAGTGGGCGCTTGCATAGCGTTTCATGTCGTCAATGCGTCAGGAAGTAGCCGCAGCAGCAGCAGCAACCGCAGCTGTAGTATAGCGTGTTACTGGGCGGCGGGAGACACAACTGAGTGCGCATAGAACGATCATGTCTCAGTGGACAAGACACACATTCGGCCAAGCCGGCTGCGTCATCTCGTAAATCGAAGCGCGGCGTTTCACGACATCAGTGCAACCTCCGTAGCAGCTGAGCTCACTCGCCGAGCAGTCGCTAGTCGGCGCCAGCTTCACGTCAGTCCCACCATGTCAACGAGCGACGACAAATGACATGCTTCTGCAAAACTGCAGTGTTTTACTTCCCATACTCCACTTGCTTTTGTTTGTTCCGGATTCGTTCTGCAAGCTGCATACAACAGTCCGCGGCAGATCGAAAGTCTGCAGCATAACCTTAACAAACGTTTTACAGCATGTCCACTAGAATCGAAGAAATGATGTCTGGGACTACTGATCTACGTCTGGAACCAATTGCATCTCCATCAGTGGATTAAAATGGTACTCGAGCTCCCGGGGGAAAAATAGGTCTAAAAGAAAAGGAGAGGTTGGAGAAGAAATGGAAAGAAAGGAAATGAGTACGAGAAAGGGTGAGAGATGAGAGCTTTGCCTCGGAGCTGACCATGAGTGACTTTTATGTGACCCCGTCTAACCCGACCCGCAGATGCACGCTACCCATATTCAACTTTGATTTGCTTTGGTCTAATTTTTGAAAGTCGGCGCTCGCGGTACAGATGCAGCGCTGGGCAACTGACACGCGTTGCACAAGTGAATTGCTAGCACGATCACAGAGGAAGGAAGCTCTTCAATAACGGCAGTCGACGATCCACCCGTCTCACTAGTCCATATACACGCTATTCCCCGGAGTGACATAACATTTTGCCGCTCATCGAGTCTGCATTGCGGCCGAATGTATTGCTACCCAGTGTACTGCACTATCCGTGATTTGCTGCAAACTCGTTCGCATGTACACGATCCGCCAATGAAAAACAATCCCCCGAGGAAAATTAACTGTGTATCAGTAATGGCAAAACAAAATGAAGCCAAAATTTCGCAGTTTATATTTCAGTGTTCGTGTAACGTATCCTACAAACTTCGTTAAAATATGTAACATTAGTTAAATGGATACAAAGTTTAAACTTAAAACTTTTTTCTTTTTCAAGTGAACATGCACTTACACCCCGAATATTCACGAAAAACAATTCAGACTTTGTAGATCTTACTCAATTTGACAAAATAAACGCTTCTGCAACGTGTCCGAGCTCCATTTTTTACCAGAATTAATTTGCATTTATCGCTTCAACCCAAATTAACTCTGCGCGTTACGTGTTTAGACACGCATTTTATCTTCACTGTTCTGTTACCACAGAATCAACAACGGTAAACTTTTTTCAAAATTTGAAAAAAAATATCACAACAACTAAAAATAACGTCAAAAATAATGGTACTTTGTACAAAAAATATTAACTTTTGTGTAATTTTGCTAACAAATAGAGATGAACTCCGGGTATCGCATCATTTTTGAAGAAGGTCATGACTGTCAGTAGACCCCTAAACCGCCTAGCCGTGAATTTCACGGCCGGCTTAGCATTTTCGCGGCTAAGGTCCTGGCTTAGCCGCGATTTTCGCGGCGACGGCGGCTTAGCATTTTTGCTACGTTCCTGCAGTTTCGTGCACTTTTTACACTTTTGCTACATTTTTGCGTTTTTAACGTTTTTTCATTAAAATGCGTTTAGAACCTACCGAAAATTCTATTAAAAACTTCCAGAATCACTTTTGAAACCATCTCAGAAACGTATTTATAAGCCACATGCAGATTTCGGTTTTGTGGTAGTTTGCTCAGTTAGTCTAGCGATGTGACCACATGGTTGAATTGAAATTGAATAAAATTCGCTCTCTCCTCTCTTTTTATCTTTCCTATACTGCGCCTACAGAATTAGGTGTTAAAGGTTGAACAAATTAAGTCTAACGTTTTTTATCCAACGTTTATAAACAGTTTTTCCTGCTACGTTTTTAAAAATTTCTAACATTTAAAATATTTTTTCTGGAACCTTTTTACATCTATGCAATGCATAACCGGCATATTTTGCAATGTATTATGCAGTGTCTAGGCTAGTAAGTGTTCTGTACATTGTTATTTGTAATATTGTGTGCGACTAATTGTAGGCAAAGTTACGTTACGGGACGTTATTTCTACGGCGCTTAGTGATTTTCAGTCACACAAGCCAATATTACGAATTTTTTTTCGGCTAGCCGCAGTTTTCGCGGCGGCGGCGGCTTAGCAAAATCACGGCGCGGCGGCGGCGGCTAAGTCGGCGGCTTAGGGGTTTAAGTGTCAGTGTCTATGTTTATGAACTTTTCGGCCTAATTACGAGGCGTTTTTTCTGGGACACTATGAAGTCAACAGATGAGCGTCGAGTGATAGATTGTTCTGCCAGTATTGCATTATGAAGTGGAGTATATTGAGACGTTGAGGTAAGACAGACTATCATGAGGTTGCCTCTGCTAAATCTTCGTGTGATAGGATAATACGATTACGCTAATACGATGGCGGTAGCGTTGAAGGTGTTAATGTAATCAAGATAAACACGTTTGTCGATACACGCCCTTGTCTTATATCTTTGATACTTTGACTTTTAACAGGCGTATATAGATTACCCTGTCAATGTTAGATAATCAGATGGATTGAAATGGTTTTATTGCATTATATGCTGGCTTTCTTCTGTATAGTTTTTGTGTTTTTATTGTTTGGGCGTCTGTATACTTGTGTTCGTCTGTTTGTGATAAGCTTCTGTGTTTCTGTGGCATTATGTCTGAAATAAAATGGATCTATTCATTCATGCACGCATCCATTTATACATAGTAGTCGTACAGATGAGATATCTATGCCGTTCGAAGTCATTCAGCGATGCCGGCTAACGTTAGAAATAGTGCATGAATGACTCGAGTTGATTTCTACGAAGTCGGCCTATAGCTATATCATGCTCGAGTTAGTCGAATACTTTCATTACGTATAGGCCCATCGGGTGCTTGTTATTCGGCCTATTAGGACGTAAGTGACGGCTGAGCTACTTCAGGGCTCATTAACGGCAGCCAGTTGGGCGCAACGTGGTCGCTCATTACTGTTGCTAAGGACCACTCTTTGCAGTGCAGCCACTATACCTTCTCCGGCACCATCGACTGCTCTTTTGCTGACGGCAGCAGCAGCGGCATTAGTAGCGCTAATAGCTCCAGCACAGTGTTGTTTCAGTGACATTTTAACACTAGTTTAGTAATCTACTGCAGAGCTCCTCATTAGTTACAGCTACTTACTGAGGCTTACTGACAATTTGCAAGATACGAAACTCATCCATCAGGCAGTAATTGCCGTTGGCTGTCAGAATGTAGTGAGGGTTTTGTACTTCTTCTTCTTCTTGATGGCGAACTCCTGTCAGAGCGTTGCCGTCCTGATGATTTGGCGTCAAATGTCCTTATCCTTGGCCTTCTTCCAGGCAGTGTAAATTTTGAAATTCTGGGGCTGGACGTCTTCATCGACTGTTCTGAACCAGGTTGCTTTTGGACGTCCGGCTGGTTTTCTCCAGTCAGCTGGTAGTCGAGTTGCAGCAGCTATGACGCAGTGATGATTCTCCTCAGGGGCTGTACGAGCTAGGTGTCCGAAAACCCTTAAATGGTCTAAGCATTGTATAAAAATATTTCTGCAGTCATTTTATAGACGGCGTGCATGTCATTTTCAAGAGTCCTGTCATTGAATATATTTTTAGCTGTACTGCATTCATTCTATTTTATGGATATTATGCTTTCCTGTACGCCGTTGTACGACACAGTCGTGACAATCAGTAGAAGCGTTGCGTTTACTTGCATGCTTAACCGTCGTTTTAGGCCCGTTTTAGTTCCAATTATCGTGAGTAAAAACTGCACCGCTGGCCGTGGTCTACGTTGTAATCTTTAGTCGGCGAATGTCGTGTGGATGGCCGGCGAGTCGACGCAACTAATTCCACGGCGCGGAGCTGCGGAGGTTGTAATGGTCAACGATTGAAAACTACTGCGCTCGACATGACACAGAGATAGTCAGAAAGTGGCATAGACAGACGTATTGTTGCTAGGTGCATGTTCAATTGACATCAGTCACGCAATAACGTCGTTATCTCATGCTCACCTAGTTTCTATATCAATCAGTAATCAATCAGAATTACCTTAATGTAGCTGGAGTAACCGGTATGTCAATTTTTAATTTTAAAAAAATCAAAGGTCAAGGTTATGGTTAAGGTTGGGTTAAAATTATACAGCTTTAACCGGACGGCTGCATAATATGTGGCCATTGTGACGGAAGGTTTTGCTAGTTGGACTTACAGTAAGACTAAAACAGTATCGTGTTGTGTTGTTTTGCTAGCTTAGCTGAAACATAGTGTAAGAGCAGCCATCATTGCAGACGGTTGTTGAGTGTCTGCGTGGAATCGAGTTAAGATGATGCTATTCGACTAGAGTGCATCACGTGATCTTAATACTAAGATGGACGACACTAATTTGCATAACGACATCACGCGGCGTTTCCAGCGACAATTAGATCTTTCAGCAGCCGACTTGGCTCATCAAACAACTCTACCTTTCTTTTCATCGTGTCTCGGTCGTTCGACAAACTCACGCCCACAAACTCTACCGCGGGTGGTTTATAAAAACTAAATTTCTAACTTTTGTGTGTTTATGACTTTACTAAATATTGACCGATTTGCAAAATTAGCAAAATTATTTCTATAGTCGAATCGATGGAAAAATTGAGAACGGTAATTATTGAACATCTCATCACGTCTTTAACTCGTCATGAAAAATGTCGCTCTGGCAGTAAATTTCACAAGGTACTGTAGCGACACGTTTAAGATGTGGTGGGATCTTTAATGATTTTTAATTGCAAATTTACTACAGAATGTGTCGGCGATAAAATTTGCGCAAGTCGATTATTATCGCAAAACTTTTATTGGGCCACTCTACAGATGCGTTAATATTACGTTGCTCTCTACAGGAAATCGGTCCACAGGCGCATGCGTATATACGAAATCGTTTCCTGGCTTGGGTCGGCCATAGCAACATATCAATCGATCAAATTCATGTCATATTGATGCAGTATTGTATGCGCGTTATGTTGAGAGTGTTGCGATGTATAAGGACACCTGTTTATGGCGGGAAACTTTTGTTGCAATAACTGTCTATGCGCTTCATTTTGATGCAAAATTATGCCGCGAACACATGTAGGCTTAAATGCAGCAAAGGCACAAACACAATTTAACGGACTTTTGTGTCGCAGAAAATAGGCAGAATTATAAAAAAAAATAGCGAGCGCGTATTGGAAAATATGCGAAAGGTCGCACGTTTCAACTGGGTTGGGTCGGGCGAAAAAAATACTGTAGAGTCTATTACACCGAGGTCAGTCTGTTGCACGGAACGAGAGAGAACGAGTTGATTTACTAACAGCTGTCCACTTCAGCGCATTCAGCCACAAACCGCTGATAAAAACAAAAATAAATGTTACTCACACTTAGTCTTGCAGACATACATTTGCACAAAAAGACGCTGTCCTCGCTAAATGCCGCTATGACCGTATACTGTACAGGCGCAAGAGCATTAGTAAATATACAACTTTATTTACTATAATACAATGGTAGCACAGTTAAACAAAAAAAATCTTAACTAAACTTAATTAATAATAATAACAACGAAACCGTCAGTAAAACTGTCAGTAAATATACGTTGCTACTTCATATGAATGCCATTTCTTAAAGAAAATATGTGGTGTTTTAAACAACTGCTTAAAGTGCATAAGTTCGTTTAATACTTATTTATTTTACTCCAGACAGTTTTCAACACACTTATTCCACGCTGGCTAACAGCTATAGTCGTGTGGTCTAAACGGTCGCTCGTTTGGTCACACATGACTGCATGGGCGTTGGAAGTGTTTGAAAGTTGGGGGAGCAAGCAGTGGCCGGGGCGATGGCGAGCGCGTGGAGCTCGAGCCTATAACAGGGGTCTGGGGGCAGAGCCCCTGGTGGGAGGTCAGGGGGGGCGAAGCCCCCTGAAACTGAAAACTTTTTGGTTCTTGAACTTTTCACGGAGCGGCAAAACTTATCCCGTTGTCAGTTTTTAGCAAAGTGTTCAATAGGGACACGGTACATGCAGGTTTACTCCTAAAATTTAGTGTCTACGGTTCGAATTGGGCGTGCCATCCGAAAATGAATAGAATTTTACGAAACAAGCAGCTTGATGGCAAGTACAATACAAGTACGATAGATGACATGCCTCGGAAGTGCCTTGTGTTGGACTTTTTCGGTGGCATTGGCGTGATTCCGCCTATTTCTACAAGTGTTACCGTGGCTTGGTCTGTCAGTCCCTGTAGTAAATTGGTGTCCACTTTGGAGAACACTCTGAATTGGATCTAAAGAGGGCAATCCCGATTTCTATGCATCTGCTTTTTTCTTGTGTATAGATCTTCAGATGCACATTGTCATAATTTTTGTCTTAATCACGTCTGTTGTTTTTTACTTTTGTAGCCGTCTTCCAGCTGATCCAAAGTATCTGGATGACTTCCAGATTTTGTACACTGACGTCCAAATTTTTTAGCTCGAAAGTCATGACGTCCTGAAAATTCAGGTCTATTGAAAACCCTGTCTGGATGTGTTAAAGACCCGAGTCCATTCCATTCTCTGCCATCTCTTAAATTTGATAACAGATTACTATTTTGGCAGTTCCAGGTCTTCAATTATTGGGACAGTCCCAGTGCAGAAGGCTCAAACTTTTGGGGGAGCAAGAGCTATGGCCTGCTCTCCCGTGCCAAAAGTTGGGGGAGCAGCTGCTCCCTCTGCTCCCCCTGTTCCAACGCCCATGCATGACTGCACCCATGGCTTATCGACACGTGATGCCTCTGTACAGACTGGTGAATGTAAAAAAAACGTTCCAGAAAAAAAATTAAAAAACGTAAAAAAACGTAAAAACGTGGCAAAAATTTTTAAAAACGTTAAAAACGTTGAATAAAAAACGTTGGTCATAATCTGTTTAAACTTTTGCCTAATGCCTAATTCTGTAAGGGCAGTATCTGGAACTATAATCTAGATAAAAAACTTTATTTAATTTTAATTTAATTTGACTGCTGCGCACTGACTGCTGCATACCACTTCTCTCGACCATCTGTTGCATAATGCGCTTGCACAGCTGCAAACGTATAAATAAAACCGCAGTAAAACAACTGAAAGCGGTCGCCGTCGATTCCGTGTATAAACTGCAGGGAGAGAAACTTGGTGCTACAAAGTTGCAGAGACCTTGTATTTCCTTGCAGGGGTTTACATAATTGCAACACGACTGCGTGCAACAAAGAAATCATTTGCGGAAAAGTTTTATGGCCGTCGACTTTTAGTAGTTAAATCGTAGCTGTAAAATAATGTATCCGTGCGCAGATTACTCACTACAGACTCAAATTTAGAGAGAGCTGTGATAACTTGTAACATTACCAACACAGCTTGCAGCGCGTCATTGAATGCTACCACAATTAATCAATGCATTGTTGCTTTAAGATTTTATTGACAACTGTTTACAAATTTCACAGTACACTGCTGGTGTCAACATTTTGACAACAAATATGGTAGCAAGTTCAGAAAATGCAACTTAACCATAACTAAGAATCAAATAATTCATACATAACGGTCACTGTAGTCGTTTCGACGAGACAATGTAATTTACAATGATGATGTGATATTGCAGACTTGTAATTCAACACGAAGCTGCTACTCGGTCTCCGGCAATGATGACGCCGTGCTTCGTCAGCTGGTCCCCGTTACACTCACCATCCATCATCACATCACAGCTCTACGGTATTTATTATCAGTATAAACGTTCAATCTATATACAGCAGTGTTGATCTCTGCATGGCTCTCGGTCGATGACGCTGCCTTAATAACAGTAATGACTAGAAGCTCCTAGAGCTGACAAACCCCCGCCGAGAATGATGCTGCCACCTGGCGAACACAACGAGTCTCAATTACTTTATATTTATCTTTTAATAATGAATTATGATACTAAATGATTGAAATTCCGAAATCTACAAGAACAAAAAATTTTGAAGGGCATTAAAATTGAATCGCATGCTTTTTTGATTAGCCTATCGTAAAAATTTCGTAACTTTTTTGACAGACGCAACAACACATAATCTCTTCGGCCGAGGTAACGCTAGTCTGTAACAGTAATTTTTTCAGAAGTTGGACAGACGCCAGTGACAGAACAATGCAGTTATAGAACCGTGAAACGCGCATCCATGTTAATAATGTCGCGTGCAACAACCGGAAGGTATAGGTTTAGTAGGCTCATTTTATCATGAACCGTGGCCACAGTAAGGCAAGAACGTTGTGAAAAATATTTAGGTTTTTTACACTTTACCACACATATAATATTAGCAAAAAATGTTGTAAAACATTTAGCACGATTGCGCACAGCTTGAAGATAGGATAATAATGCGGTGGTTAGGCCTACGTTTTACTCGAATGTCGATTTTCCGGCTTTCCACGGACGTAAATTGTTTACGTTTAGCCATGTTCAAAACATTATTATGATGGTTGTAGTCTAGAATCAAAGTGGTCTGTGTAGGTTTGAAACGGAGACGGATCGTATATCAATCTGTCCTGTCAGTCGTGTTGGCTTTGTACGTTGTCAAGCAAAACGTCCAGCTATCGCTGCCGTCAATAGCACTGTCGTCTTGGTGCAGTCACATCAGATTCTTCACAATCAGTCCAACTACTTCATTGGTACGTACCACATTTGATTTATTCACGAAATCAGCTGAATTTTACCTTACCCGTCGCTATAGAATAGAAACAGTCAGAAAACCCCTGAAACGACTACAATATATAGGCTTAAAACTTGGAACACTTGATACGTCTCCGAGATAAATTCTCACTTTTTATTAGTTGCAATCTGTTTACAAAAAGTGGCGAATGTAATGTAACACTTTGTATTTTTTATCCGACTTGCTTGGTGACGAAACTTAATTTTTGGCATATTTTTACGTATGGCTTAGAGCTGCGGACATATGCAGCGTATGTTCTTTTACGATGGACAGTAAAAATAAAACGTAAATTATACTTATCTCAAAAACGTAAAAAAATTGACGTGAACAATGGACACGTTATAAAAACGATTCAGGCAAGACTGACGTATCTCTAGCCTGACTTGTGCCTTGAAACGCGCAAAGTCTTGAACTGAAGTCTTAAATTCACGACATTTGCTAGTAGGAAAAATTCGGTTTTGACTTTGACTTTGATCTTACCCATTGTCTTTACCTGCTGTTAAATGTAAATCTTGCAAAATTTTATAGTCTGCGGCTTTTCAGCTATGTATAAAGTTTTTAACCGTGTATAAGCTTGTGTCGTTTACTTTTTGGATATATTTTTCCGGATGTATGTACAATGTATTTCCATTTTGTTGTTCGTCGTATACACACGTGTACGGTTGTCATGTCATTAAACTTTACTACTACGACTACCGTATACTCTAGCGTAGTAGCATAGGACACGTCGATGACTGATGAAAGGCAATAGGCACAAACACACGGACACACACCCTGGTATTAGAAAGCGTCGTCGGACATCTACCTACACAGCATCTGGGCATTAGTGTGCAGCGCGTATAGAAATGTCACGGCCCGTCCCTTTGCGTCGCCAGCGTCAGGGTTATTGCAATAAAGTCGTTCCGGAGAGAGACGCATAGAAATATTGCTACGAGTCTGCAGACTAAAGGTAGGCGTCTATACATAGTATCTGACGATATTGATGTCGTCTGTATAAGTGACACACAGTTGCTTGGTGCATGGCCAAGTTGTGGATGTGTTTCTTCTCGTATGGTTTTCGTTTTGCTATTTGTATTTTTCTTTTTTCTGTTCCGTCAGTCTTACTACTTTTTGTCTCTTATTATTTTATTTTCTGTTTTTAACCAAATTAGCTGTCAGCACATTGTGGACTCACATAAATATTGCACCGTGGTCTTGAAGTACGTTGCAGTATGCACACCGTGTAAAATTCAGTCGCTGCATGTGATTTTATGACAATGGCGATAATGATAATGATGTTGTTAGGACACACACAAACACTTGTAAGAAACTTCTAAAAACGTTTTTATTTGCAGAGTTGTACTATCGTTGCATCATTAATTTATGATTGGTGTTTTATTGGTAAGTGGACAGAAAACCACGATGTGCTGTGGCTGTATTTCCTTTGTATTTCACTGTATTTCACTCTTTGAACAAACATGTCTTCATCTGGCGTCTGAAGTTATTGTAGCTGAATAGTTGCCGCAGCCAGTTGAGATGACTGTGGGCTGTTCCAGACAGTAAGAGAGTAGGTAAGTATTTTATTGGAAGTAAGTAACGCGACCGTAAATGCACGATCTGATTTGATGTTGACAGACAGGTGCGCTCATACATATTCATAAGGTGTGGGGAGGGACGTCGCTGGATTAACACTGTACGTGTCTTCCGTGACGCAGCGATGCGACAGAAAGACAGACAGACGAAGAAAGAAAGAGAGGGGGAAAGTATTGGGGGTGTTTACACGATCCAGCAAACGTCCAGCAAACTTCCAGCAAATGTATTCAAAATACACGTGCTAATGCTGGACGTTTGCTCGACGTTTGTTGGATCGTGTAAACACCTTATAAAGATGAAAATAATTGAATAGAATCAAATTTAAGTCCACTCCGACTTCGTTTAACATTTCCGTTGCGAAAATTTGCAGTACTGCCTGATATTCATCGATCACCAACTACATTCCAGTTTAACATTATTTTTCCTAGCGTCACGTAACGTAACGATAAGGGTCACTGCAAATTCGTAAACGGTGTGATGTAGTACTGGTATTGCTATGAATATTGCGCTGTTGCAAAAATATTTTTGTGCAGACTGCAAATTGAGCGATATCTTAAAAGCGAGTCAAAATTCATGAATCTTATCGAATGGAATCGGATTTGTTTTTAGCGGAATGGCCCAGCTCTAGTAGATAGAACTGTTGGCTCGACCTCTCGGCGTCGCAGACTCTGTGGAAATTGCATTAACGACAAGACGACGACGTCATTCTGAAGAAAGCAATTGCGCTAAGTAATGGCACGATGCTTCCTGGCCGCTGCTAATGTATACCCCTATATACACGGTGTTTCATAAAAAGGACTTCTTTTGTTTTTTCACAATTCACTCAAATGATGATTAATTTACACGAAATTTGTACCAGTTGTAGCTGAAAGAATACTATTTTAAAATAATTTAACAAAATATGGCATTTTTTGCTAGTCGTGACGTAATGCTGACGTCATAATGTGTCGTGAGTACAAGCTTGCTTGTTTCAACTAGTGCTGTCAGTTGCTATCTTGCTTCGACAATGAACTAAATTTGGTTCGCTGATGGAAAATGTTTTTCGTCTTAGCACTGAGCAACATGGGGACATGAAATCAGGCGTGTTTCGGTCCAAAAATGCAACCATTTTGCAAGCTCGGTGTCTTAGTGCACTGCCTTGCTCGAACAGGTGAAAGACCAACTATCCCCACAGACACCTAAATGCGATCGCTTTGCACGTTTTTTGTGGCTGCAATTGTAAAGCTTCAAAAATTTGTCACCAATGAACCAGATTTTTCACCATTAGAGCAGGGTAGCAACTGACAGCACCAGTTGAGACTAGCAAGCTTGTACCCGTGTCACATTATGACGTCAGCATTATGTCACGACTAGCAAAGAACATTTAATCAACTGTCATGTTTTGAATTAACATTTCTTCGGCTACAACTGTTAGAAATTTCATGTAAAGTAATCATCATTTGACTGAATTGTGAAAGAAAGAAAAAAGGATCCTCTTTTATGAAACACCGTGTGCATGTACGCGCTCCGCTGCGCTGCCTGCCACCCTGTAACCCAACTATAGACCGTACTCTATATTGCACTGTAGACGTAGTGGTTTTCTTGTCAGTATTTCTGTAAATAATAGTATTGCATTTTGGTTCAAAATTCATCTTGAGGTAGTCAGACGCACAGGCTTATATTATAGGCCTAAGGCACATTATAAAAACGCAGGGCAATAAAATATTTCTACGATAAAGTTTTATTACTTAACGTTGTCTGTTTCTGACAAAAAGTTATTTTTATTGAAATGATACGTAACAAAGCCAAAGGGCAACATAAAATCATGCAATCATAAAATTATTCGTAATTTCAGGTCAAAGAGCCTTTACATCGAGCGTGCAAATGTGATAAAGGCAGTGCCTTTTCATACTAGGGCGTTCAGTAGGCTGTCTTGAGAATCGATTACACTGTATGTTGTATTCGAAATTATAGTTTATGTATCACTAAAAATTTCATAACTCCACGTGCTTGTTTATAAGTTTACAGCAGTGCAGGTTTCAAGGAAATCAATAAAAAGCGCTACATTTGTCTTGCTCCGAAACGAAGATCTCAGTATATGGGCCTACAGCTGTGTTCAGCATACTGATTCTGTGCAGACCGCACTAGGTCCGAGACCTGTGACATTTTAGTATCAGAAATAAATTTAGTCTTAGTTTCAGAAAAAGGGTTATCGTTTTTTTATTATATTTTAGTTTTTTAATAAAATATTAATACAGTTTTTGTTTTTAACTTTCAGTGTGCGACACATTACTAGCACTATGTTTTTGCGAGCCACTTCATGTTTTTATTTCGTTTTTATAGAAATAGGCCTAATGTGTCATTAAAATTTTATTTTCAGTTAACAACACTAGGCATATAAAATTTTGGCCAGTTGTTTTTTTTGTTTGATTTCAGTTAACGTAAGTATCACAGAGACACGGACACCGGCACAGGTCGCCGGTGGCAGAAATACGTCGTAGTAAATAGCTACAAGCCTGTTAGCCAACGTGATCGATGAATTCGACTCACGCCTCAACTCGACGCTGCGACAAATCAACAAAATCTCTTGACGCTGTTGCATGATGCTTGGAGTCGTGTCGTGTCTTGGCGTACAAAGCTGAGGCCAAGTTAAATTGCGTGAAGCGATGATATTGTGATTTCTTGAGCGATTGCCTGCTATTTTTACGAACGACAGCAGAATGCTTCGCGCGTCTTAGCCATGGCTAGGGCGTCCGTCTGTCCGTCTGTCCGTCACACTGCTGTATTGTGTCAAAACTGTGCGAGCTATAGAGCACCACATTTTACTGTGGACTACCACAAGGACTCTAGTTTTTCGCGACAAAATTTTATGCCTTTGTATGATGGGGTTTCCCTCGAATGAGGACGTCAAAAAGGAGCACCTCCTATAAAGAGGCTATTTGGCCGCTATTGACTTGGCCAGTGTGAAAACAGTTGCAAATAAGTACAAACATGCTGCTTATCATAACAAGCACTGGTGACAGGCTTTTTAGATTTACTGACATCGATGACCTTGAACGACCTTAAATTCCCATAAGAGGGATTTTGGGCAAATTTTTCTCCATTTATATCTGCTACGCACATTTCAAAAGTAAATTGCGACGAAATGGTTAGAGATAGACCAAGACAAGATAATTCTCATATGAACACGGAGTCAGTCCAATGCATTTCGACAGTTTACAGTATATGTTCGTATAAATATAATCAGTGAGCTGTTTAGACCGGTAAAAAAAATCAAACAGTTTAATTTCAAATTGTACAGCAGCAATGATCCTTTTATCCTTCGGTATTATTTTAACTAAACAGTAAACATTGTCAGTTACGAGACCATTCGATTCGTCACTAGCGCTTCACTATAAATGGTCCATCGTCATTATGCATCTATCTTGCACCGTTATGGAGATATAGCGTCTCAAAGATAATGCGGTCACGACCTTGACCTTTTGGGGTCAGGTAACGTCATCGGTCACGTGACTATTCGACTCTCGGGAGTCAACTTCCTGTGGGTGGTCTATAGTGACCATGCGTCCATCTGCCAAAGACAGAAGAAGAGAAAGAAAAAGAGGAAGAAGGAGGGAAAGGAAAGGGAAGGGAAGGGAAAGAAAAGTGGAAAGGGAAAAAAGAAGGGAAAGGGGAAGGATAAAAAGAATGGAAGGTTAAGTAAAGGTGAAGGGAAATGGAAAGGGGAAAGAAAAGGAAAAAAAGGAAAAGGTAAAGAAAAGGGGAAGGAAAAAGAATAAAGGGAATGGTAAGAGAAAGGGGAAAGGGAAAAAGGGAAATGGGAAGGAAAAGAGAAAGGGGAAAGGAAAAGGAAAGGGGGAAGGGAAGGTAAAGCAAAGAAGAAGCTGAAGGTAAAGGAAGGGGAAGGGAAAGGAGAAAGGAAAAAGGAAGGGAAAGGAAAAGGGGACGGAAAAGGTTAAAAAGGGAAGGAAGATGGAAAAGGGGAAAGGGGAAGGGGAAGGAGAAGGGAAAGGGAAAGGGGAAGGAGAAGGGAAAGGGACGGTGGCATGAAGATAGCTTAAGAAATGTAGGACGCACGCACGCACGGACACTCAGGTGATTTTATACTCTGTCCATCCAATGCTATGTATAGCATTTGACAGACTATAAGCTTCATATAAATTTTTCAGCATTAAACGCAGATTTTAGCAGTTTAAGTCCCGACCCTCTAGGTTTAAGGAGGCTTGCTCAGGCGGGCGTCAATAAAAGCTATTCCCCTAAAAAGTACTTATTTTACTATTATTGGTTCGTTTAACGTGAAAACTGTTACAGATATACACAGACATACTGCTGTGTCACAAGCACTAGTGACGAGCTTTGTAATGGTGTAAAATCAATGACCTTAAATGATCTTAAACTTCCAAAGTAGAGGGTGTTAGTGTTTTTTGCATTTTTCGGCTGCGGCGCACATTTCAAAAGTGAATTGCGCCGAAATGGCTGGAGATAAACCTAGACAACCTGCGTATGAAATTCTTAGCATAAAACGTACATTTGTAACCATGCGAGTTTCGACCTTTTAGGTTCAAGTAGTCTTCCGTACGGAAGCCTCAAATTTAGGTACTCTCCGGCCCATCTTATTTTATTGCACGCTTTACACTGTTTGCCCAAGTGGCAAGATCGACGCTGTCGCACGTCGCGTGAGCTTTGATGAAATTACTCGTTTGCATAAAACATGTTTCACATGACCAGAAATGACAATTTCAGTTGAAGAATTACTGCCCCTACCATTATCATATTAGACCTTGGCTTGGCACTTGAGACCACAGCTAAGTTCAGTAAACCTGTTTTTGTTTTTGGCTTTCGCTTTGTATATTTGTTTCCGATATGACAACTTAAGTCTCGGCGTCTGTAAACTGTCATGTAGGCCTGCAACTGCAGCCTACGCTGTATCGTGCGTTAATGTCTGCTTCACTGATGCTCCTAACTTATGATTCAGTCGCATTCGAGGCATGGCACAATCACACTCTATTTACGTACACGTAATGACTTCTGGTATGATTGATGTTATTAATTCCTGCAGAGTAATGCCAGCGTTGAGCAGCAGACAGCCAATAAGCTCGCCGTGCAGTCTTGTAACGCACTGCGCAATAGAGACCAAATGGAACGGAAAGACAACGGGTCATAACCCAAAGTTATAATATAAGATGCGTGAAGTAACCTATGTTTCCCACCCAGTCGCAGTTTCTTGAGTCTATTCAAGCTGATAAGCCTTTTTTCCATCAAACGGAACGCACGCAACGCACACAATGCGTAGGCTACAGTTTTTACGGCGTTACGCAAGACACGCAAGTAACGCAAATTCCATTAAGCAAGGATCGCAATGTCTATGTTCTTGCGCTGCGGTTGTTTTATATACTTGCAAGTTGCATTTCGGCTGTTTTGTCGCTTGCGTTTGTTTCGTACTTTTCATGTTCAATGCGTTCGTCGTGCACTTGCTTCCGTGTGTATTTTTTGCGTCAGTGTAGCAACAAGAATCCTAGCTGTCGCTAGGGTGGGGCCGACCGTACTGGTTGTCACCGATCTTGAAGGTCATCCAAGGTCGATGATTTTTATTTTATCTGAAAGGGCGTATGCCACTTCCTAATAGTGATCAATAGCAACCTAGGCCCTATCTTACACCGTTTACCCACAGTACATCTGTAACGGAGGACAGACTGTCTGACGACAACTACCACCAAAGGCCGATTTTTAAGCTTACAGCTTTGCGGTCGGCCCAAAAATTGTATGCACGGCACGGACCTTACGTTGCGCAGTAGGCCTAAACTTCGCATTGGTTAGACCTACTCACTTGTAGCGTCAGGACTAGGAAATAATAATAGAATTCTCTGCGCGACGCAGCGCAGGGTAAATTAGTGTTTGTTTGCAGGCGCGTCACTAAGCTATGAGCTTTGCACTGTCAGTGATTGATCGAACGCTCGTGTAGCCTACTTATTGCCAAGAAACAACGTCATTAACGCGAGTCGTTCATTTCGTCTCTTCCGCTGTTTGCTATGGACCGTTAAGCCGCTAATCAGAATTAAGGCTTTGTGTGCTATGGCGTGTAACTAACAGGCAAGGCACGGAGTGGGCGTCGTTCCTATTTTCGTTAATTAATTAGCAGTAGGTTTCACTGCAAATTACAAGCAAGCTGCAACGTAATCATTGTTAAATAACGGTAAATTTTACTCGAAAATTTTAACTGTAGAGCACACATGGTCACACTCACTGTCTCACACAACATTTGCTTTCAGGCATTATCTTAGTGTAACTATACTCGTAGATGAGGAGCTGTGCGATGTTCCATACCGGTATTACAAACGGGCTGCGTATAAAAAGTAAATAAATCGATACAAAATGAGCCCACGTCACGCAACAAAGTCGTTTCAGTCGAATAATTTCAGTCGAAAATTTTTAAAGCTGAAAATAAGCAAAAATAGTTCTATCACCAACTTCTCTTATTTTGTCACGCGGTTATGATTAACAAGAAATTTGAGCTAACGTTCACGAGACGCGAGAAAGCCTATAGTAGTTCCTGTTCGCAAACTGTCAGTCCATCTCCAGCCATTTTATCGCAGTTCATTCTTGGAGTGTGCACTGTAGCCAAAAAAACGCAAAAATCAATTTTTAAAATTCTTATTTTCAAAGTCACCGATGTTGATACGACTGAAAAGCTCGTCACTAGTGCTTGTTGTGATAGGCAGCGTGCTTATGCTTATCTGCAACCGTTTTCACGAAAGACTGGCCAACAACGGTAAAATAACGACTTTTACGTGAGTACCGTCCTTTGATGCCATCATGCGCAGGTTTCCTTGAACCTAGAAAATCGAGACTTGGACCGTCGAAATCTACGTTCAATGCTGAAAAATTCGTGCGCAGCTTTTTCATGTCTATCTCAATTGATTTCGGCACAATTCCCTCTGGAAATGTGTCTCACAGCTCGAAATTGCCAAAAAATCCATAAAACCCCTACTTTGGCGTTCAGGGTCATTCAAAGTCATTGAATTCGGTGGCAATCGAGAGCCAGTATACGACTTCCTATTAGTTATTAATAGTAACCTAGGCTTTATCTCGCATCGTTACTGAGATACAGCGACTTATTGGCTGAAAATCGCAAATTTCTCCCACCCCCTCTCATTTAACGCTCTTGTTTGGGGTGGCCCTTTTCGAATTTATGAAAAGTGTTTACGGTTCCTGAAACTAAAGTCTTCTAAGCAGCCGACGGTGAAGATTTGGTGTTTCTAGCTTGCACCGTTTTTGACTGATTTGCCCGTGTGGCGGACAGACTGACAGACGGACAAACAGAATTGCGATGGCCAAAACGCGCTCGCTAAAGTAGTAGCTGCTTTCGCGCGTAAAAACCTTCTCGAGGCAGAGATGCTATATGAGGAGAGGGTAACAGCGGGCTTAGCGGACACTATGATTGGTAGCCTATCGTGGAGTTCATACTTTAATTAGTTTCTCTGCAACTATAACGAAGCTTATTATCTGTTGTCATCTTTTTAAATAAACTATGCCTATCGCATGACACGAGAAGGAAAGCAAATGGGCGACGGGGTGTCAGAGACTGAACTTGAAGTAGGCCTATCTGAATATTTGTGTGCATCGTGAAAGGATAACGTAAGTCCAACACAGCGCATCAGGACTTCAGACGACAGATGCTACGATGGCACGGCATCCTGAGAAGAAGCCTTATCGTGTAAAATTAAGACGCTGACGATGACGATGACGATGATGACGATGATGATGTATAGCTAATCAGACTCAGCATCCGTCAATACAGTGATAATTCGTCCTATCCGCTTTTATGCTATTCAAAGCACTAATAATTTTGACGAGCAGTGAAATGAATTTGCAAGAACTGACCGATGACATCAGACAGACAGACGGACGGACGGACGGACGGACGGACAAATACCAGTGATCTTACGAGGATTTATGCTGGTGACATCGTCTTGGCCTAACTATTGACGCCACCGGAATAAACGCTGTAGACGGATCGAAGTAAAGATTGAACTCCTCCCGGACATAACTGCCTATTTTCTCGACAGAATAGAACAAGACCCTCTGCGGAAAAACCCTTTAGGCTACAAACACGGTGCTTTATGGGGTGTTTACATGATCCAGCAAACTTCCAGCAAATGTATTCAACATACACGTGCTATTGCTGGACGTTTGCTGGATCGTGTAAACACCGTGTAAACACCCTATTACGATTACTGGTCGGGGAGGGAACTGTATGTAGCCTATCGGGTTCTGTCCTGTAGATAGTATTGTTCTTCTTTGACCGTTTGACGATGGGGAGTTTCACCAGGGGGATTTTTGATCAGACGGGTTATGTCGAGACACCGGGTGGATAGGGCATTAACTGTCATACATTGAGCGGCCTGCCTCGCGCAGTGGCCCATGGGACTGTTCAAGATGGCGGATTGAGTCCGGTCGGATCAAACGATCAGGACGCTGAAAGTCATGCGAAAAACATTGCTATGCGAGCGGTCGTTCTGGGACTAGAAGTCGATGTCAGCAGCGTTTCTGCGCACCCTGTGTACTGTACCGATAGGTTGCAAGATTTCTAATTCATCGAACGTTTAGACTTTTGTCTTCAGTGCGTCTCTGAAGTTTCTTTTTGATACGCTGACAGTCCTAAGCTAGTTAGAGCGACTGGTGCAAAAATTGCTCAGATGGTGATACAAGCATGAAACTTGGCACAGTAATATACATATGTACTTCAGCTTATACTAATCATTTTTAGTGCTAGTGCCAACGTAAAATGTTCACGGCATAGCAACCATTGCTAGGCAACGTGTTTTCGTTAACAACCACCATGTCATGACGCTCATGCACACTAATAAAGGCTGCAGATCAGTTAAACTCTACAAAAGTCATGTATTTTTATTTTTCACAAATTAATAGAGTAAACGGTAAATATATTGTATTTATCGGACGTGCGTGCGTGCGTGTGTCCGTCTGTCTGTGTGTAGCGAACTAGTCAACCAGACCAGTTTCTGCATTAAATGCCAATATCTCTAAAACGGTTAAAGCCACATACTTCAAACTTGGTGTGCATGTTTCTAGTGACAGTTCGGACATAACTGCTTAAAATATTTTTAAAATGGGGCGTGGCTACAGTTACGTGACCCTCAATTTTGGGAGCGTTAGTCTAGGCGACTGGTACAAAATGTAGCCAAAATTGCTCAGTTATTGGTTAAAAAAATAAAACATAAAGCATAGAACTTGACAGGATAACACGATAACACATCATACAATACTGATCATATTTAGTGCTAGTGCCATTGTGTTCAGCCTGTTTCTTGGCAACGGTTGCTAGGCATCGAATTTATTTTACCAAAATGCTGTCTAAGCATATGTAATCCAATCAGAAAAAGTGGTGATGTGTTATAGAACGTCAAAACTTTCTGTAGAAATCTTTATAAAACATGCTGACCAAGCAGACTTGTCAATGTACACCAAAACAACATTTGTTTTGTTGCTAAGCAACAAATAAACGATAACAACTGCTTATTTTTAGGCCTATCATCCGTTCGTTAAGCATAACTCACTCTACACACTGAAAAGCATATGGTCTTTTTGAGTAGGCCTACGAGAGTTGATCAATAAGTAATGAGAATCAATGTATTAGACTAGAATTTTTTTCACAATCTATATATCAGTAAAAAGTACATTTTCTACGAACATATATGGGTTTGTTGCGGATATGACGTCATTGTAATTT
>Ga0209367_1002198_pt1 | contig 25459 bp, 19 predicted proteins | sample WorMetLIZISLAND2_FD_187412 | JGI IMG/M metagenome (GOLD analysis project Ga0209367, IMG submission 187412) | Marine gutless worms symbiont microbial communities from Max Planck institute for Marine Microbiology, Germany - Olavius geniculatus... ... | reverse complement strand
GGATGAGCTCGGAGTAGAAGGCCTAGTCAATCGTGTTTTTCCTGGTCCACCCGCTGGACACGTGACCACGTGACTGTCCTGAGGCCTGGCAATTTTTGAGGGGTCCGTCCAGGAATCGAACCCAGGCTCTTTGAAATAGACTCCCTTAAATACAGCCAGCGAGTCTGGGAGGCGATGTAAATCAAATTTGGTGCATAGCCTTTAAATCTGACCTCTCGTGGCACCAATTTTACTAATTTTTCTGACAGTTATTGACCGCAGGTGGGAGAACTATACAGACTGAAAATAAGAGATAAGGAACGCAGTGTCCCCGCGACCCCCTTACTTTGTCCAATGGTGTCTGGTATTGTACAATGGTTCTGTGGTTCGTATAGTACTGACGCCGCTGGACATCGCCGCCTGCTACGCCGACTACCACGTCTACAACGCCGTCAACACCAAGCTGCAGAGTCTGCCGCCAGACAAGGGCGACAAGCAGAAGAAACCAGCCGGCAAGAAAACAATCGTCAAGCCGCGACCCGGAGCCGACATTTACCAACGCAAGATGAGCCTCGCCCTCGGACAGACGCCCAAGGTATGCACGGACGCTATCGTCCGTCGCGGGATCACAATACAAGTTTTCAGTATTATGACTGGTGGTCTAGGAAGCAGGAGGTGTAGCTATCCTTATTCAGTCGTTAGGCAGATAGGCCTATAGCTTACGTTTATGGCCTAAATACTGGCCCAGGCAGTAGCAATTCCTAGCAGTAGGTAAGTAAATAAGTAAGTAAAACGTGAATTTATACAGCGCATAACGTTTAAATTAACCTGTAATGCAGGGGTAGCTGAATCAGAGCAGGAGGCAGGGCTGAAATGTTCAGCTCTTCACTTTGACCAATGTGTGTACGACAAAATATTATAATGATGATTGTTATGATGGTGATGATGAAGATGCAAAATTTCGCACTCAACTGATCGAAAATTCATTGTGCGCATGTTGTATAAAAACGGTTATGAGCTAAGTTTATTTGTGCGAGTTGCATTTGTCAACTTTGCTTAACAAACGGAGACAATGACGACGACTACGATGGTGATGATGTGATGGTTAGACGAGCGCTGCTCGAGCGTCGTTGGCGGTTCTACCTCCACTACCCAAGCACCCGCTACACGAGCGTCCGTCCCTACTGCAGCCTGGCGCCGGCGGTGCGTCAATGCCGACAGACAACGACGACGTGGGTGACATTCTCTACCACCCGGCACAGGTCTGGACGCAGCAGCTCACCACCGACCAGCTGGTGGCTGCACGCGCCGAGAGACGCCGACTCTACGGCTGGTCTGTCGACTTCCAGGATTTCGAGATGCCGTTCACCCGCAACGTCAAGAACCGGCTCCAGCAGCAGGCCGCCGCCGAGCAGGCTCTGCTCGAGATGAAGCGGAAAACGGCAAAGCGCAAGAAGTAGACGTGTCCGGAAACATTGATCGCTCTTGGAGGAGTTCTGTTGCCACAGTGCTGTATAAGCACAATGCATTGCATGTGGTTTCAGCTTGCCCTTACAGCGTTGTTTAACGACGCCTTCTTATTGCGGTTTTTATTTCGACTAAGCGCTTTCGAACATTGGCTTAGTGTCCGCTAAGCTTATTATCAGCGATTGGCGCATAAAAAGTGGAGCAAAACTGCTTTAGGTAGGTCGATCGAGCAATAGGGCAGTTTTGTCAACGATTGGTTTCAATTAATTTCAATAGTTGAACAGTTGAGCAGGGACACTGTGTTCAGCTTGGCCTCACTTCTAATCGTTTCTGTAACTGCCCGATTCGATCTACGTAAAACACTTTTAACTTCTTATGCGCCATCGGGTTTTATTTTTCACCTACCAGCTCAAACCCATAGACTTGAAAATTGAACAATCGTATGCAATCATCGTGATCGTTTACGGAATTAGTGTTTTAATAATAAAAATATTTTTAGCAATCATGTGTAAATTTGCGTTAGCCATAGAGTTAGCTGACTAGTAGGCTTAGTAAGAGACTATTATGCTCCTTGGAATAAATTGGAGAATATTTTTAGTTTGGCATCTGTTCACAAACTGTCGTGCAAACGTTTGAAGTCGTTTTATGCATGTACTATTTTTTATTATCTTTTTATACCATCATATAATAATATTATTATATTATTTTAGCATCAACGTTTTATCTGCATGGTATGTTGGGCTATTTGTATACAGTGATCTACTGTGCTTTGACGACAGGAGTTTACGTCTTTGTTTTCATTGAGTCTATTTCTGTCAACCAACAGTATAATAGCTACATTGTGTAAACAGATGTGTAGACGATAATTTGCGCGTACTGCATAGTCATTGTTATACGTTATATACGTAATATACGTTATTGTTTATTGGTCTTAATTATAAAACTGCTCGATACTTTCATACCCGATTTACAATAGCCTAGATAAATATTATTGTAGACTTTAAGAGTGCTAGCAAGTTACGAGGTCAGTGTCAAAATTCCTGTAGGCCCAACGCTCGCTTGGTGGTGTAACTCGCGGTCGTCAGTCCGTGTCGGACTGACGACCGCGAGGTTGTTGGATCGACTCTCGCCCGGTGCATTGCCAGATAACAACTTTGGGCAAGTTATTCACACACATGTGCCTGTTCATTAAGCAGTATAATTCGGTACCGGTCAGTGGGTCAGTGGGCGGTGACACTCTGTGGCTGGGAAGGTAACCGTAGGTCTGGCATCGCACTGGCCAATGGCCATGCGTGCGGACTCAGTGCATGGTGTATCCAATTGCATGTTTTAGTAGGCCTGTTATCAGATGTTTTAGCAAGTAGCACATTGCAATAACAAGTCGGTCATATTAATTTGTCTTCGTATCCAGGATAAAAGAGATCTAGTCTATATATAGAGACGCTGCTAGCAGCCGTAGAGTTCGTAAGCCGATGTAGGCCTGCGTCTATTGTTTTAATTCTTCCATCATCCGCGGCATAAGAAGTACAAACCCTTGCGCCAGCCTTTGCCATAACGCACTGTACTCTACATAGGCCTATACTGCGTGTTGCATTATATGCGGCCGCCTTAATAGGCGTTACATGTTTTGCACTAAGCTGGCACATTTTTCTACTTAGCCTATACACGCAGTCTAAACTAAGAACACACTAAACAGATCCAACATAACCGTAATCGGTGTCGTAATTAGTCATCCCGAGTCGCGATAAGCCTATAGGCCTACCTATAGGCTAATTTTTCTTACGCTGACGAACACAGTGCAGTGCATATCATGCGCTTATTTTTAGTTGACCGTACTTAAGTAACGATCGAGCTATTGGTACGGTTGTCGTCCGTCCGTCTGTCGTCGTCTGTAAAGGATGGCTAAGTGTTAGGTCGTGGAGGAAAACTTGCACGAATAATTAGCTTTGTGCCAAAATCGAGGCATGCCAAATATCAGCGATCAAGTGCAAGCCGAACATTTTTAAATTGGGGGTTGAATGGAGGGGGAATTCAATGAAAAAGTGTCCATAATCTCGGAAACGGTGAGAGATATAGAACCAAGGTTAGGCTACTATTAGGCTTAAGCATTAATAGGAAGTGGCATATTGGCTTTTAAATGACTTGAAAATTATTGACCTTGGATAACTTAAAATTTACGACAGAATGAACGCTGTAGGATGGTTTTGTCGTTGAATCGATCCATAGCAAGTCACTTTTATTTTGACTTTTTGAGAAAAAAATTTGCGAAACCTGCGTGCTGCGTCCGATATTTGCGTTGGTTATTTACGACTGTAGCTATGTATGTCGCCTGCTGAGAAATACACGTGCGACGTATCTTGTTATATGCCTACTGAGCATTGATTGTAGCTTTTTTCGAGAGCAGCGTTCCGTTGATATAGCGTACATAGAACTGTGTCACCTCTGAGAAATCGCTTTTTCTTCGTAATTGGAAGTCGGACGCTGGGCTTCAAAAGTAGGCGATACGGTCGGTTTTTCCTAGCGACAACTGGGCTTCTTGTTAGACGTAGCCTAGTAGGCCTACTGGAAGTGGAAGCTCTGTCTTCAGGAAATTATGAGCCAGCTGCAAGAAAAGCTTATTATCGGGAATAGACTTGTAGCCATAGGGATTTTAATACCAGGCTAAATGCAATTCGACTTATGTCCTCCGAGTACTGTCAATGACAAGAAGTCCAGCTGTCGCTAGGGAGGACCGACCGTTTTTGAGATACAACGTACGGCTGAAACCTTTCGTTGAAAATTGCGGCATAACCGCTGCACATTGAGACATAGTTACTATTTACAGTCTATAAAAATTCGTTATCGCCCTGTCCAACAGCACCATCGCCGACCCCTTACGACTTAACCGTTCAGCAACAATACAGCACGTTTGCCGTAGCAGAGTGAGTAATTTGTCAGGTGCAAGGCATGCGTGACTAACAAAAAACTATGCAAATCAATTTACAAAACATAATATATACAAACATGTTTCAAATAAATTCATAATATTTTCATATTTTTACCAGAAAAGTAATTGCGAGAGAAACCTGTACCGTTTTACTTTGCTATCAGTTGGGCTATCAAAGGATTATTTTGCGCGTGAGCGTGCGGTGTTGTGTTTACATTTACGCAGGAATATGTTTATTGTTTACATTGACGACGATGCCGTTTATTGAAATTTCTGTAAAGAATCGATAAATATACACAAATAACCAGTAGCGAGATCGTCGTTCAACAATGTAATGCTTGTATTTGATTATTATATTTTGTAAAATATATATAGAGTATGACTTTATAGACGCGTTCTGCTACTTCACCCGCTTTGTTGCTATGATGTTGAGTACTTGCCACGACGCCAAGTTTACTCCACTGTTATTTTCATAAGCGTAAGTTTGCAGTAATGATGAAGGGATAGGGTGAACGCTGTACGACATTACTCGTAAGAGGATCTGTACATTACTGAAAAAGAAAAAGTAGAGTAGGATGGTTCTTCTTCTTCTTCTTCGGAGTATAGTCAAATTTCAACAAGTTGAAAACTCCTGGGGCCTAATTTACAAAACATCGTACGACAATCGTAAAATTGTCGTAAAACCCTCGCAACTTTGTCATATCTTTGTTATAAATCAACAAGTTATGATGTCGTAAGATTGTCGTAAGCAAGTCGTATCCGAATTTTTGAAGCTGATTTTACGACTTGGTAACTTTCTCGCAATTTTGTCGTAACTCCGTAGTTGCTAAAATTAGCCAGCCAATCAACTGCCGTTATGTTGACCTCAACCACGGCCTCAGCCAGTCGCAACGCAATCACTGAGCCAGGCAGCGCATTTCGCTGCACGCCAATCATCTGCTTCCGCCGTTGCCAATGGTTACCAATGTAAACAATAACAAGTGAACTGATTTTGCAGGGCGCCGGTAAAATGCGGTCCCGCAGACTTTGCGGACTGGCAAACGTGTAAATTGCGGACCAAAACTTGCTTACCGCCACTGTTGACTGGTGGGTAAACTGCGGACAACTACAATGTGGACCACACGCAATCGAATGCTTAATAAAAAATCTTCCATAACGTGTATAAGCTTACTATAACGTTCGTTTTTAGGCCCCTCTCTAATTGTTTATGGCTGCAGGCTATTGTAAGTGTAAGAAAGTTTGTCTAACTTAATTTATGATACGCCTACTTTGCAGACATGGTCTGCATGTATAGTGTCTACTGATATTATGAAGTATTGAGGCCTAATGCTAATAGTTCACAAATCACAATTATTTCTTACCATACATTGTTATAGCTCTACAAATATAGTTTTGATTAAGATTCAGCTCGCTGACTTTACACACCTTATAAATTTCTGTATTAGGTTTATTATTATAGGCCCTAGTTGAATAATGAAGTCAAATAGCCTCAATCAACATGCCCATTATATATTCATTCAATCATTTACTGAACTAATAAAATGTCAATAAACAATAGGCCTAAAATGGAAATCGTCCTCAGAATAGCATATAAACAGCTGTAGCGTTTTTTGGCACGATGTGTCGTCTGTCTGTCCATCCGTCCATCACGAGTGTATTGTGGCTAAACGGTAAGTCGTAAGGGGTCGGTGATGGCACTAACGGATAGGGTGCTGGCGACCTTCTACGGGCTTTCCATAGTAACATGTCTCCATCTTCAACAGTTTGGCTGCAATTTTCAATGGAATGTTTCAAGCTAAGTGACCGTATCTCGGAAATGATGAGAGACAAAACCAATGTTAGGCTACTATAAATCACTAATAAGAAGTGGCATAAGCTTTTTCAGATGAGATTGAAATTATCGACCTTGGATGACCTTGAAAAACAGTACTGCTGCAGAAACTATAAGCTGTAGCGCATTTTTCCTGGCTACAGTTGGGCTTTCTATTGTATTCTTTTTTTGCATACGGGAAGTGTAGCCTATACTGTAAAAAGTTTTTTGATTGTTTTTAATTGTTGCAGATAAACATTTTTACTGTGGGCCCATTACACACAAACGATTAAAAATACAACATGTAGTTTACATCATTTTATTCATTTTATTCTCATTTATTTTACATTTCGCTTATTTTGTTCATAACTATAGAGGCGAATGCTACGTCTAACATAGTTATAATACAAACATCAGCTACAGGGAAAAAAGACTTATAGACTTTATAGCGAATAATATTGATGCCAACCAATGAGTAAACTGTGGACTTGGTTCGCAGGTTTGGTCCGCAGTTTACATGTTGGCCGGTCCTCAGGTCCGCAATAACTCCACATTATGCCTGTGCCCAATTTCGCGGCAATTTCGCTGCCTGAAGTTACCGCAAACGAAATTTATACATATTACGGCACTATGTGAGAATTATATAGGCCTACTAATGAAAAATCTAAATAATTACTGCATGCATGCTTGATGGACACTGTCGTATGACAGCTAATGAGCTGTCGTACATTTTGTCGTAACTTTGTTGTAACTTTTGTGGTAACTTTGTTGTACGATTTTTTGTAAATCACGTTTTATTATACATTTGTCGTAAACCTTCTGCATGTCGTAACATTGTCGTATATTTGTCATACGATGTTTTGTAAATTAGGTCTTTGACCAGTAGTGGTTGTGGACATGTCGGCAGTGCTGAGTGCGTAAAAAATCATGAAGGATGTCCAGGTGCAGAACTAAGTGCTTATTAAAATAGAGATGTGTCTCTTGCTCCTCACGGAAAGGTCGCGACTCCCTTTCACCAGAATCGATGGAGTACTGTATGGTTTGGAATGGGGACACCATTGTAGCTGTTTCAATGTAGCTTTCTAGTGTGATATTTCTGACAGCATTGTATTGTGTCCATTCACATGGTAAGCCCGATTAAGTTGGCTTTAAAGCTTATGCAGTGGGCATATCATAGTCACGTGTGGTGTTGACTAGGAGTGGTAGACCAGGAAGTAGCATTGGTCGACCAGGCACAGCATCACGGCCTCCCCCAATGAAACCCAGTGCTGGTGGTAAGTTTCAGTGTTTTTAGTGACATTTTTTAATTGCAACTTTGTTTCTAGTCTAAGCTGTATATTTACACATCTTTGCATATTTTCAGGTATGTCTGCAATTGCTATTTTTGAACAATACTTTTTATGTACTACATTACTTGTTAAATAGTTCTTGTACTTTTGATAGTTTTTGCCATGTATATATTGTATAAGCTTACTAGTACTTGAATATGCTATTTTATATACATGAATATGCTGCATGTTTTAGCACACATTTTAATATATTTCACTTATTTTCACAATTTGTGTCAAAATGAAACATACCGATACATCATAACAGAAATTTTTACTATACGGCTGTATTCCTAGCCATGTGACCACAGTTTTTGACCATCTTGGGCAGACTAGCTGTTTTATAGTATGAAGTCACAAGGCCTAATATGTAATGCAACAAAGCACTGACTTACTGGGCATTCCAGTAATAACCTGTTGTTTTACGAGGGTCGGTTGATAAATAAGTTACAAAGCAGCATCATTCTGTTAGTTTTTCAAATATTGGAAGTTCGAAATATACGTTATGTAGGGAATTTAATTCTGAGTAGCAGCTGTAAGTTTTTTTTGACGATGATGCTACTGTGACGTCATTTATAAACGTTAAATATGGCGATGTTGCCACTGAAATCCTCCCGTAAAGAACAGCACACTGTTATTGCATTTTGTGCACAAAAAGAATAGATGCATATCATATTTACTCTGAAATGCATCCAGTTTATGGCAACAAGTGCTTTATGAAGCAAACAGTTCACGTTTGGTGTAAGAAAATACTAAGTTGGCAGAAATTTGCATCATATACCGAGGTACAATTAGTTGTTCTTGTTGGCATGGACAACAGCCAGCATCGATTTTTGCATCAAACATTCAGATGTTTTCTGACAGATAAGACAAATGTTTGAGCGAAGTCAGACGATATGTTAAAAAATGAAACATTAGTCTTTAGCATTTAAAGAGATGGCGTGAACTTGTTAAGTTTATTCATTTTTTTGTTCCTATGCTGCTTTTCACTTGCGTTTTATGATAGATTACTGGTGGGAAAAATAATACACGTGTAGACGGTGTTCTGTGAATGGATCAAAAAAATTTCTCCACGTGTTCAGAATACAATTTCTTACAAAACGTATATTTTGGATTTTTAAGACTTGGAAAACTAACAGAATGACACTGTTTTGTAACTTATTTATCGAACGACCCTCATACCTACTAGTAACTGCTAAAGTGTAAATTGAGTAGTATAGTACAGAAAAATTTGCTCGATATGTGATCTTGTACTTGTAGCTTTCTAGATCTCTTTTCTAAGCTTAGCATTTAAACAACTGTGAAAACATAATACAGAGTAATAGAGCTGTAAACTTTTAGCTGTCACAGCATTTACTTTTTAATTTTAAGTTTGTTTTACAAACCTTAGGTTGCCACATTGTGAATTTCTGTATACAAGTTTGTTATTTCTCCCTCTTTCTTGCATGTATGATGTTATGAGCAACGATGAACCAAACAATTCTTGCAACATAGGGGAAGTGAAATCACAGATAGAAGGCATAATCTGTTGTATTTTGTAGGTGCTGTCCCACAAGGTACGGCAACCCGACTGACAACAGCTGCGGTAATTTATTTTCTACTTTGGTTTTTTCTGCGATATCTTGTAAATGAAACTCTGTTTTGCAGTTTAAAACAGGTTTGGGGATAGAAGTAGTTGCATCATGACTTTTTTATTAATGAGCAGAAAATTACTAGTGTGATATTGTGTTATTATTTTAAAACAATCAGTATGCTTTCAACAAAAGAATGCAGTTTTGTTTTCACATTTCATTGTTTGATATCAGTTAGTGTATAATATTGTCTTTTATTGTGCATAGATCTTGCGTGTACCACAAATATGAATCTGATACCCCTCTCACAATTTTGCTATGCTGAAATTAACAGTGAGATCGATTTACTGTTAGAAAAATATTGTCAGTGTTAGCTTATTATCATTCAGCTGATATATTTTACAATAGACATGGTAGGTCTGTGCGTGTGATGAGTAAGTAGTATTGCTGTATTGTGTAATGCCATCCACGGGTATGTGGAATGTGTTGTAGGCCCCGGGTACAGCTCGTCCTGGGTCTAGAGCAGGTGCTGCTGGTGGAGGAATTGGTATGTGTTGCAACTGTAACCCCACAACACTGTTTTTCTTGATATTATGGAGAAAATCAATTTAGTCTAAATATTTGTAACTGGATAGAGTAGTTTACTGTCTGTGGACTGTGTATCTTTTAGTGTGGCTTAAGTGCATTTATGCTTGTAAAATATGTGCTAGAATATTGTTGATGCATGACGATAGTAAAATGATAGTAAATAAACAGAACTCAACACAGATCAGTTAACTTCCCATCATACATAACTGAATGGGTTTAGGTCTGAGTTGTGACCATCTGATTCCAGATTCAAGTCTCTAGGATATTAGCCCTGGTCTGAGTCCCGAAAAGTCAGGAGTTATGTCCAACTTGGAAACGTTGCTGGAATTCGAGCACCACGTTACTGGAAAATGGCTTGTCTGAGTTTGAAATTGAAAGGTTTGTGATATAGAGATGGTACATGGTCCATTACAGTAGGTCTTAGTAGATCTTAGTGTGTATGTCAGTCAATATTTTGAATGCTGTGTTTTATCAGTTAGTCTGGCGTTAGTAATGTGTATGTGACAGTCGTTGTTGCTGTTGACAGCTCTATCAACCCAGCTACAAGTGAGTGACAGACCAGTTACTCAGCAGGGTCTTGGTGGACCAAAAACTGCTGGAATCAGAGGTGATTTTTTACTCCATTATCTTTATTATAATTGTTGTTGTTGTTGCTGCTGCTGCTGTTGCTGTCATTGTGGTCATTGTCATCACTGTTATTGTCTGTTATAATCACCAATGCTGCTGCCACATGATTTATGTGACAGAACATTTCACTGATGGCACAAGTGTGCTAAATTTCTGTGTAGTTTTCTCAGATTAGCTGTTCATTGCTATCAATCAATCAATCAGTTAATCAATCATTTATTTGACTCAGGCACGAGGCCCAAAAAACAGACAAAGCAGCACAGACAGCTATTTGTGCGTTGATGTTATTTTGGTCCTAGTTGAATGGATAGTTTTTTTGTGTCCCTGTTTCAGGTTTTTTTTGTTATGGGTATAAGTGCTTGAAGCATAGACCTCTTAAAACAAGGACTGACGTTAGCCATGCTCAGGTCCATGAACTTAAATCCATTTTTTGCAATAACTTTGTAAGATGTGATCTATTTGCTACAAAATTTTGTACACTCAGTGTCACAGACAGTGTGAACAATGCTCCAAATTTGGTTACTGTATAATTTCTACTTTCCCGTGTGTGCATATATTGTGGCTAAACCATACATCATTTTCTTTAGATTTTTACTATAACTTTATTAAATGTGGTCTGTTTGCTACAAAATTTTGTACACATAGTGCCACAGACAACGTGAACAAATGCTGCAAATTTGGTTTGCAGCATTGTATGATTTTTATTTTCTTGTGTGTGCATATATTGTGGTTAAACCATACATTGGTATGTACAGTTTAGCCACAATATGTGCACAGTGCACACATAAGAAAGTAGTAATCATACAGTAACCAAATTTGCAACATTTGTTCACATTGTCTGTGACACTATGTATACAAAATTTTGTAGCCAACGGATTACGTTTGACAAAGTTATTGTAAAAAACTTTTTAAAAACAAAGTATGGTTTAGCCACAATATATGCACACACGAGAAAATAGAAATCATACTGTAATGAAATTTGCAGCATTTGTTTATGTTGTTAGTTACACTATGTGTACAAAATTTTGTAGCAAATGGACCACGTTTGACAAAGTTACAGTAAAAACCTAAAAATGCTGATGGACCCAAGTTCGCGGACCCGAGAATGGCCTCTGTCAGTCCTTATTTTAAGAGGTCTATGGCTTGAAGTGAAGATTCTGATTGACTGATTTTTTACTGAATGATTGTTGATACTGAAACACAGACTTGGGAATGACATTGTCACTGTAAGCTGTTACAAAATGCCATACGAACATTACACAGGTCTCTGGTAAAATGTTGCGAAAATGTTGTTGTAAATGGGACAAAATGAATGATAATAAATTTGCATTTTATGATGGAATTTGGTTGTCTCTGTCAGTTGGCTATGTATGCTTTATTGACAGTAGTGTAGACTAAGTTGCATGGACGATGTCTTAAAAGTTGAAATATTAGCACTGGATGAATTATGATTTGTGTTAGTTTGTATAACTTCTTGTTAATGTCTGTCTTGATGTTCACTGTACTGATTGCAGCTGGATCACAGAGACAAGTTCAGGATAAGACGTTCTTTCTTGGCATGTTGAGGTTTTGCTAACTATTTTTCTTTTTATTGCTTTTTCTTAAATGGAATCTTTGCTTTTATGCCGACAGTTGATGATTTATTGTATTTGCTTTCTTTTGTCTGTAAAACTGGTCAACAGTAGATGGTTCAAACGTATAGGCAGAGTACGGAAACAGAAATGACTTGATGCAGTGTACTGTTTACCTCACAATACAACGGGGCAGCAAAGGTCATTGACCTAATAATTATTGCTCAAACTTTGTTCTTTGCATTTGCAGAGGAAAAGTTAACGAGCTGTCCAGTGAAATTGGTCGTTTTCGAACAGAAATTGAAACTATCACCCAGGATCAATCAAGCTATGTTTCTTATGAGAAGCGGTACGTAACAGTCTGTGAACGTGTTTTTGATTTTGTTTAGATTTGTGCTTTGTTACACATATGTTTAGTGTGCTTTACTTCTGTCCTTGCTTGTGCATCTTCATGTTGAATGTTAGGTTAGGTGTTATCCTTTCAGAGACGGTCAGTGTCTTAGTGATGTGATGAACACACATTTTATTGCTTTTTGTTTAGCATCTTCTGAGAGGCTTTGTTGATCCCAAGACCATTTCAGTCACTAGTGTCCAGTATCCATCTTCTTTATGGTCGTCATTTGGTACATTCCCCCTTTCAACAACGTCCCATTGTGGTGTTTTTCTAATGAATAGTTGCACTGTAAACTGTGCTTCTCTGTTTCGTTGTATCTAACACAAGATTTGTTTCTGGCCAGGCAACAATAATGTTTTTAGTATGTACTGTGTTTACTATAAGATATGCTACATATTTGTGCCATGGATAAGTAGTGACATCAAGTAAATGCCGATGTCCCGGGGAACTACGAAGCACATCTCGGACACATGTGCAGGTGTCAGATCAGCTGGTGGTGGCTGATGAAATTATCATCTAGCTGGTAACAGTATGGTGGCAAAGTGTAATAATTGCAGGGTTCTGAAGTTTCTGCATGATTGCTGGTGCTGATAATTGTTGCAGCTTCTCCGGTTGACTGCGCATGTGTATGTCTGTGTCTTGTATGGCAGGGCTGAGCTGTTAGCACAGGAACTCAAGGAGCTGCAAGCAGAGCTTGGAGATTGCAACATGGTAATCTTTCTTTTTCTCTGCTGTGCAGATTTTGTTCAGCTGTTTTGTTTTGTACATGATTTTACTTTGGAGGTTGTGGGTTTGATTCCCAGCCATTCCACTATCAGATAACAACTCTGAGCAACTGAGGAAGTCGTTCACACATATGTGCCTCTGTCACCAAGCAGTAGAATCTGGTACTGGCCTAGCCAGTGGGAAGGTAATGACAGTATGGGAGAGGTGTGACCTACCAGCCATATAACTGAGCTGTGTCTGGAAATCACTACCAACTCAAGGAGGGTGTGAAAGAGTGATGCTGACTGTGGGATGCTTTACCTTTTATCTGTTTTTCTTTTTACAATGTGAAATGTGAAATTTGTTGAAATTCATTTGGTAATTTTTTACATTTTAGTACATTTTATTACTCTGATAGTAACTGCAATTTTGAAACCGCCAGTGGTTGTTAGTGAAAAGAAAAGCATGTGACCTTTTAAGTTTCAGAATTTTTCCCCAAAAAGTGTAAAATCTGCATATCAACAAATTTGAGTATTTTTGCCTAATTTGTGCAAATCTTCACTTTCCATTTTTTGGTCCACTGGCCCACTGTATAGAACTGTTTCATTTAGTAGATCGGTTCTATCGTGTGATGGTGGTATATTGTGTTTGTGCTTACGTTGCTTGTGTATTCTAGTTGGTCGACAAACTCAACACAGACTCCAACATCAGTGACATGCAGATGGACTACACCGATGTGAGTTGATTCTCCACTGCTAACACATCATCAGTGAGAAAAGCATGTAGACCCAGTGCAGACATGTTATGCGGCCATTTACCTTGATCTTTCGAGTTGAGCATTAGCATGTGGTTACTTTTCTCTTGTCGAATGTCTGCAAGTTGTGGGTTTAAGTTATACAAGATGGATGGAAAGATAAACGGGTGAGACCCATAAGTCAGCATACTAGGATGGCCAGAACATTATTACTAAAATGTTATTATTACTACTGCTGCTCGAAACTACCAGTAATATTGCTAACGATAATAATAATATCAGCATCCAATGTAATTTGGTAACAATGCATTGTAATGTTTACCTTGTTATTTCTTCTTTCAGAGGGGTGACTGGGGCCCCTGTGTAATGTAAGGCTAGGCGAGTGTTGCTGTCAAATGGCATCTCACTTTGTCAGTCGGCTTTAGCAGCATGATTACTGTGACCGCTGACGAATGGGCACATTTGGGGGTTATGATAACAGCAGGTTATGATAACGTGTTGAAACAGACAGAATTACTTTCAGCGATGCCAACTAATGATGGTATTACAATTTATAGTCCGTCGTGATATGGCCAGAGTCACAGGAAGATGCTGATGTTGCGAAGCATTTGATGCGATTCAGGTCCGCTATTCCGAAAATGTACTATTTCCAGCAAAGCATTTGATGCATGTGTAGTGTAATCGTTTGTAATGGCTTGAGCTGATTTTTGAAAGCAGTCATGCAGACTGCAGTTTTTGCAGCATGAAGGCCTAAATGTTAAAAAGTAGGTGGTTTTACACAGTCAGAACTGGCATGCATATGCTTAATTATCTGTGCTCCCTTCTTGTTCATCACTTTGTTGATACATTTTGTCTTTGATTTGCCACTGGTTAATATTTTTTTTATTTTAATTATACCATTACAAAATTTTTGTATTCTATAGATCTTACTTAATGTGGATTTGCAGGCAAGTATTCGAGCATATTGGCAGTGAGTATTTTAATTGGTGCAATGAAAAAGTTGTGTTTAAAAACAAAACTGTAATTATGATGTGCATGTTTTTATTTGTTTGTGCTGTTTATTGTTTTTAGTTTCTGTTATCTTTATCATTATTGTTGTTGCTGCTGCTGCTGTTATTGTGGTCACTGTATTTTCTGTAGAATAAGGCTCAGAATGATCGAGAGGCTGTTGTGCTGGACAAACTGTTTGAGCAAAAACAACAGTATGTAGTATACAGTATCTACCTGAAACAATGTACCCTGATAATAATGAAACTTTACAAATTGCCTGTGGTTGTTGGATATTTTTAATAAACTGCAAATTTTCTTACTTTTGTGTAGTGTTTGGAAGTATGGAAGACACTTGAGGTAATGAGTTGATTGCAAGTTTTGTAGGTGATTTTTTTGTTAATCAGTTGTTATGTTTGAGTGCATATTTTTTATTAAATTGAACAACTGTGGCTTTGAAACAGTTACAGAGTTCCTGTACTTGGGCTCTATTCAGTCATCTTCTGGCGGATGCTATCCAGATCTACATCGACGAATTGGAGTGGCCTCTTCTGTTATGCACTCAGTGCAATGCTGCTGGCATCAAAAGGGTCTAAGTCTGGACACCAAGCTAAGTCTATACCAAATTTGTGTTCTCCAAATCCTGTTGTATGGAGCTGGCACATGGACCCTACTGGCAGATGACAGACGCAGATTACAATCCTTCCATAGGTCACGCCAATGCCAGATACTGGGTGTGAAGTGGCAAAACCATGTGAAGAACGTCGATATAGCCGACAGGACCGGTCTGCCTAACATTGCAGATATATAATCGGCAAGAGGCGCCAAGCACTGTTTGGTCACGTTGTTGGACTGGATGCCACCACACCTGCACACCAAGCGTTATGTCAGGTCATTGCAATGAAAGGCGGTCAGAGTCTGGGGACAAACTGGCGAAGACCTACTGGGTGTTCTCGAAAGACCTGGATACAGCAGATCGGCAACGGAACACCGGCCAGCTGGAGACAGATGTGGCAGAGTGCAGATGAACGTGGACATTGTGGGGAGTCGCTGCAACGGACCTCAGTTGTCTACGCATCATGATGATGATGATGGCTTTGTAGCTGTAGTGTACATATTAGTGTGCTATTGTGCAGTGGTATGCATGTAAGAGAAACACTGTCTGGGGTTAACTTTGCATTTATTTTGTAAACCGAGTAAAGTTTTTGATATATTAAGTTGAAATCTCAGATGTCAGTTGAATGAATCAAGCTGATTTGACATTGTGTATGTGGGTTTGTGTGTGTGTGCAGACGTGAGGCAACGTTGCGTCAGCTGGAGATGGCACTGAAACAAGAACGAAGCCTCACTGAGACGATGGTCGCCGACATGGTCGGTGTCAGATGCTGACAGAATGATGCATCTGTGTGTGTTAGGCTGGGAACATGAATGAATGAAATGTTTTTATTATAAGTTGCAACCCAGTGCTTCGATTTAGAATATAAAAAAATACTAGGTTCGAAGTTTTTGATGTGTGCATTACAATTACTAAAAAAATATTTGTACTGTAGTGTGATGAGCTGTTCACATTTCAGGCAGTTGGAAAACACGAACATGTCACAAACACTTGGTGACAGAAACGTCACATTTTAGTGGCATCAGATGCACAAGATAACTTGCATTGTTTTTGCAGCATAGAAAGAGTGAGTAAGTAGGGTTTAACGTCCCACCCGACACAGTATAGGTCATTTTGGGGACGGCCTTTCCAGGCGGAATGCACACAAACACATAATAATGGAACAGTAAGTTTAACCTTTACAGAAACACAAAACGCAAGATACAAAAAACAAGCTAAACCTAAAATTGTAAGAACTCCATTATATGTGTGCATATGTAATTAGCATAATGGTAGTTCTCACTTTCTAGACAACTTCTTCTGTATTATTATTAGTCATCATAACATTTCTAACGCTCATCTACAGTCTCTGGTTAATATATCTCTTAGCAGTCATTAGTGATGCCGGGTTTAACAGTGTGTTATTTTCTGTGGGTAGTATATATGAATTGTTTCAAATTATCAAATTTATCATCGTGTGTTACGGTACATTAGTGATGCTGAGATATTGTTAATTTTTTGCAGTCTGTGACACATATATGTTTATAGCTTGTAACTATTTACTGATTTTTGTTTGGCTTCACAGAAAATTTGAACAAATAAAAGTGTAATAAAGTAAAAATGAAATTTACATAAATAAAATAAGAAATAATAATTACTTGCATAGCAAGTGATTGGTTGTCGTAAAAATGGCCATTGTTAGCTGATTGTTTGTGTTTTTTGTATTGCAACATTTTTCTACCAGACAATTCTGCATTTTTTGGGTTCTGCAGACACTTTTTGGTGATGATATTGATTGATATATTATCATCATGAAAATGAATGGAGGGCTTGTTATCATTGTGCACACTATGCAGAGTTATTTCCTGTGCAGTGTAATTGATTGTAACAAGATTGGATTATATCAGGAGCAGCCAAAGCTTAGCGGTTAAAGCAGCCGTGCATTTTATAATGTAGGCGCTAAAATGCTGCTGCGTTGTTGACTTTTTCTCATGGTGTCGAGGTTTTGCATTGCAGCCTGATGAGAAGAAGAAGAAATATCACCAGCTGAAGGATCTGAACGAGCATCTGTTGAAGCAGCTGGAGGTGGGGCAGCAGGAGCTGGATCAGCTGAATATGAAGAAAGCTGAACTTGAAGAGGTCGGTCTGCACTGTTTGCCGTGTCTGTTTATGTATGTTTTTGCTTCTGGTGGTAGTGTAGTCTGGTAGTTAGAACATGGTTTGAGATCAATATGCTTGCTTTTTGCTGGTCCCAGTTAGTACCTAGATGGGTGACCAACTTTGCACAGAAAAATCATCTTTTTGTTTCGCCTATGATGTGCAGAGAATGCAGATGTTGACGAGTTGAAAAAAAGAATTAAGTTTATTCTAATGCATAACGTACGTGTTCAGTGTATAATCAGGAACATTTTACTGTTTTTTCAGTAATTATAGTTTCTTGCAGAAACTAATTTGTAACGTGTTATATTCTGACAGGAGCTGGCATTGTCACCGGTCAAGCAGGAGGCTGGTTTGTATCATGTATTGTGAATGAATTTTTACTTCTCAGCTCGTGTCATTAATTGCTAATTTTTGCTACCCTGTTTTTACATTCATGCGAACTTGTTAATTTAACTGTTAACATTTTATCACATGTTACAAATTTTGGCAATTAGGCCTGCAATTGATTTAATTATTAGGTTTGGCAACCTTGTTTTGTTTTTTGTGCGATTTGTACGCGCGAAAGCAGCTACTGCTTTCAGCGCGTCTTAGCCATCGCAATTCTGTCCGTCCGTCTCTCTGTCACACTGGTGGATCAGTCAAAAGCGGTGCAAGCTAGAATCACCAAATCTTCACCGTCGGTTGCTTGGAAGACTCTAGTTTCAGGAACCGTTAAGCTTTTCCATAAATTCGAAGGGGGTCACCCTGAACGAGGGCGCTAAATGAGAGGGGTGGGCAAAATTTGCAATTTTTGGCCAATAAGTTGCTGTATCTCAGTAACGGTGCGAGATAGGGCCTAGGTTAATATTAATCACTAATAGAAAGTCATACATTGGCTCTCGATTGGCACCGAATTCAGTGACCTTGAATGACCTTGAACGCCAAAATAGGGGGTTTTATAGATTTTTTTTGGCGATTTCGGGGTGCAACACAAATCTGTATCATTCACAAGGTGGCACCACGGAACTATCATTATGCGATCCAGATAGAGAATTTGCTATTTGTATATTAACTTAGCGTGAACACCCCAGTTTTTAGCTAAACTACTGAACTGGAACTGCTATAGGCTTTCACGTGTCTCGTGAGCATTAGCTCAAATTTCTTGTGATTGTTATATGTCAACTGTCATGTATACCATTGGTGGCAGCTCAGTCTAGTTGTTATCACATTGGGCATATCATTTCGTATCATATTTTATAAGTTATAGTGCTGCATTACATGATAAAAGACCATGGGTGCATGACAGCATTGATCTCAGTCAATGAAGTTAATTGACATTGGACATAGTTAGTACTTGGGTGGGTAAACCATCCTGGCATGAAACCAGCCTCGTCGTCAACTATTCTGCCAGGCCATCTCTTTGTGGGTAAGTGCGATGACTGTTAGCAAAACTTTGGCATAAACATGCACACTGCATGATGCACTAAGCCACGGTCTCGCAATGTAAGCTGGTGTCTGGCTGATGGCTAAGGAAACTGAGGTCGGCGCTTATTTGTGGGTTTGTGGCTTTGGAAGGACTTTGCATTTGTGTTTATCTTGTGATGTAGTACGTTTGTATGAGCAACTGCGTGAACTGGAGGAGAAGAGAGACACCGTTTTGCAGGAAGTCCAGGCAATGGGAACGCCAGAGCAGGAGCGCGAACGACTCCTCAAACAAGTGAAGGAGGACAACACTGAAATTGCCAGTGCTGAACGACAGTATGTAAACACTTCACAGCTGGTTATGATTAAAGATTCTTTAACATTTAGTAATTTTTTGCAGAAATGAGTGATTGCTTAATTATTTACAGAATTAATTAATTATTTATAAAATTAAAAATTAACGGTAACAATTTTTTCGGAGAAAATGGGTGTTTTGTACAACAACTTTTTAAGCTCTTCAGCTAACAGCTGTTACAGATGCTTTCCTGAGACACAATTAGTAAATGTTTGTTGTGTGTAAAGATTAATTGTGTGATTAATCATTAGTTTTGCTACTTTTAATAAGTTGTCAACAAACAAATTGAAATGGGTTGTAATCTGATGAAATTGTACAGCCTGCTAGTTGTCATTTCAACTTATGAGTATATTCACAAAGAGTCATCAGTTTTTTTTGTCAGTCTGTTGATGTAGTTTCTGCATTTTAACTCCATTAACCTTTGATGTGAAACTTTAGGTAAGTGAAATTTGATTACGTTGATTTTGTGATTGTTAAGTATTAATATCAATATTCACTTGCATTTTCTCTGTTATAGTGGTCATTGTTTCTGTAACCTCTACCATTTTGCTTGTTAACTAAATTAGTAAAAAGTTGTCTCTGTAAACTTTTGGAATTATATCGGAGCTCAACATTTGGAGGCTGGATGCTTTTTGCATCACTGTACCAGCAATATTTGAACGATACTTTTGTGATAATTGATATGTGATACTGATTGCAGGTTAATTAGCTGTATGCATCAGTCAATCAGAACACTTCTTAAACAAAGTCCTGAGAGATGCCTGTTTATGGGTAGGCATGATCGAAACGTGACATTTCTGACTTGAAATACTGTCCACTGATGTCTGTTGCAGAACGAATGATCTGCGTGAGAAACTGATCTCTGTGCAGGAGGAACTGCGGCAACTAGACATGGATATTGAAGAAAACCAAGGTCAGTGATATTTTTCAGTTTGTGCCTTCTCAGCAGAGAAGCAGTTTTGTGTGTTGAAAATGATCCGTGCAGCACACTGCTATCAGCATTATCTTGTGCATTGATTTTGCATGACGAATGTCTAATTGTACATACATGGTGAGTTTTTGACATATTATTGTAGTGGTCACCAGGGGCATTGATATTTTCTATTCAAACTTGGTTCGGTCTTGCTGCTTGTCTTCCGTTGTTTCTCTTTCACTTGCTGTTTTTTTGGCTTTTCTTGGCACAAAAGCTGTGGTAATTAGACAATTTTCTTAATAGGAAATGTGCCATCATTTTTTGTTAGTACTCAACCTGACTTCTTTTGTTGTCCTGACAATGATTGGCAGGGATGCCATTTGATAGACTGCTTTTGTTTAGACTGAGTTTATGTGTATATGCTTTCACGATGTAGCCAGTTATTGGTCGAAAATCACATATCCTGTTTGGCCGTTGGTGGTAGGTAGAGCATGCTGTTGCACAGTGCTTGTGATGATGATGATGATGATGAAGGACAAATAAACTTTAGCGTGGCGTTAAGTCCTAAGACTACAAGGACAGGTAACAATAAGCTTAAACAGTGAAGTCACGTAATAGTAGTCAGTGCAATGAGACGTTCTTAGTCATGTCTGTAAGATTGCGCAAAAAGTTCGGTTTTCAGTCTGCTGTGGAAAACTTGCAACGACGTTGATGACCGGACTGACTCCGGCAAACTGTTTCAGACCGATGCAGCAGTTGCTGGAAAGGTGCGGTCGTCAGTGGTAGAATGCAGAGTGCGTGGAACGACCAGCACTGATGTAGTCGAAGAGCGCAGTCGTCGACGTGCGTTGAGGTGTGACACGCGCTGAAGATCTGAAGCCAGGTAGCCAGGTGCCATAGTCAAGCCTGGAAAACACCAGCGCCATGATGAGCGACTGCATCACGTCGTTTGACACAGATCGGCAGACTAGTTTGATTCTGGGAAACTGCAGTTGACTGACATATTGCTACCTGAGAATAAATTTGGGGTTTTGAGTGGGGATAAGCAATAATATTAATTCCTTAGTTTTTTATATGCTGCTTATTCAGTAGTTGGTGGCGTAGCATAGTGGTTAGAACGTCGGTCTTGACCGGCAGACTTTCCTTATCCTGCGCTAGACTGATAGATAGCTGCTTGACCACTTTGTGGGTATGGCGTCTGCTATCAGTCAACCAACAAGGCCAACTCAGCCTGCCATCCCTCCGGGGTCGGTTAAATGAGTAGTAACTCATTATATGGGTTACGGAAGGTGGAGACCTTTGTACAGCTGACTGGGCTGCCTGGCCGGCCGGTGCGCCAGCCTGTGTTTGCAGGCTGCACGTGGCGGCTGTGCGATCGACGGCTCTGGTTAGTGACGAAAAGCGCATTAGAGGTGTGTATACACGACGATGCGCTATACAAATTGACAACCTTTACCTTTACATTTATCTGCGGTTCATTGTTTTTTCTCAGGTGGAGGGGGCAGTTTGCTTTTCATGTTTTTGGATCCACGACTGATGAGCTCATTAACAGACTGCCACAGTGCAGGTGGACATGATTTCTCGCTGCGCACTTTCTCATTGCATCCCACAGTGAAAATGCTGTTATTTACAGTCACTTGAAGTTGTCGCTATTGTCATGTGATGGTCAGGTGAAAGAAGCCAGCAATACAAGGAGCTGAAGAAGCGTGAAGAGACCATTGATGGTATGTCTGCTGTATGCACTGTGTACAATGTGCATTCTGCTGTAAATATTTATTCATTTTTGTTTCTCAAGGCTGCTACTGATTAATTTAATTTTGATGGATTTATTTTGCCAATTTTGACATAGGAACATTATCCTTTTTCGGAATTTGTAAAGCCTTGAAGCAGGAATCTGGATACGGGATCGGCCATTAAAACTACGTGTATAGGGTGATAGATAGCCACATCTCTCTCATTTTCGTGTTAATTTCACATTTTAGGATTGTAATTATGTGGTGATCGTTATGTTGTAATTTTGTTCCAATTTTTTCAAATAAATAATGTGATACATTTATCTTGGGTGTTTGCAGAATTTATGAATTCATTTGAGGAGAATAAAATACAGGAAATGGTAAGCAACAGTTTTGCGTTTTTATGTCTTCATTGTGCACAGTTAAATCTGAAGTATGTCACGTTAGTTTACGAAACTGAACTGCAGTAATTAGTTTGGTCAGTGAATTTTTTCAACAATATATTCTGCATTATTACTTTGTACTTTTATTACGTAACAAAAAATGTGTATAGCCTCCCACTAGTATTATTGCAATACTGATGGTGGCATTGTTTGTGTGTGTTTTGATACTGGTTATTATGCTGTATTTCTTTACAGTGGCTTGAGTGCTGCAGTGCAGATTTCAAGTGAAGTAGTTATCGGAGTTTTGATATGGTTGTTGGGTCATCAAGAATGGCGTACAGCTTATTTCAGTAATGTTCGTTAGAACGATTTCTGGGTTACATGCCTAGTGTGAAAACTTTGATTGGTTGAACAATAGATGAGCTAGAGCATAAGTTTATGCAGTGATGCACAACATCTGGCTATGATCAGTTGTTGTCTCTTTGGTGACATTTAGGAGGAATAAAAACAAAACCAGTATACGAAATTATGAGCCTTGCAAATGATTTTATATTCACCATCTTACTTACTCGCTTTTTGGACTTGTTTTAAGCGAAGCATAGCTTAAAGCTTTCGTGGAAAAGCACTCCAAAGAGTTCAGTGAAATGTTTTCTCTTGTTAATGTCGATAGCAGTTTGCACCGGTTCGGGCCATGGCGACTTCAAGGCCAAGCTACACGTAGTATATGTGGCCTGCAGCTCAAGACGTTTCTGCATCACCAGTGTATATACTTTGTCGTAAGATATTGTCATTATTGATGCTGCTGTGTTGCATGTTGTCGATAGGCGAGAGTGAAGGAACTTGAGGGCCACATCACCTCCCTGCTTGAGGGCGTCAGCCGTGTACGTCACGTGCTCACTGCTATTTAGCTATTTATTTCATTTTTTTCATAATCACGAGGTCATTTGACTCCTTGTTGGTTCGCTGTCAATCATGTGGGTACTACATGGGTGGGTGAATGTCTGTGGACAAGTTAAACGTCTTGGTAGATAATTAACTCCTCAGGTCTATTTCTTTCAATGCTCGTCCCTGGAATGGGTGAATTGGTACTGGCCTGCTTGATTGGAGTAAGGTGGGGTGTGTTCACTTGTGTTGGGGGCAGGTAACACAGTGCGATCCCATATGGCAGGTGACGCTCGGTAGCTTTGAGATTAGTTCCCATGAAGATCTGTAGACACTTTGTAATACCGTGAATCATTTGCGAGTGTTTGCTTTGGGGTTGCAGGATCTGCAGCGCACGGGTCAGCTGCCAACGCCTGCACAGCTGGCTCAGATGAAGGACGATTTGTTGTTCAAAGAGAATGAAATGGAGAAATCGTCGTCTACGGCAACGGGCCTCGCTGCTGGTGAGTGTAACTAGTTAATACAGTAACGGAGATAGATTTCTGCTAATTGGAGACTAAGGGTGGCCAAAACATCTGTTGCGTGGGGGAGCATTTTTTGCGTTGGAAACTTAATTGCAGTAAGAATGCTGCAGTTTTGTGAGTTTGTTCTTTCAGCGTGGATAACCATGTCTGAAAAATGCAATGTCAGTTTAATAAACTGGACTGCTGTGAAGGAATCAGTCTGGTTGCATTGTGACTGAGATTAGACAACAGCGATGAGTGATGCCTGTGTTTCTCTGCTGTTTGCTTTGTCATTTGTGCAGCTTGATTTAGTGCTAGTGCATGATGTGGCTACTGCTGTGGTTATTTCCTGTACTTTCCGTGGCATGGCGCTTCGGTGCGAATTACATGCACACTAGTGCTGCAATTTTGTTCTTGCAGTATTAATGTGTCCAGCACATTGAAGGTCACAGTAATGCCCTATATAAATTTGATTTTGAAAGTTGACATTTGAAATCGTGCTGCTTACATTTCCTTACAGTCTCAGAAATGGCAGCTGATTGGCACAAGTTAATGACACCACAGCACACTATGCGGTCATCCATTGCCTGCATCAGCGAACAATTGAACCTGTGGTGCAGCACGCAGATATGCCACTGCCCAAGTCAGACAGACTTGGCCTTCACTCGATGTAATCCATAAGCTGCCACTAATTTCCCATTCAGTCGAGGGTAGTGTCAGGCCTGAGTCAGAGTCTATAACTTTTTATAGAGCACATTTAATAGGAACGAACATGAAACATACGTAGTAATATAAAGTCAACTGTAGGCTAATGCATGCCCTTGTGCTCACATCTAGCTGACCTGTGGCCACTAGCTTATAGCCGCCTAAGTTATAGCTTATTGTACGGGCTTACATGATGTCAATAATAAAGACAGAGTACAGTGGGCGTCACGGGTAGAAGGCTGAGTTGACCTGATCTGGGTTTTGCTGGGTGTACAGAGAGTAGTAAGCTGCAGCAGGATCTGATGAAGATAACGCAGCTTGATACGAAGGTGACTCAGGAGCTGCAGATGCTGCGTGAACGCATCCAAAAGATGACGACCGAGCTTGAAACATACAGCAACATTGACAAACTCAAGCACGACGCCGAGACCAAGAAAAAGGTTCGCTTTTTACGTGCGAAAGCAGAATGCTTCGCGCGTCTTTGCCATCGTCTGGGCGTCTGTCTGTCACACTCGTGATCTGTATCAAAACGGTGCAAGCTAGGATTACGAAATCTTCACTATGGGCTGCCCCAAGGTCTCTAGTTTATCGTGACAAAATTTCGTGCCACTGGGTGTGGGGGTTCCCCTCGAACGAGGGCGTCGAAGAGGGGTACCCCCCTAAAAAGACGTCATTTTGCCGTTATTGGCTTGAATAATGTGAAAACGGTTATCATAACAAGCACTGGTGACAGGCTTTTTGGATTCATGAACATCGATGACCTTGAACGACCCTGAACCCTTCAAAGAGGTTTTTAGTGAATTTTTCGCAATTTTTGGATGCAGCACACATTTCGACACTGAATTGCGACTAAATGGCTGGAGATAGACCAAGACAACCTGCATATGAAATTTTCAGCATTCAACGTAGATTTTAGCAGTTCAAGTCCCGACCTCCTAGGTTCAAGGAGGCCGGCGCAGGCGGGCGTCAAAGACAGCTACCCCTCTAAAAAGTGGTTATTTTACCGCAATTATCACGTGTAGCATGAACACGGTTGCAGATAGGCACAGACATCCTGCTTATCATAACAAGCACTTGTGACAGGCTTTTTGGATTCATGAACAACGATGACCTTGAATGACC
>Ga0209367_1002197_pt1 | contig 25463 bp, 14 predicted proteins | sample WorMetLIZISLAND2_FD_187412 | JGI IMG/M metagenome (GOLD analysis project Ga0209367, IMG submission 187412) | Marine gutless worms symbiont microbial communities from Max Planck institute for Marine Microbiology, Germany - Olavius geniculatus... ... | reverse complement strand
TTGTATTATTTAGGCTTATGGGCGGCTGTCAGTGTTGTTTCAACCTTGTCGTTCCAGTTCATTACTTGTGACCTTTAAAATGTCATGCTATGTGTCTATGAACGAAATAAAATGATGATGATGATGATGATGTCGTACGGCGTTTAGGCTACTGTTGATTTTTTTATTTTACTGTATCTCATTGCACACGCGCGAACCTCGTTAGTGTCGCGTGCATAGCAAGTCGGCAGTGCAACATCACGGTAGGCACACGTACTGACACCTGGTGTAAGACGTCGTTCGGAAAGGCTGTTAGAAATTAAACGCAGACAGTGAAGCCGTAAGCAATTTTGTTTGCTGATACTAATAATAAGATATTCTGATGTTTACGGCTTTGAAAGCCATTACTACGATTGTTACGTACTTAATCATCGTGCACTTCATTCGCTGCTTAGGTCTTACTGGTAACGGGTGTGGTATTATCAAATGAAAACCATGCCTTATTAATACCTAACATAAAATTGTTCATGCAACAACGGCTTGGCGTTTCGTCTCCCACAGAACTGTGCGTGTTTCGCGTCGTCGTTGTAATTATCAGCATGTGCGAGAGGTTCGTTAGCTAAACGATGTCTGTGTAAAATAATTGCAGACCCGCATGTGTCCAAGCCCGGTGGTTTGTTGCCGGGACATCACGGCTCTGCCTCGGAAATATCGCGTACTGACGCCAGCAGCAGCGACATCTCCGACCCTTATAAAGTAAGCTACAATAACTCCCAAGCTTCTGCGTTCAACGAGGCCGGCGCATGCGGGTGTCAAAGACGGGTACCCCTTTAAAAAGTGATGATTTTGCGATATTCGCTTGTTTGGCGTGAAAACGCTTGCAGATAGACACACACGTGCTACTTATCATAACAGCACTGGTAACGTGCTTTTTAGTGCTATTAACATCAATAACCTTGAATGACCTTTAACCCAAAATATGGAGATTTTAGTGAATTTTTGCGATTTTCGGCTTCAGATTAGTGAACTGAGACAAAATGGATGGACATAAACCAAAATTTCCTGCACACAGGAACTGCTATGGGCCGTCGCGCGTCTTATGCGCATTAGCTCAGATTTTTTGTTTCAGTTTTTTTCATGCATTAGTTTTTATTTTAAATTTTATATTATTGATTATGGGGAATCTTAGGGGGAATTTGTGGTATTGTATCTATGTTACCTTTTCTTTATTTTTCCTTTTCTATCTTCTCAATTCCTCAGCCAGCTTTGCTAGTCTCCTCCTTTATTACTCTACTACTCTGCGGCTAATCTCGTCTCTATTCTAGTTACTTTGCTCAAATTGTTCTAATTATTATTCTTTATTTAGACCTAACTTATTCTTATTTTATACTAGCTCTGGGACGAGCTGGGTCCTATCAGCTTTCCGCGAGCTCGTCCCAGAATACTTATAATTTTGAAATAATAATGAAAGCAATTCGAGAACGTTCAATTATATTCAATTTGTCACATTACATTTCTTCATCGAAAATACATTTAAAACTTCAGTATATACGTGTTCGACCTACCATAACACTGAAAAGAGCTGTCGCGACTATACCAACGCATCAAGTTCTAGCTAGCCGGACAAACGCTAACTAAGACCGCAGGAGCTCTTTTATACTGCAATGCTCGGCAACTGAGTCTATTGCTATATATTTCTCGGTGCGGCTTCCAGGCATCTCAGAATTCCTGAGATACCTGACACCTACACCACGGTAGAGTAAACTAGAAGCTTTTTGTCAGTTGTGATCGAACAAAAATTCACCATATCATTATCCTACTTTTGTCATTTTGATGTCGCGCTGGTTTAAAAGCTACTCGCCCTACTTCTTGCATACAACGATCGCCAAGCCTTTAGCTAACTGATTATTTTTTGTTGTTAATTAATTAGTGGAGTTATTTTTTATTTACGACTTTATTGAGTTATTTATTCGTTGATTTTTGCAGTATAACCAGCACTTTCTGAAGAAAATCCCGGCCGGTGCGGAGGCGTCTAACATACTGGTCGGTGACGTGGACTGTCTGACGAGTCCGCTCTACACGTTCATTCGTCTACAAAAAGCGACTCTGTTCGGCGATATTACCGAGGTACCGGTACCGACCAGGTTCATGTTCATACTGCTCGGGCCACCTGGCGACCACCAGAAGAACCACGAAATCGGTCGCTCCATAGCCACACTCATGTCCGACGAGGTCAGTTCTAATATTCCGATAAAAAAGAAAACTATAACCATTTGCTACCACCGTCGTTGTTCCACACGTGCAAAACTTACTGCATGCTAAAGGAATAGTTCGCTAACTTTGAAAACGTGAACCTGCTGAACATTCTTGAAAATTGCTGCTTCGAAAATTATTTAATATTGTGAATGAGTTAAGTCACTCAGTTTTACGCATTTTACGCTTACGTAGAATTCACAAAGTACAAAATAGGCACGAACCGGTAAAAAAGCTGCATAACTGAAGTTCCGGGCATTTTGTGAGACAGTCATAGCCTAGGGCAAATGAGTGTAGGCCTATGACTGTCAAGATTTGCGCACAAAGACGTTACGAACTTTTTAAAAATGTGCCCGTGAAAGAATTTTGTAAACATAGTAATTCATTTTCAGGTTGTGTGCATTTTGTATTAAGCTTATGTGTTGTTATGTGTATGTGTTGTTTTTCAGGTGTTTCACGACGTCGCGTACAAAGCCCGAGATCGATACGATCTTCTCGCAGGCATCGACGAGTTTCTCGACTGTGTGACAGTTCTGCCGCCTGGTGAATGGGACCCTACCATCAGAATTGAACCGCCAAAGAGCGTTCCGTCGCAGGTAGACGGCTTAAACCTACCGACAGCTGTTATCTGTTTATTCAGGTGGTTAGACCTAGATGGACAATTTGCCTCGCTTGCTCTTTCGTCTCATGACTGTATTTTTGCTAGTACCGTATGTCTCATGTTTTCACGTTCACGACATGGCAGATTCACGTATGGGCGGACTGGGCGGCCGTTTCCTTCCATTGACCGAAAGTAGGGTCTGGCCGTCCAAATCCAAACTGAAGATAGTGACTAGATGGAAGTTTGCTGATATTTCACATATGCAAAGTTACTGCTGAGCGTAAATTGTTTTGTTTACATCTTCAACGTTTAACTTTGCTTTGGCATGACAATGGAAAAAAAGCGTCTACTTAGTTGGGGCTTTGGCCCTTGACTCCGCCCGCAATACGGTACCTTTGTTATAGGTTCGCGTTACGAGCATAGCCTGGATCCGCCAATGGTTCACTCGACGAAAACGTTCTTTTTCTAGCCGATGAGTATGTGTTTTATATCTTCCACTTGTTTGTCGATTTTACTGAAAAATGGTTCGTACAAATTTGTACTCATTCGAGAGTTGCAGCGAGTGTTTCTGCGATCTGTTGGATACAGGAGAAGCGCAAACACGCACCGAGCAGCCCTGCACCGGGCGGCGGGCTGCCAAACGGCAAACCTCTGATCGAGGAACAAGAGTCCGAGGAACACGGAGACAATAGCCTTGTGCGCACTGGCAGGTCAGTGTTGTGATGTCAACAACCGAGTGTAGTCTGATAAAAAGTTAGCCCCTGTACGTACGTTTTTATTATAATTATAGCATTTTCAAATTTTTTAAAAATTAAAAAAAAGATTTTATAAATGCACGTGCTCTAAAGCAAATTTGTATCATACCTCAGCTTTCCAAACTCGTTGCTACCCTACCTCATAAAAAATCAGCTGAACATAACTAAGTCACAACTCACAAGGTAGGCTTTTAAAAACATGGCTTTTAACTTTTGGTATGTATATTACTTGCTTAAGTTGGAACTTAAGTATATTCACTCAGTTTAACATTGCGTTTATAGCCTAGTCTTGGTTAATTGTACACTGTGTCTTAAAAAAGCATCCCAAACATTTTCGACTATAAATTGAAAACCAATTATCAGATTTTGATAATTTTTGGCACGAATATTTCTGATAAAACTTGCCATAAAAAGAGCATTCAGTTTATCACTTTACCCAACGTTTGTTTCTGCATCACGTGGGGAAACACAAGTAGCGAAATATTACTTTTTTATTTAATTTATTGACAGTTTTTCATTCATTTTAACACATATTATGCTTGGTCTTCTTTCCTCAGGTAGTGCAAAAGCAGACGTTGAATGAGGTGGAAACTAAAACATTTATTTAGTAGCCAGTTGTGTCAAAAATATTTCTGCTAAAAATATTAAAATCTGCTAATCTTTCTCCACGTTACAATCGATAGTGTTTGGGATGTTTTTTTCAGGTTTTCTGTTTATTTCAACACATATTTCGCTTGATCTGCTTTCCCTAGGTAGTGCAAAAGCATACATTGGGTGAGGTGGGAAAGTGAACAATCATTTAATGGCAAGTTGTGTCAGGAATACTCGCATCAAAATTATCAAAATGTGTTAATTGGTTTTCAAGTTACAGTCAAAAATGTCAGGGATGTTTTTTGAGACAGTGTAGAAGAATTTTGATAATCAGGTTAATACGACGGTCGTTCGATAAATAATTTTACAAAATGGCGCCATTTCATTAATTTTTAAAATAAGAAAAATTCGAAATATACTTTTTGTTGGGAATTTAATTCTGAACATACAAGAAATTTTTTTGGATGCTGACATCATTAGTGTGATTTTATCTATTAATAAAACACAGTCTATTTGTGTATTATTTTCTCTACCAGTAATCTAGCTTAACTCACAAGTGTCAACCAGCTAAGAAGCAAAAAAGCGAATAAACTTTATAAGATAATGTCACTTCTTTAAACGTTAAACATTATTGTTTCATTTTTTCAACATATCGTCTAAGTTTGTTCAAACATTTGTTCTATCTGTCAACAAGTTTTTGAATGCCCGATGCAAAAGACGATGCTGGCTGCTGTCCGAGCCACTGAAGACTGATTAATGTCTGATGTATCTGATGCAAATTTCTGCCCACCTAGCATTTTCTTACACCAAACGTACTGTCGGCTTCGTCAAACACTTGTCGCCATACACTGGATGCATCGCAGTGTGAATCTGATTTGGATTAAGCCTTTTTGCCCACAAAAAAAACAATTACGGCCGCTGTTCGTTACGGGACAATTTTAGTGCAAACGTTTTAATGTTTGTAAATGACGTCACAGTGACGTCATTTTCACAAAACTCACAACTCGTACTCAGAATTAAATCCCCTACAAAACTTATATTTTAATTTTTCCTATTTTAAGAATTAATGGAATGGCGCCATTTTGTAAACTTATTCGTCGAACGACCCTCGTATTTGATGAAAGTTAAAGGCTTGCATTTTTCGGATGCACTTTCAACAGTGTGAAATAAAGCATGCATATCGGCGCGTGTATCTGTGCTCCGATTGCTTCTGTTGTAGGCCTATTATTGCGTCATGTCGTGTGTGCGTGCAGACTGTTTGGAGGTCTGATTCAAGACATCAAGCTGAAGGCGAAATGGTACGTGAGCGACTACAAGGACGGACTCCACGTTCAGTGCATTGCGGCGTTCTTCTTCATGTACTTCGCGTGTCTGACGCCAATCGTCACATTCGGCGGGCTGCTTGGAGCTGCCACCGACGACTACATCGTATGATAATCTCCATTCACACAAAACAATGTGTAGAAATAGACAGAGACAGACAGACAGAATAGTGCAGTGTATGTCTGTACAGTTTACTGCTGATCGGATCAAACGTGTTTTAATAAAGAACAGGCAGACCACAAGCGATTTTGTCTTCAACCTCTTTTTCTGCTTCAAGTTAATGTCGCTTATCAGAATTATTGCATTAGTGTTTATTTTCTAAGTTCAGTTATATTTATCTAGGGCTTTTACTCTGTCAAGTGAACTGGACATAAAATCTCTTTTTGCTGGTTAAGCGACAGGTACAGATGTATTAAAGTTGTAAAAAAAACTTTGCTGTGGCTATCTTTAAAAGTTCTGTCGTGAGAGTTTAGATCTGGAGCCTAATTAAACAAAAAGTAGTTCTAAGTTTATTACTAACTGGTGGTCCACTTACAATTTTTCACTCGCACAATTTACAGTGGACAGTGTATAATTATTATTGAAGATCGCACCGTACGTGAATATGAGAGTGCCGTCTATGACACTAAAAGCATAATCTGGCAAAGATAGATGTACAGCTACAACAGTGCGTGCGAGTGTATTTTTTTCAGCGACAGTCTATAATTTTGCACTCGTCCTCATTTGTCAATGACTGATTTATTTATAGGTATGATCGAATATTAAATGCTGCACTGTATTTTTGAGTAGTAAGTGAATACGATATGTGATCGCGTGGTTTTCGCAGGCGGCAATGGAGAGTCTGGTGAGTGGTGCTATATGCGGCATCACGTATCACTTGTTCGCCGGTCAACCACTCACTGTCATCGGTTCCACTGGTCCCGTGCTTATCTTTGAGACCATCGTATTCAAGTTTTGCAAGTGAGCTACTGAACCTTCGTTCACATTTTAGCGGTGCTGCAGAAGTATAGTCAAGAAACGCACAAAATCTACCGGCTTAGTCCTCTGGATAAAATATCCTGCCCGCGGACTAATTCTTTATGGACAAAATCTTCTAGACAAAATCGCCAAGAAAAATTCGGTTCAGACAAAATCCAGCTAGACAAAATTTACTTAGACATTTCTCGGAGCAAATTTTACATTTTTAGATTTTTTTCTGGAACATAATAGTTTTTTCTGTAGAATATGTTTTTGATTTTTTTGATCCTAACAACACACCGTTCTCGTCGTTCATTACGCGCGAAACCAGCTACTGCTTTCAGCGCGTCTTAGCCATCGCAGTTCTGTCCGTCCGTCTCTCTGTCCGTCTGTCTGACACACGGGTGGATCTGTCAAAAGCGGTGCAAGTTAGAATCACCAAATTTTTACTGTTGGCTGCCTGGAAGACCCTAGTTTTAGGAACTGTAAAGCTTTTCCATAAAATCGAAGGCGGTCACCCCGAACGAGGGCGCTAAATGAGAGGGGGGTGGGCAAAATTTGCGATTTTTGGCCAGTAAGTCACTGTATCTCAGTAACGGTGCGAGATAGGGCCCAGGTTACTATTAATCACTAATAGGAAGTTGTACACTAGTTCTCAATTGGCGCCAAATTCAATGACCTTAAATGACCTTGAACGCCAAAATAGGGAGTTTTATGGATTTTTTGGCGATTTCGGGCTGCGACACAAGTCTATATCATTCACAAGGTGGCGCCACTAAACTATCGTTATGCGATCCAGATAGAGAATTTGGTACTTGTATATTAATTTAGCGTGAACACCCCAATTTTCAGCTATACCACTAAACCGGAATTGCTATAGGATCTCGCGCGTCTCGTGAGCATTAGCTCAAATTTCTTGTATGTGTAAGTATGAGTGTTTTTGTTCATAGATAAAGTGATGACAATATGGTTTGGGTCCGCCGTAACCAAGGACATATTTAATCCCCATTCTAGCCCTGTCGCTAACCTCATCCTTAAGTCACAAAGTCACACGCGATTGGTCGGGACATTATAGCTTTTTCATTCTTCCGTCTGGATCTACCAAAAACTCTTGGCTTGGCTATGGCGACTTTTGGTTATGTCAGGCTGTTACTGACATTACCGGACTTGTGTGTGATGTGATGTAATAATATGATATGATATTTTATGACGAATGATTTGCACTGGAAAACTGCTGCCAGTTTAATCTGGCGCGTAAAGTAAAAAATATCTAAAACTGTTTTAAATGAAATTTAAATGAGACATGCAAGAAGCAGGTCTACGGCTATGTGAAACAAGAAATTTGAACTAATGCTTACGAGACACGCAAACTGTCAGTCTATCTCCAGCCATTTCGTCGCAGTTCATTCTTGGAGTGTTCGCTGCAGCCGAAGATCGCAAAAATCAATAAAAAACTTCTTATTTTGGAAGTTTAGGGTTTTTTAAAGTTATCGATGTTGATACGTCTGAAAAGCTCGTCTCTAGTGCTTGTTGTGATAAGCAGCATGTCCATGTCTATCTGCAACCGTTTTCACGAAAGCCTGACCAACAACAGTAAAATAACGACTTTTACGGGGGTACCGCTCTTTGATGCCCTTGTGCGCAGGTTTCCTTGAACCTAGAAAATCGAGACTTGGACCGTCGAAATCTACGTTTAATGCTGAAAATTTCATGTGCAGCTTGTCCATGTCTGTCTCAATTGATTTCGGCGCAATGTGCTCTTGAAATTTGTGTCGCAGCCCGAAATCACCAAAAATCCATATAACCCCTTATTTTGGCGTTCAAGGTCGTCCAAGGTCATTGAATTCGGCGTTAATCGAGAGTCAGTGTACGACTCCCTATTAGTGATTAATAGTAACCTAAACCGTATCTCGCACCGTTACTGGGATACATCGACTTATTGGCTGAAAATCGCAAATTTTTTTCCACCTTCTTTTCATTTAGCGCCCTCGTTCGGGGGACCCCTTTAATTTAAGGAAAAGCTTTACGGTTTTTGAAACTAGAGTCTTTCAGGCAACCGAAGGTGAAAATTTGGTTTTTGACTGATCCACCCGTGTGACGGACAGACAGACGGACGGACCAGGCACAATTGCGATGGCTAAGATGCGCTAAAGCAGTAGCTGCTCTCGCTCGTAAAAAATTAGAAACAGACAGACATGTAAAAGCCAGTACATCATACATTGATATGCCACTGTAGAAGCAATGATCTGAACTATCTGGAGCTGCGCTTCTGGATTGGCATGTGGCTGGCGTTTACTTTGCTGATCATGGTGGCGTTCGATCTAAGCGCGTTGGTACGATTCATTACGCGTTTCACCGAGGAGAGCTTTGCCATGCTGATCGCAATCATATTCATCTTCGAAGCACTCAACAAGCAATACAAGACAATGAAGAAAAAGCCGGTAAACTTTGATCCGGACGAGCCGCTCAACTACACGTGCATCTGCAATATGTCTGCCAGCGACCTCAGCTACGAACAGAGTACGTAGTCGTAGATCGAGCTATCAGCGGCAGCATCTTTTTTATTTGCAAGCACAGTATGGCAACACGTGCAGGAAAGCGCAGAGACGAAAAATTTCACCAGTTTTTAGTGTGAAACTGTTATTGGTGATTTCGGACAGATTGTAAAATGTTCTGATTTGTTAGTGTGCAAAGATAGGTTACTGATAGCTCTAGTTGTCATGGCTTATAAGTGCGCTCAGAAAAAGAATAACGATCACCATCAAATCTATCAACTTGTTTTTGTCCTCTAAGTTTTATCAACGATCTATATGACGATATTTTTCTGTAATGTAAATGAGCCAATCATACAGCGTTGTAAGCGGCTTATAATATATCAGCCACTACAAGGGCACTGTGAAATATCAGTAAAAAGTTTTTTGACATTTCCTGAACGTTGACGTTATGATGGTGGTAATGGTATTAATGATGATGTTTTTGTTTCCAAAGTTGTTAGTAATATCTGTTGTTGTTGACGATGATGATGGTTTTTGTGGGCCTGTAATAATTATTGTGTGAACACGTTCAACGTACAGAAGCGAGAGAGTTGGCTCGGTTTGATGCGCTAAAGGTCAACAGGTCGTTGTCTCAGCGGGACAGTCTCTGCAACGGAACACTGTCTGACGGCTGCTACACTCCACACTACGTCGCCGATGTCTTCTTCTTCTCGTGTCTCATCTTCCTCGGAACATTCGTCCTCTCCTTCTATCTCAAACTATTCCGAAACACTCGTTTCTTCCCGAACAAGGCAAGTCAAGAAAATGAGAAAACAGTTGCAATTGAAATATCGGGGTTTGTACAGGGTGAAACATATATTGTTTACCCATTGGTCCATTTTATTATGCTTCACCCTGTAGTAATGGCAATAAAAGTAATAACAATACTTCTATAGCAACGTCAACCGTGACGTTTGTTGCATTTTCCTTATTCAGAAACAAGCATTTTTTCAATAAACAAACTTTTTTGGGTGTCATCACTGGGGCTTTTTGATTGGTTGAAGGATTTGAAACACTGCTATAGCTTACATCAAATTTGAAAATAAAGTAACTAAATAAATGTACCTGTAACTGGAGCAATCTAACAAATACAATTAAATTGTTTAGGTAGTTCAAAGCTTGTAAAAGCTTTAAGTTGTAGACATACACTGTTTTGTTCAATATTTTAGTGCTAAAGAATTGAGTACTTGAGTAATGAATAAAATAGCAACAATTAATATGCATGTTGTTGTGATGGTCACACAGGTGCGCGTAATGATCTCAGACTTCGCAGTTTTCACCGCAATCTGCGTCATGGTGTTGGTCGACTTCATCGTTGGACTTGATACAGACAAACTTAAAGTTCCTGATCAGTTCGAGGCAAGTTGTTGGCCTTAGTACCTACATTATAAATCGTATTACGACAGAATAAATGTCATTAGAACGACCTGTTGTCTAAATCCCAATTTATACAGCTAAAATCTTAAAGTAATTTTTTATGGTATCTCGTTTGTTGACAAATGTTCATGGGTACCGTAGTATCAACAGTCAGGTTAAAGTTTGGTCACATTTAGGTCTATACGTTTAAGCCTTAAACGTATGTATACATGTGACCAAACAAACGAGCGTGCGTGGACTGTCGGCAAAACCAGCGTGAAATAAGTGTGTTTAGAATATAATGTTTACACTTACTTCTCTCACTCCAGACAGTTGTTTAACGTACAAAATTGCACATAGGATAAACTTATGTAGCCTATTTAGTGCTTGCTAAACACTGAAATGTATACAGCGACAATTTAAAATTCCTGATTTGGCTATGTTATATGTTGATAGAGGCCGAGGGGTCTGGAACTCAAAACCTTGCTGTTGCTGATCACCTTGCTGTTTTGGTTTTTATGCATTTGCCTACTGTACTGTTTTTGCTAGCTTTTTAAAGATAAGTTATTTTTTTAACTTTTGCTTGTATTTTATTATGAGACTTACATTTTATTACTGTTTTACTCTTTCATTGAAAACTCACAAAGCCGTCAAATCATAGATTTTTTTGTAACCACTGGTCTGAATTCAGGAACTTTTAGACTATGCATCGTCAATTTTTGTGTTTAGTTTTTTATTGATTTTTTTCAGCCCAGTGCGGTAAATTAAACAGGCCACATATCAGTTTTAAGCGTACGTTATGTGAGTATCGTATTATGGTACACTGCAGTGGTTGTTGCGATGTAGCCGACGAAGGCGAAGTATCGCGGCTGGGTTGTGAACCCGTTCGCCAATAATCCCTGGTGGTGTTTCTTTGCCGCGCTGCCGCCCGCACTGCTGGCGAATATCCTAATCTTCATGGATCAACAGATCACCGCCGTCATTGTCAACCGCAAGGAGAACAAACTACGAGTAAGTGCAACATTTCGTTTAACTAATGCTCACTTTTTACCATGCTGCACTGCGTTTGGTCACATTTAGGCCTATACGTTTAAGCCTTAAACGTATGTATACAAGTGACCAAACAAACGAGCGTTTTTTCTATATATCGTTTTTTGCACGCAAGGCACCTGGTTTGCAAAAGAAATTCTTGCCAGAGGCTTCAATTAAAGAAATTAATAGGAAGATCGCTGGACTCCAGTCGTCGTACAGTGAAAAAATTGTGCACGATTCGGAAAGCTCACAATGGTAGTCTCCAGACCCAGTATTGCATTATGAAAGATTTCTTAAGTCAGGCTTATCGATTGCTGAATTTAAGAACTACGTGGATTTAAGCATCGTTTATAGCGACAGAACTTAACTGACTTGACGTCGAGTTGAGTTGTGTCGTTATAACCTAAACGCCGTTAGAGGAACATGATACTGATTCAAGAATCTTTTGCCTATCAGTAGTAAAATATATTTTATATATATGTATATATTTTATTACCTTCGAACGTCTACTGGTTGTACTTCCACACGTTTTCTCGAGATTTCGAGCTACTTGAAATATTTTCATTGCCCGTCAAAAAGGGCAATTATTTATGCTGTTTTGTTATATTATATAAAAGAAGTTGGTTTATAACTTATGCTAAAAAACTAGCGGGCAAACTCCGCTTTAATGTAGCACGTAAACTAAAAAAACTGAAACTGCATTAAACCGATTTAAAATGAGAGAAATGAAACAAGTGCTGCTGCTATGTAGAAAGTAAAAAATCCGCCGAAAAGCAGACAGGTTATGTGGCTGTTTCTGCTGTATACAGAAAGGTGCTGGGTATCACCTGGACTTGCTGATGATCGCCATCCAGATCGCTATCTGTTCTCTGCTGGGCACGCCGTGGTTCGTCGCCGCGACAGTTCTCTCGATCAACCACGTGCGAAGTCTGACCAGAGAGAGCGAATCGGCAGCGCCCGGCGAACGACCAAAGTTCCTTGGCATCAGGTCAGCCAACTTCACTCAAGAACATATCGTCAGCACTCCATGCAGGGAAGGGGCGATTTTTTTCTCGTCACATACATAGGTCTAGTATTGTATCGTGCAGTGGAATGAATGCCTTATTGAATTCCATTGCATGAAAACTTAAGAATCATCAGAATTCAGCTTACCAGCCGCATGTAATTCTGACTTTTGACGCACACTCCACGGTGTGAAAACACTGAGACCAAAGCGGCTTATGACGGCACTGATGAAGCAGACGTGGTATTTTGATGAAAAAGGAATCAAAAGCAGGTATAAGATAATAGTGTAGAGATGTGGTGATGTATGATTACAGAGAGCAAAGAGTGACTGGTGTTTTTGTGTTCATCATGGTTGGTCTATCAGCTTTCTTGGCGCCAGTTTTGAAGGTAAACTTAACTCGACTTATGTTATGTTTTTATTAAGCTTATTTAGGCTTGCAGTTGTATAGGATGTCCAAACAAGAAAAATGTTTATTTTTATCAAATACAAAAATAAAACAATGTTTTTTCAGTAATAGCTACACATGTTCGTCGAATCAAACAAGCAGTTTAAGAGTTGTGCAACATATCTGTTTTTACACGTGTAAACAATACTTTTTTTACATAACGGATTAATTCGTACAGTTTTACAGGCTGTTTTGTTTAAGATTTAAGATTACATAAGGGCTGCTGGTGATAGGCCTATTTGCCACATGTTGTGACGCTGTTGTTTGCAGTACATTCCAATGTCCGTGCTTTACGGCGTTTTTCTGTTCATGGGAGTATCATCGGTCAAAGGCATTCAGGTATCAACGTACACATCTCACGTATCATATTACATATCACGTATCGTACATATCTGACAGTGTTGTTGTAAAACTGAGTCTTAATGATCAGCGTATCAAATGGCGCTACAGAGAAGACAAATAGACTAAGAAAATTTTAGACAGTGGCGTCATTTCAGTTCAGTAAATCATTGGGGGTGTCTCAGTCTACGAAATGTAATGTTTTTGCAGCAGTAACACTGTTTCAGAGGTACGATTTGCAGGAAAAAATTATAATCATAAAGCCTTGGGGGGTTCGTGCCCCCTCTAGATGACGCCCCTGATTTTAGAACAAAGAAAAAGGTCTTTTTTAAATTTTTGCACTACGAATTATTTCTTGAATTAATAATAGGCCAGAAAATGACTATCTGGAAAAAAACTCCTTTCGCTATTCCCCGTGCCAAAGAAGAATTCGTCTCGAATTCCATAAAACGAAGGTGGGTAAGTGGAAGAACTGAACATAAAAACATCACCACTTTTGCTTTTCCTGGAGCTTACTTTCTTAATTTAGCTAGTGAGTATAGGTTCATTGGCAACCAAACAGTTTGCGGTTCAGTGTGAGCTAAAAGAGCGTTTCCAGTGACAGCAATTACTTTGAACATTGTGCAAAGCAAGTGTTCAGTGACAATCATTGCATAAATCGGGGGCCTTAAAAATCTTAGTCGTCGTAGGTTGCAGGTCGTTAGTCTAGTGCTAAATCGATGGCTGGTTGTTGGTGCAGTTTGTCCAACGATTGCTGGTGATGCTGATGCCAGCCAAGTATCAGCCGGATTACATGTTTTTGCGTAATGTACCAATGCGCCGTGTCCACCTGTTTACCGCCATACAGCTCGTCTGCATTGTCGTCCTGTGCGTCATCAAAGAGCTCGCCATCATCTCCATCATCTTCCCTGTCATGGTCAGCAGGCTCACAATTCTCAGTTCATGTCAAACCGAAATTGAACGTTTCTTCAATAAAACAACAGTACTGACTGACCGCAATTGCACAGCGTAAAAGAGCATACAATATAAAAACAACATAGTGGCATGTCTGCTAGCTGCAAACCGCGGGTCTTCGCTGATGGGGGCAATGGATCAATGGCCATTTAGTGCGCTGCGGTATCATTGGCTCACGCCAATCAGCTGCTACCTGTACTTACGAGATTGTAAAGCGCATCTGGCCACGAGTCTGTCTTATGGTAAAAACCGCTATAGCAAATATCAGAGTTTACATTAACCTTTACAGTGAATAACGTTTGTAAACACCGTATGTGTGATAAAATTGCAGCCATTGAGATGGGGCATACTGTCAAAACGCTGATTACCCCATTCCGTCTATTGTTCCGTCAATTGTAACTCTCTGCTGCAAGAATGTTGCAAAACATGCTGCTGTTATTCAGAATTTTAGCAAACAAGTTGTCATCGTCGCCATACCATCATTATTTTTATTTGCTCAGTAGAATACAACGATTTGTTTATGTTTCTCATTGGCACAAATCTGCGACAGGTAGACTAAATTGAACGCTTTCAGGATCGTGCGATTAATTTCTCGGACGGGCAAAAAGACTTGATGCAGTTGACTGTGTGACTGTTGGCGCTTCTATAGGCCTACGCGTAGAGCGTCACGACGCTTTGCAACTATGTATATTTGTTTGTTTTTATTCACACTTTGATCGGTCCTGAGTACAACCGGCCATGGCGGTACGTTCAGCTGGAAAACGGCCATTTGTTCAGATAGTAAGTGAATAAGTAAGTAAGTAAGCACGCAAGTACTTTATATAACGCGCTAACCGTAAATAACGCCACGAACACGCGCTCGGTGTGCTAATAGAACGAGAAGTAAAAATTCAGATCTGGGCGTCTAAAAGTTGAAAGAGTGTCTGCTGCTTTTAAGCGTGAGTGTGCGTTTGTCAGGTGTTGGCGATGTGCTTCGTACGCAAAGGACTTGACTACATCTTCACTCGCCACGAACTCAAGTGGCTGGACGACATCATCCCCGAGTCGCACAAGCGAGAAAAGGAAGAGAGGAAAAAGCGACTTCTTGCCAGTGCCGTTGGACTCTTTGCTGAGGTACGATTTGTCGAACTGATCTTTTTGCACTGTATTTATGACTGGACCAAGCATGCAGTCGGTAATATAGCCACTGTAGCCATGGCCATAGCATTTTCAAGCGTGCTATGTGGCCACTGGTGGCTTTTGGCTCTACTTATCGTTACCATCGGAGTCGGACCATAGCACTTTTCAAAACGTGCAGCAGCTTCTGCAAGCATGCCGGAAGGTATTTTGACAAGAAAACGAGCAGACGTCTCCACGCCTTCGGCTAACATGTATCCGGCTGCCTTTCTAGTTATGCGTACGCGCCCACTTCACTAGTGTGCAGTGGGCGAAAGTAAACCAGCAGTAAGTAAACATGTGTGCGATTTTGACCTGTAGCCAAGGCGTTGTTACTTTATTGGCCCCAAACGACCGTGAAAAATTTCATCAAAAGTATCAAAGTCAACTTTCTCCGCCATTTATTACGTGGGCTGGCAAATGATTACTGATTCTTAAACTGGGGAAACGATGACTAATTTCATCGGGCCGGATTTTTGATACTTGTCTTAGTTTCGGTGGAACGTGACTTTAAACTTTACTGGTACGCAGTGTTGCAAAACCGGTACGGAAGAGTCGATGCAGTTCCGAAGTTCCGTACAGGGCTAATTTCTAAGAAAGTGCCGCCGCCGCCCGTGACGGAATGCGCCCGTGTGTGTCTGCTAGGAGGTGGTTGGTATTGCTGTGCCGGAAGCCACTGGGAAAATGGCGGCTCGACCCCCAGGACTCGGACCTAACAACAAGAAGCGAGGATCTAGTGAACCTCCGGCTTCTATGCTGAGAAACAGGTCAGTCCCATCACACATTCTCTCGGTTCTATATACTGTCTGTCGTCACGATGTGGTTCCGCTCGGTTAGTCATGTATGACTAACTAATAGACAGGAGCTCGGTGTCCGCAAGGTCAATAGAACATAAGGAGCGGTGCGCCTAATTGGTCACTTGATTACATGAACAACTGATTCGTTCATCAGTCAGTTACAGCCGATCGCTTGCAGCAACAGATTGACGTAGTTGGTCTACTCACTCTACTGTCTTCTACAGTTACGTTCTTGTGTTCGTTGCTCGTTAGCTTTCCGTTTTTCTTCGGCGCACTAGACTGAGTCACTTGTTGAGCGCACGTTTTGTTTTATCGTGACGCTTCACTGACAAGATCTAGTGCGCTTGTCTCTAACTCTATATAATAATAACATATTTTAACATTTATAGCCTAACTTAATTAATACATAACGTTACGGTGCTTTTATTTCCACTTCCGGTTATGGTTCTCTTGCAGTTATAAACGTTTTGATTACACCAAAACCTATCTCAATTTCGCTACAACTATCAAAGGTGAGCTCTTAACTAGACAAGCATTCAAGCAATTGCATTAATCGACTATACTTTCAGTAAGCGAATATTTTCGTAACGACGACGCTGTGCTGGGTCTGTAGGAAGACCGGCGAGACTGACGTTGAGAAGGCGTCCGCTCCGGCTGCGGCGCTGGACGCGGGACGCAGCAAACCAGTCAAGTTCCAGATCGCAGCTGACGATGACGACGACGACAAGCTGGAGGGCGCGCAGCTGCTGTCCAAACCACCGCCGCCGTATATCATGATCGAGTCTCCCTCAGCGGCCAAAATAGCCACCGGAGACAGCGGATCCCCGACCAGCGTATAGTCTGCCCAGTCAACACCAACCCTCGGCTGTCTAGTCTCCGTATCTCTTCTCTCTGTGTCTAGGTAGTGTGCAGCGTTCCCGCGTCGCCTCTCTCCCGTGATTTGTTAACCTCTCTCGCTGCCGACGATCTGCAGCCGGCGGCGAGAGGCGTCGAGAAACTGCGTGAAAGGAGCTGAACCGAAGACGGCGACGACGAAAGCCGCCCACACACGATGCAGTGAGACGTGATCGCAGAGCTGCTGACTGGAGGACGTTGAATCGGCCTAGTTTTACGTCGAGACCTGCGCGTTGGCTGAGAGCCTGAGAACAGGCGCCCCTGCACGACAGCGAGAGAGAGAGAGAGTGGCTTGTTATACCGGCAATACGTCGCCGTTCTAACTCGATGTCATTACGCACATGCATCCTAACGTGTTGGCACAAACTCCATGTGTTTCTATTTGCTGTATAACATGCTGGACGACAAACTGTGCGACAAATCCACAACAAGTCGAGGTAGTGGAGTTTGGACTTAACTTGCACTACAGCTTCCAACTGTTTGCATCGTCTACAATCTAGATAATTTCCAGCTCCTTAAACCAGGTACTCCTCGTCACCACTCGCCGCTACTGTTGGACGACAAAAAGAAGTCGCATGCGGTAGTAGTATTTCGTTCTATCTGCCCTCCCCCCGCCCTGCCGCAGACATTTAGACCCGCGCAGATCAGTTGTGCTGGTTTCGCCGCCGCAGTTTCTGCGATCAAGTGGATATATGCAATGACAGTGATTATTATGCATCATTTTGTCGGACACGTTTGCGACTGTAGGCCAATCTAGTTCGTCGTCGATGTCATGTGCTACAGTGATGTGTGTCGTCAAAGGCTTACCACGTACGTGAGTGACGTGACGGAATTGCGACACGGCGTAACTATAGGCTTCATTGGTAAATAAGAAAGATCTGCCACTCGCAAGTCTATTTACGTTTTTTTTCAAGTTGTTGAAAGGTCAATTTTTGCGTTACTCTATAGGTACGTTTCTTTGAACTGTTAACCATGGTTTTTTAAAGTTAACAATTGTGTCTGCCTATCATGTTGCTCCTTCTGCAACACTCTGCACTTTTGCCATTGCAGGCACCAATTGCTGTTGGTCGTGATGGCTTTCACGGATTTGTGTTTCTGGTCGCTGGTGTTATTAATGTCAGCAAGTTATTCGGTTGATCCCACCACACATGCCACTTGCCGTTATTTGCCGTACTCTGCCGATCGGAACTTGTGATCGTATACTTGCCAGTTACCGTCGCTGATGTTGACGCGCATTAAAACTACAAACCATATTCAAACATTTTATGACGATGTTTGTAAACCATAGCTTTTATAAACTTGAAACCCGCTGGCCATTACGCTGTTTGCGGTATACATAAAAAGAGAAGTAATTTATAGATGCAGTATTTAAAAAAACTTATAAAATACTAATACAGTCAGCAGTTGGTTAAAAATTATTCTATGTTGCAGTTCAGACGGTTCGAAGGTCATCGAAAGTTTTGCTGTTTTAAAGGCAATTTTTTACTGAGAGTTATTTTTACGCATTAGTTCTCTGCGTTGCATTTTGATAGGTTTTTAGTGCACTAAAATCGCAATAAATTAAAACACATTACGTAGTCTGCGCATTCCTTTTAGGCCAAAAATTCAGGTGTAGTAGAGCTTTTTCAGATTTTTTACTGTTCTCCACGTCGGCATGTCATTTTTTCCGCCTACGCCAACCACGCCCAATTTGCTCTCTGGGGAAATTTTTCCGTTTTCGCCACTGGCTGATGCGCCATTTCCGTTAAAGTCGGTTTATGTCTTTTATTGGATCGTACATTTTAAGCCGGATTGCTAGCCAGTTTTTTTCTTGGTGCCAGACACAAATAACTTAGCGAGCAAACGACGGCTGAAAGAAAATTTGGAAACGCCCCACGTTGTGACTGACAAAAGTTATCATTTAGGCGCTCGCACATGTTCTAAAAATATATAATAAAATAAGCTAAAACAATTGTAAAACTACTTACTTTGTACTATTGCAATACTTGCGATCTTCTAAAATAAAATAAAACTTTTCTGCAAGTTTTAGGGTTAGGATTGTTCTGAGATAAAAACATTAAACGGAGTCGATAGCGACGATCTCCAACCCTTAGTTTGTTCTAATTTAGTTTTTTTTTCGTACTCGTGCGAGCATCCTTAACGATAGCAAATAGGCCCATTTTCGTGTCTTTTAATGCGTGAATCATTTATGTGTATAGCAGTGGATGCTTCGTCGGTCGTTGTGCGACGTCATCGTAATTACGAGCAATAATAACTTTCGTTCTAGATGTAATAGGCTAAGTCGTACGTGGAATGTAATAGGCTACAGACGGTATTAATAGCACAGCGTAATGTCACGATCACAGAAGTGCTCAGCATTTCTGTACAAGTCTGCTACGAAACTTCAGGGACGTAAGTAGTGCCCGAAATTAGCAAAGAAGCATCTTTCCTGTTATTTTTCTTTTTTAAAACTTTTTTGGTTTTTTTCTTCTTCTTTGTGTTTCGTTTTTCGTTGCTTATTTTTTGCACCCGTTTTTTTCGTATTTTTGGTGAGTGTCAATTTTTCCAAAGTCATCTGGGAGGTTTGTAAACTTTTCTGTTTTTACGGTGCGTATTAAACGTTACGAATTTGATTACAGTGGGTTTAAATCTGTGGCTGGTTGGGGTTGAAGTTAATCAAATACATCTCATCACCAGTCAAAGTTTACGCTTTTGGCTTCATCCAGAAGATGACTTGATGGATTTTTTTCGGTCTCCCGTTTAGCCGAATGTCGTGGATTTTATCATTATATCGTAATCTTGCACTCGTATGTCTGGTGTAATAACGTTGTCGTATTTCAGCGTGATCATGGCTTCGTGTTATTAACTGTGTTAATAGGCCTAGCGCTGTAATCTGCATGGCACCAGGGGCGTATTATGGTAGGTGTTGCGCTTCCTTTTTTGTTTGGCGTGGATTGTTAAAACATTTTGGCTGAAATTTGTGCAAAAAAGTGTGGCTTTCGATTATTGTAGGTCATAAGCGCAAATAATCTTAGAACCAGTGGCGTATTGGGGAAAGATTTCTGGCTTACGCGCGTCTGAAAATATACACATTCGAAAATGTAGGCCTACGTTTTGTTCCTTCTGTTCACATTTCCGTATACGATTATACGCCTCTGGTGCCACATCATTAGGAGACTTGGGAGATTAAACTAACCAGCCGATAGTAAGCTGTATTATGATTGTCGTGCGTATTCGCCAGCTGTCAGTTGTTTTTGTAACGTAGATCGAAGAGAGTAGAAACGTCGATTCAGCGGTTACTGTTTTACGAGACGAATCGGTTTTCATTACGCTACTTGTTGTACGTGTACGTTGTTCTGAAAGCCATCCGATGGTTGCTTGCCTCACTTGACTTTCGTCGTCGGTTGTTTACTGCAGCTGTATAGTCGCCTGACGGTTTTGCTTTAATAGCTTCACGTCTCTAGTCACTTGATTGTGTCAGTAAGTTCAGTTGTCAAAGAAAGAAAATTACGACATCCGCTTGCTTTGGCAGATTTGCAGTGTTAGCTGAAACCAGTTACTGGCTGCGGCATTTTCTATAGAGTAGACGCTAAACAGTTCAGACAAAAACTGGAGTTTTTTCTAATTTACGTTTTTTCGTACAGAAATAGCAGTCATTTTTGTGATGAATTGTAAACGAATTGTAAAAACGGAAGACGCAGTGACATTGTAAAAGACTATGAGGGTTGTAATAATTTCATAACTTTTTATAAGCCACCAAATAATAAAGACAAACAGTTAAAAAAGTTATCTAATTAGCATTTGTGTCAAAATAGTTATAAAATAATTAAATAAATATTTTAAAAAATATTATATAGACCAATTGGCGTTTTGTTTTATAAAGAAACCGTCAAACGTCAGGTAACAAGTAATTTGAGCAAATCTCATGAGACGCGCTACACCGTATAACAATTTCGGTTTGTGGATTGTCCTGGTCTATCTCCACCCACTTCGTTGCAGTTCACTGTTGAAGTGTGTGCTGCAACCGAAATTTGCAGAAAAATCACTGAAATCCCCTTATGGGAAGTTCAAGGTCGTTCAAGGTCATTAATGTTGAACCACTTAAAAGCTTGTCAGCAGTTAATGTTACGGTCAGCGACAAGTCTATGTCTATCTGCAAGCGCTAGACGAGCCAACAGCGATAAAGTAACGATCTTTTATGGGGGTACCCCTCTTTGACGCCCGCGTGCGGAGGCCTCCTTGAACGTAGGGAGTTGGGATTTGAACTGTTAAAATCTACATTAAATGCTGAAAATTTTCATATGCAGGTTGTCTTTGTCTATTTCTAGCCATTTCGGTGCGATTCACTCTTGAAATGTGTATCGCAGCCTGAAATCACGAAAAAAATCACTAAAAACTTTTGTGTTGGGGGTTCAAGGTTGTTCAAGGTCGTTGATCTTAATGTCAATCGAAATGGCGTATGGGACTTCCTATTAGTGATTAGTTATTGTAACCTAAGCCATATCTCGCACCGTTTCTGAGATACACTGACTTATTGGCTCAAAATGGCCAATTTTTTACCCCCCCCTCATTTAGCGCCTTTGATTGGGGTGACCCCTTTCGAATTTCGAAACAAAGCTTTACAGATCCTAAAACTAGAGTCTTCGCGGCAGTTCATGGTGAAAATGTCGTGATCCTAGCTTTGCGTTATGTTGACACAGTACCGGAGTGTGACAGACGAACGGACAGACGCCTCAACGATGGCTAAGACGCGCGGAGCATTACATGCTGTCGCGCATAAAAATGATTGGCGGATTTTTGGCTCAATGCAAAAGTTTACTTTAACGCTTTTTTAGCTTGTACCTTAAGTCCCACCAACTGTTTACGATTTCCTGTGTTTCTTGGCTACGCTGTCAAAAGATTGGTTTGTAAATTGATTTTTTCTAGATGTATAATTTAAACAGAAGTGGGGAAAACGTGTACACAAAAACACTTAGTAGTCTGTATATTATACTGTTTTATTTAACTTTAGTTAGTTATTGTTAGAAGCTAGATTTCGCCCACTTACAGAATGAGTTACAAAACTTTCTATATTCCAAATGATGTGAATATTTCCCCTATTTAGTGTCTTTCGTAGCTGGCAGAGTTAGCTTGCGAATAATGTGATCTCCATGCAAAGTATGCATTACATGTGATTGACTAGTAGGCCTATGCCAGGCAGCAACTACTGTACATTGTATATGATTTAGTGCGTTTTCTTTTAGTAGGTCTACAGATGGTTGCAATTTGTGGTGATTTAAATCCCCACGCTGTATCCTATTGTTACGAGATTCTGCTAAATGAAATATAGCCTAAGTTGTAGATTTTTTTACAATATTGAATCACGTTATGTTGTTTAGGCTTAAGAGATTTTAAGCTGTTTTACACTGTATTTCTTCTGTTTTGTGCTACGGTTGATGAAACGACGATGAATATATTTGAGTTAACAATTTGTATTGTCTTTTGCCTTCTTGGTTGGAATAATTTACAGTGTTGTGGTATAAAATAAACCGTTTTTCTCCAGTTTTAGTATATTGTGTGGTGGCGGACTAACTACCCAGCAGGAGTTAGGGTTTCACTCATTTCGTATGCTACCCGATTCCCATATTCGATTCCTAACGTATTTCACACCCTCTCAGTCATGCCGCATTTTTTACGCAAAAGGGCTACTTTTCCTGGGTTTCATGTTGAGCTTTTGGGGGTTTCGTACAACTCATTGTGCTGATAAACTTATCGGCTTCAACCTAATCGACCTATTGGTTAGTCCGCCGACGGTTTCGCATTATGCACAGTGTCATTGAGAGATTAGTCTGCTAGTACTTAACGTTAGCCTATTTTCTGCACGTCGTGTTCTTCGTTACGGGACAACGGCTTAGAATCTAGTAGGGGATGCCTAAACTTTAGCAGATGGACCAAACTTCTGTTCTGATGCCCTTTCACTTTAACATGCACGAATAATAATCGCTACACCAACGTTAGTGTGCTGCCTATTGCTGACGTGCTGTCTAGCCTAGTCGTGTCTTTATATCAATGTTCGGGTAAGTTATATCTAACTATACCGTGTAGATAACAGATCCATGTGTATATAATGCAGTTGTCGTTATTTGCTGCTGTTAGGTCAGTTTTACTCAGTTATAGGCTTCTGTTTCACTCCAAGACTTAGTGTGTAGGGAATGGAAGCGGTGTGTTTTTTTCGTTAAGATTGCTGATATAATTGCATTGCTGATGTGTAGCAAGTCAGTGCTGTTCAAGTAGCAATGATTTATTTCCTTGGACCGTCTGATTCATTAATATGCATTAATGTAGGCTTCATAGGATTCATTAATATAGGCTACTGTTATCTTGGTTTTGCACCCCCACACGTTAGAAATTTTGAGTAGTAAATAAGTAAGTAACTGCAATATAATTTCTATAGCGCCATAAATAATTCACGTTATATAATAGTGATATGACGTGCTGCGTGACGCCGACTAAATTTAGTCATGACAGAATAATAATGCCCGTGTTTAGATGGGATAGCAACACGTTGCTGTTAAACCGAATAGAAAACCTTGAAGTTAAATGAAATATTGTGTGGCAGTTTGTAGGCATGCAAGCAACGCATGGCTAATTTGTGGTCTTTGTCGAGAAACCGTACGTACTGCTCAATATTTGGAACCGTGGCGCTGCCAGAAAGATTTGTATCGGCCTGCAAACTTTTAAGCTTATAGTGAACGTAAACGGTCGCTGTATAATGTATGCATTTTAAGGCATGTTGCTGTAACATAACCTGTTAGGCAGCACTTGGTCACTTGCAGTGTTAAGTAGAGATGCAGTATATAGGCTAGATGCCCAATTTCTATATCTGTTTCGCATTTTTATTCATCTGAATGTGTTTATCGGTCTCACCTTGCAGTTTATATGTATAGCAATAGTATGTGTTAGTTTAGTCACTGTGAAAAATTCTATAGCGCGATAAAACGGTTAATTCTTGACCATGCACATTCTAATAATTGCATCTTTGCAGAATTTTGGAAATTATCGGTATTTCAACGTTACATTCAGTGTGCTAGACTTGCTGATGAAAGGTCATGCATAGCGCACAGTAAGTGTGTGGGCCTAGATAATTTGAATAAACGAGTACTTGCCTAATTGTTGATGTTGAAACTTTTATGAACCTATCTTGTCAATTCAGTGCATCAGTAAAATACGTAGTCAGGGCTTTCGAACGTATGCTGAAAACGCTGAACTATCTTTCTCCATTTTGTGTAAAACTGAACTTAACTATGAGCAAGAAAATGTAATAAAAACAACTACAGGCTGATTTTGAAATCTTGAAGATCGGCACATATGGTTTAACATTAAATGGTTATACTTGTTAAGTGGCAACGCTGATCGACTATCCGTTTTCAAATATTTCTAACATCACTGAATTCGTGATATTCAATGAACGATGAAAAAATGTAATGGAAACGAAATATGGCTGTTAGCTTGTATTAAAATGCACGTATAGGCTTCATCGTCATTCGTCATGCATAGAAAATTTTTACAAATGTTCGTCTTATTGTGTTGAAATGCACATAGTCTTTCTGCTGCAAGTCTAAGACGTGTAGCATTGTGAGTTTTATAGTGTGGACATACTGTAGTCGTGTTACTTACTGGATTGTTAAACGTTATACACGTATGAATAATGCAAACAAATTGTGAATGATGACTGTGTTAATATGTAATAGTTGGCCGAGTGCCAACGTTTTTGGCTGATATATGAATTAATGAATTTATCGCAGAACAGTAATTCCATAATTAGGCCTATGCAACAAACTATTCATACCAAGTTACCGACTCACAAACAAAAGCACGTATATTTTAATATAGTTTCTACGCCTGATTTTAGGCAAAGGATAAAATGAAAATTGTCACGGGTGTAATTTTTTTTCAAATAAAAAAGAACAATCGAATATCTGTATTTTTGCTGGTGGATTCTCAGCGAAAAACCATGGTGGCGGATTCGGCTATCGCGGACTGCTTGGAGTTCTAATGGTCTCAGCATAAAATTTCATTAGAATTTCATTAGAATTAGATTTATCAGATTTGCGACCATAGTCGATAATAAATTCTGAGCAGAAAAAAATTGTGACTGGGCGGAAAACTGTTTTGAAATTTTCGGCGGCAATACCAGGTTGAAAGCCTATCGCTAACTTTGCGGTTCATGTCACATGCATCAGACATGCTTTAAACCTGTTTCCGCCCAGGGTCGTCTTTTGCCAGCGCGGTACCCTTGGCACTGAGTACTTAGGCCTACACGCGGGGCCGCTAATACGTATGTAAAGTAGTATGTCCTCTAATCAACCAATCAATCAATCAATCCAGTTTAATTCAGACATATAAAGTCCATAGAACTACACAACTACAAATGTATAATAAAAAGTGATAAAAGAGAAAAATAAAACACTAATACACATGTATGGTTAAGAACCACTGAACAATCTTATTACTCGACCTAGAACACTGTTTAG
>Ga0209367_1002196_pt1 | contig 25463 bp, 22 predicted proteins | sample WorMetLIZISLAND2_FD_187412 | JGI IMG/M metagenome (GOLD analysis project Ga0209367, IMG submission 187412) | Marine gutless worms symbiont microbial communities from Max Planck institute for Marine Microbiology, Germany - Olavius geniculatus... ... | reverse complement strand
ATCTATAACCACGATGTCACCCTTACACTGTATATAAACTGAACAGATTTTTTACATTAATATTTGCAGTTTTACTGTCGTTGGAAGTAATCTAAAGCTGAATACATTCGGACTGTAAAATAACCACTACAACTACTACCACGACGCAAAAATATTGCAGATATATCTTACACAGATTGAGTTATAGTCATTTTTGTCTCAAAATTCTTTGCCATGGCAACGGGGGTTGGCAGGAGAAAAATTTAAATGACACCATCGGATAGCGCGGGCCCGAAAATAGGGGGGTAGGTGCAAACAGCGCGCAGTTATATTTTGCGGGGGCCGAGTTATAGCCAATATTGTCCCAAAATTCGTTGCCATGGCAACGGGGGTCGATCAGGAGTAAATATAAATGACACCATTAAATTCGCCGACCTCGTAAACCATACCGTAAAACCAAAAATTACGACTCTATCTTATATATAGCCGGAGTTATGACAGTTTAAAGCATTGTCTAATTTTCCCCATATGCGCCATTGTAATTTTTCATATTTTTTGTGAAAAAATAGGTGAAAATGTTGATATTAAATTTTGTAACCCCCAAAAGGCACTTTCTTGCGTGAAACCGCGTCATACGAGCTATCATGCGTTAAAATCAGTTTAGTCGTTTTTCCTGTAGAGGACGGCAAGAAAAAAAGAGAAGGAAAAAGAAGGAAAGGCACAAAAAGTGACGCAGACGTTATATTTCACCTATTTGTGCGGAAGCCCCCTGTAAAAATTTTTTTACCAAATTTCGCACATCGGGAGATATGCCAAATATAATCATCTGTGCAAATTTTGGTGTGGAAAAATTAAGGGGTTTGGGAAATACGAGGGGTCAGATTTTGGGCTCTCCCATTGAAATGGCTGGTACCCTTACAACAGTGCTGCACTATCCGTGCAGCCTGTGATTGAACTAATGTTAACTGAAATGATTGCTAATCAGTTGTGTGACAATACACTGTAATTTTTTCCATAAACTAAAACAAAATGAAATGTATTATAAACTAAAGCAAAAGAGAAAGTATCACTGTACATTAGACCAATATTATTCAACAGCGGCGAATCATCCAAGGTGAGGGGGCAAGCAAGCCAGGGGCGAACAAGCCAGGAGGTAAATAGCCAAAGGGCGAAAGAGCCAGCGCTGCCAGCAGGCATTCATACAACTAACATGCACGTTGCTGCTATTGTGTCTTTTGTTCTTAGCTTTTTCATAAAGTTATACTGATCTTTTGCAAAAAATAATTCTGCTTTATTTTCTAATCTTATCGCTCCGAGCTAGTCTTGATGAATGTGAAGACATCCTTGTGCAGTGTGCATCATTTTTCTTTTCCGAGGAAATGACAATTGCATCCGATTGGTACATTCTTTTCATCTGGTTCATCACTTTTATTTTAAAGGGCCTCTGTGTATTCGTTTAATCTTTCTTGTACCTGAGCAGCTTCTGTTAGCAATTTGCCATCTCTGCTTCTTATCTGAGTGTTCTGTTTCTGGTTTTTTTCTTTTTGTCCTAATTAGCTGTAATGCTTTGTTGATTCATGCTCCCTCTCCCGGCCACTACGTTTTCAAAGGGATAAAAAGTCAATGGTTCTAATTACAACAAAATTCAGCATATTTCTTCCATAACACGCAGTCACTAAGAATGGAACAGTTACACGTTCTTTACACGTGGTGCAATGGTAAGGTAATACATGTATTTTTTTACGGACAGATGACCCTCGTGTTTCAGCATCTTGTACATGCTAAGAATATACCGTAGTACTGCTTCTGTAAAGGTTAAACTTCCTGTTTATTGTAAAATTAAAACTTACTGTTCCATTGTTATGTGTTTGTGTTTATTTTGCCTGAAAAAGCCGTCCCCGAAATGACCTATACTGTGTCAAGCGGGACGTTAAACCCTACTCATTTATTTACTCACACACAGAAATAGACAAATCACACAATATCAACTGAATAAATGAAAACATAGATCAGTTAGTTTTATACTGCTCTGCCCAGCTCCGCCTATAGATATTTCACCCATGATTTCCCTCGCATTAACAACACCCTACTTCTGTTCACCACGACCGGGAAAGACGATGGTCTATTCGTGTAATCTAAATTGACATAGTGAACTACTTTTTCCAAAAAGTTTAGTGAAATTGCTGCCAAAAGATGTCAGACTTTCAGAGCAATATGCATGAAAATCCATTTTTGCTATGGCTTGTTCCCATACCCTGCAGTGGGAGTTTACAGTGCTGCCGAAAACCCCACTAGCTGTATTTAAAGGGCCTACTTATAGGGCGAGGAAAGAAAATGGCAGGGAGTAAGGGAAAAACAAAATAAAAAGAGGGACGAAAAAAGAAAGGGGATGGAAATGTGCCACAATTTACATTTCTGGCTATGTCACTGCCTCCCCTATTTTACAAGTGGCCCCCACTAGCTTCCAGCCATCATATCCTTGCATAATGCACTGCTACTGTATACATCCACTGACTGCTAATTAATAATCGTAAAAAATGATAAGATACATCTTTTAACAACATTTGAAATTGAGCTAATGCTCACGAGACGCGCGACAGCCTATAGCAGTTTCCGTTTGTAAACTGTCAGTTTATTTCTAGCCATTTCGTCGCAGTTCATTCTTGTAGTGTGTGCTGCAGTCAAAGAGTGCAAAAAATTAATAAAAAACTTTTATTTTGGAACTTCAGGGTCTTTCAAAGTTATTGATGTTAATACAACTAAAAGCACATCACTACAGTAGTGCTTGTTGTGATAGGCAGCTATTTAATTATCAAAAATGGCTTACCTACCACATTACTGCCGATGACGTCACAGTGATGTCTTGATAAACAGTAATTTATTTTGTTTATAAAATATTACTTATTATCATTTTTTTAAAACAAGCGCCGGCTGCCCACTGGGTTCATTTTTCAGCAGAATGGCGCGCCAGCACTCACAGCGCACGTAACATGTCTGCAGACCAACTGTCCAGATTTTATCACAAAAGACCAGTTGTTGGCCTCAGAACTTGTCGAGTATAAACCCAGAAAACTACTGCGTGTGGAGTGCAGTGTTGGAGGCTTACTTTAAGCTTAAAACAAAGCCAAAAACAATTGCCAAATTCAAGGAAGCGCTTCAGGTTATCTGGGGCAACCTGCCACAAGGACCGATTGACAAAGCTGTGAAAGACTTACAAAAGTAAGCAACTGAAGGCTTGCGTTGGAGCTTGGAGCTGGCGGCACTGGACATTTTGAACATTTACATTGACAATAAAATTCTGGCCTCTGATCATTAGTTAACTGTGTTGTTTCAACAATGTTTTTGCATTGGTTTAGTAGCCTGAACATTTTTAATGCCGAAAAATTGGTAAGCGGTCATGTTAAAAAGCCTATAGTTTCATCGTTTTTTAACAGATTAACTTTTGCTTGGCAATTAGACGTAGAAAGTGTTATTAAATAAAGCTGTAAAATTGCACATTAAAATTCTGAATGGTTGCTGAGAAAACAGTGAACAATTTTAGGAGGGGCTACTTTTTTGCCATACCCATGTGCATTCAATGCTGAAAATTTCATACACAGGTTTTCCATGTCTATCTCAATTGATTTCGGTGCAATTAGCTTTTAAAATGTGCCTCGCAGCCTGAAATCGCCAAAAAAATCCATAAAAACCCCTATTTTAGCGTTTAAGGTCATACAAGGTCAATGAATTCGGTAGCAATCGAAAGCCAGTGTACGACTTCCTATTAGTGATTAATAGTAACCTAGGCCATAGGCGTGATGAACAGACTGACAGACAAACAGACAGAATTGCGATGGCTAACACCAGTCATCCCACTGCATTGGCGAATTTTTATAGGACAGAGGTCCAAAAAATATAGGACATCACATAAAAATACAGGACAAGTGCAATGTCATGCACGTTTTAGTATTACACCTGTATACCAGTACAATACCTGGTATTTGACATCATAATTACGCAAAATTCATGGTGTTGTAGCCGGGATCTGGGTGTAGGGGGCACATGACTAGTGGGGCTATAAAACAAATGTCCCCTCCCCATCAGCAGAGGGGTCTGGGGATGGGGCTGTGCCCCTCCCCAGAAATTTTTCAGATTTTTTTGCGGGAACATGAAGTGTATTGGTGCATTTTGGCACAAAATATGATTTACAAAAACAGTTACTCAAAATATAGAAGAATATATGACACTTTTCAAAAATATAGAATTTATAGGACGGATGGGATGACTGCTACGACGTGCTGAAAGCAGTACCTGCTTTCGCGCATAAAAAAATATCATTACATTTCGTGGCAATAGGTCACGAACCATGTGCAATGTTTTCATGAAATTAGATTTCGCCAAAGTAATCAGTCACAAAGGAAATGTCGAGGAGGTTGAAGTCGTAATGACTGGAGTGCAGGGGCAGACGAAGTTGACAGCTACAAGTGTTTGCATACAGTAGGGATATGTTTTTGTCAAATTCAATTCTGGGCTGTATACAGAAGTTAAGAACATGGTTAAACTCTCTTCCGGTAACGAACTTCAGTATTTCTCCAGTGTCCCCAGCTGTCGATGTCACCTGCAGCACAGATAGCCGTAGTTTTGTGCTTAAAATATGTTGAAAACAACTAATGGGAGATTCGTTCGACACCTGCTTTACGAACGACTCGACGCAATATTACACTGTTTCGAAAACATTTTTGATTGTAACTTGAAGGAGAATTATCGGATTCTAATAATTTTTGGTACGAATATTCCGGAACTCTCTTCAGTCAATATAGAACCGGAGCTAATATCTGTGGGTCTTCTAAAAATGAATTCGTTTAACTCAGACTACGTATTAGCTTTGAATTAACAGGGTGGTAGACTGAACCTTATAGAACACCCCCAGGTAGTGAGTACAATCAAATTGTGATATACGTTTTTTTTCTACACGCTACCTCGTAAAGTACGATGACGACCGGTAAAAGTAGGGGAGAGGTAACGCAATTGTCAACATCTTTGCCAATATTTGACCAATTTCAATGTTTCGGTACCCAAGGATAGGACTTACAATGCACTACAATAATATATCATGTGTTTTTGATTGAAAGTGTTAATATTTACACTTTTTTACCTCCCATTTTTCGAACAAAAATGCATTGCGGCCTATGGAGACTTCAAGTAGTATAACTCGGTCGCCGTAAAAGATACTTGCACACTGTTTTCACCGAACTTTTTATTTTCCGGTTCAGGCAATCTAGTAATGTGCTTTAAATTTGCCCTTAACCACATCTTGTTGCCATAACAACCAAGTGCCCAAAAGTTAAAAATTTTTGCATTACAACCAATGAAGATTTCAAAGCAGTATAACTCGGCCTCCGTAAAAGTTACTTACATGCCTTTTTACCTACTTCCTATTTTCGTGGCCAGGCAATCTGATAATGTCATTTAAATTCACCCCCAAACGACTCATGTTGCCATGGCAACCAACAGTTGTAGTCAAATACAAAATTGACTACAACTTGGCTTTTATAACAGCTATCAGCAAGATCTTTGCGCCAAAAAAGGTTTTTACAAATAAGGAATTAAATAGTAGCATTTAAATTTCACGATGACTGACCCTTATTGCAATGATAACGAATTTTGGGACAAAGTTGACTATCGCTTAGCATACGTAAGAGATATTACTAAGATTTTTGCACCAAATAGGCGGTTTCTTACGCTAATGAACGGTATCATTAAAATTCTTCTATGACCGACTCTTGTTGCCACGGTAACAAATTTTGTTAGAAAATAGACTTTAACATTGCTTGTGTAAACGATATCACCAAGATATACCAAGAAAGTTAACAGATTCCCACAAATAAACGATGCCATTTAAATTTACTTCTAACCAACCATTGCTGTTACAGCAATTAACCGTTATTGTTCAAAGAAAAGATTGGCTGTATAAAAATGTCTTTGATATCATTACAGGGTGGTCCAAAAGACGGCACAAAGTTAATGACACCATAATTTTGCAACTGTACGTCATAGAGTCATGTGGTTTTCAGCAAAATGTTCGAAAGCAATTCTTTGCGTGACTAAAATCAGTATTTGAATACAGCAATTAAATATTCTTTGTTATTGCCGCTGGCAGTTGAACTAAGCAAAAATCTTGACACCGATGTCCATAAAAACGTGCCACTTTTATTTTTTCAATAGCTCCATAAAACAATAGCCGATTTTAATAATTTTTGCATGCGACATTTAAAAAAAACTCGACGCAAATGTCTTTAGTTTTGGCCATCTCGCTCTAAGGTTATCGCTACGCTACTTTGTGAAATGCAGAAGTCGTAGTTTGACCGTTGACAACAATGAATTTACACTGGGTAGTGTAGTGAAAATCTGTTACTTCGTCTTCATTGTAAAGTTGTAAATCGACAAACTGAAATGATACATCAACAGCATGTGGGCCGCTCTGATTCATGCAATTATTTACGTGCTGTTGGTAAGTGGTGTCAACGTCTTCCGCTTGCATTTGTGCTGCAGGAGGACATTTTAAGCACATGCTGAAATGAAGATCATGTGATGTGGCACGTGTGACTTTTTGAGTGCTAATAATTGCCAATTGCATTTGTCGCTATTCAGTTAATAATTCCTGAGCCGATGCATACACTACCCGGTAGGAATTCATTGTTGTCAATGGCCAAACTGCGACTTCTGTATTTCACACGGTAGTAAAACGTCAGTGTTAAGGTGAGGTGGCCAAAACTACAGACCTTTGCATGAAGTTTCTTCTTAATGTTGCGTGCCAAAAATTATTGAAATCGGCGAATGTTTCACGAAGCTATTGAAAAAATAATAGTGGCATGTTTTATGGACCAAGGTACATTAAAGTTAATAGTGTTTTTTAGTAGTTCACTTGCCAGCGGCAAAAACAAAAAAAAATATTTAATTGCTGTATTTAAACACTGGTCTTAGTCATGTAAAGAATTTCTTTCAGAACATTTTGCTGAAAACCGCATGACTCTGTGATGTACGGTTGCAAAATTATGGTGCCATAAACTTAAATGTGCCGTTTTTTGGACCACCCTGTACATCGTACATCACACGGTATGTGTTGTCGTGTTCACATTTAAATGGTGCGATCTAGCTTAAGTTATACCGCAGTCGACCCATGTTGTGACGGTAACAAAATTTGTGGCTCATATCTTTGCACCAGCGTTTGCCTACAGACCCACAGGGTTTCTGCTTCTTTAACCACAGTATACAGAACACAAACAGTATATTGACTCTCGCGCTGTTTGTGTTACACACAGTTATTTGCTGAAGCTTCAGTTGACGCAAATGACACAGTGCCGTTGCGCCATGTTGAAAAATAGACACGTCTGCTTTGCTATGGAGCGGAAAAGTACATGTAAACACGCAGGCAGTCACTGTGTTGCAATAAATTGCAGCAATAATAGGCGAAATTCGCCTAGTTTAAGTTTCTTTAAAGTTTTCCGTCGATCGGTAAATAGAATACATACATTTATGTTGCATACTGCTCGAATTTCTGCATAGGGAAATGGCCGTGAGGGAATGGCGATATAGCTATGGATACTGTGTGGTAAAAGTATGAAGTTTTTATTGACGTGACAAAAAATTATTGTTTTTCGTAGTAATTCTACAGCCTTCCGTTGTCATGTTTTGTCACTCACTGTAATTATAATAGCGCTCACTGTGCTTTTACCCCCGAACTATGAATGAACCATTATTCTAGCTTTATTCGCTGACTGTTATTTTAGATCTCAAAGATATAAATAAGCTTTATGAGCTTATTTCCTCTTGTATACCACTTATGTAGTGGGTGGTCATTGAGCTGAGTTGTGTGAACCTGTGACTGAGTCTTCAGTGTGTCATTTCCTATAGCTGTCACATTAGTTTTGTTTGCATTTTGCAGCGCTTACAGATGGGCTGTAAACATTCGACGCCAGGACTTAATCAAGCAGACACCTTCGTACTTGAACAAAAACTGTTATCTTTGTTTAAAATAAACGACTTGAGGAACAGACTGCAGCCATCAGCTGTACCGTCTGTAGTGCAAGTGCCAAATCCGCCAAAGTTAGTGTTTAGCAGTTCCAGGAAAAGAACTCAGCCTGAAGTGTCTGACTGCAACGAACCGCTGTGTAAAAAGATTACATTGGAAGGTAAGTCCCAGTGTTTATAGTCATTAGCAATAGAGATAGAGTTATATTGTTTGGGGTGGCTATTTATACAGCACCCATGTAACCAGCATGACAGTGGTTACCACAGCTGTACAAACCGCAAATGCTGGAGAGGCCATAATAGCATGGGGTTTTTCACAGTGCAAAGGCAGGTATTCAGGTACCTATTTCAACACTGTCACAGGTTTTTTCTGCATTAACAAAATCTACACTGTATATGGAAAATCACTGTTCAACAATAATATGAACATAGCTCATTTCGGCTTTGCACACATCGACTGTTGCCACAACCAGCATTGTATTGCGAGATGATTTCGTTGATTTAGCTTGCAAAACTGCTAATGACACTAGTGCACAAGAATCTGTCAGCCACACAGATGAATTGTTCAATTTGTTTAGCAGTGTTTCAATTAAATGCCTTCAGTATTTCAGTGAGCCGTGTACTGTTGTTGACCTCAACACACTAAACCAGTACAGTTTTTGGACTGCCACTACATGAATTTGACGGTATATTGTGTTGTGTAAAATTGAGTAAAGTTGAGTTAAATTTAAGTTTCTTCAACAGCTGCAATAAATTTTATGTTGCCATGTATTTTGTATTTTTAGTTTAAAATGCAGAAAATACTGCATGTATTTTCAACAGTCTATTTTAGATACTTTTACATGCAAGTACTTTAAATTACTATTCTAGATACATTTCTATGCAGGCATTTTTAGATGTATATTAAATACTTCACTTAAAGTTTTTATGTTGAACATTACTGGCAGCAGCGTCAGTGTACTAGTTGTGTCAAACATTGTAGGTAGCATAGCAATTAGTGTTCAAAAATTACCGGTAAGATTGGGAATGCTATCGTTACCGAAGAATACACTAAATTTCCGGTAAATTACCCATATTTTACTTTTAACAGAAGTGCATTCCGCAGAAAAAGTCTCAGAATAGCTGTTAACATACGTAAGTAGACGACTTTGGCGCTTTAGTTTTAAAATCAAATTGATTGGACTATTATGGCACTTAATGTGTGTAAAATTAAATGTTTAATTTAAGTCTTTAATGTGCAGTTTTTTCAAAGTTCGTAATTTACCGGTAATTTTGCAATTTTACCTTACCTTAATTTACTGTAAGTTACCGGTAACGTTACGGGAGCTTTAAAACCTAATAGCAATTGCGACATTTTTTTGTAGTTTTGCTGCATTTAAGTCTGTTGCTGGTGTTGCAGAAACAGCCGATGAGGCTTAAACAGATCAACCTACTGTAACTGTTACATTTAAATGCAACGAAGATGTACCAGATCACTCAGTTAACCAGCCAACTAACTGTTCTGGAGGTTTAAATCCTCTTTTACTTTTTCTTTGTTAACTTCACTGTCACCACTGTGCTGGTGCATGTTGTTCTTGTTTTGTGTGTGACATAATTTCCGCGTATGATTGAGGACAGAAACAGCTTTCACCTGTTTCTTAATGTCTAGTGTCTAGAACTTTGTCCTAAAATTACACTTTTTGCTACTGAGACCCCTGTGATTGCTAGTTGAATATTTTTTGCAGTCGCTGTTGTGTGGCTTGACATATAAATTAAATGAAGGTCGAACGATGCACACATGTCCCCAGAAAGCTTTGGTCGCTGCCAGCATGAGCATGCGGCTCCACTAATGAGAACGCAAATGAGAAAAATAGTAGTTTTGCTGAATTACTAAAAAAAATGCTATAAAATAAATAAAACGATTTATTTTTATTAGAATTTTAGATAATGTGTCGCGGGCCGCAATTAACGCCTTCGCGGGCCGCATGCGGCCCGCGGGCCGCGAGTTTGAGACCCCTGTTTTATACCATGTTACATACCAACCAAATCTCACACTCACAACAGCCACTTAATGAAAACAAAGCAAAATTAAATTAAACCTTTCAAATTTAAAAAAATACAGAGACATAACTTTGAAAAACTTACAATGCGTATCCTCATGTAGGTAGGACTCCTGAAACCAGCCACAAAGTTTCTTTAATACTTGTATCAAGTCAAGAGAACTATGGAACTCTCGTTCCCACTTACTTTCGCTCCCGGGAACAAAAGTTCCATAGATGGAACTCTCGCTCCCTCTAACTTTTGCTCCCGAGAACTTTTGTTCCCGGGAGCGAAAGTGGCGTGGAACTTTCGCTTCAGAACTTTAGCTCCCAGGAACATTCGTTTGGTGGAACTTTCGCTCCCGCAGCCAACGTGGCGTGGTTTCGCTCCCACAACACGAATTACATGATTATTTAATTGATAAACTAATGGCATTAAGACGTTATGGCTTGTTCGTATCTTTGGACTTGTACAGCTTGTAAAAGATAGCAGGTTTTAGCAAATTATTTTACTAATTATTTTATCTTAAATTTATTAAATTTCCTAAAATTTTTTAAAAGTTTTTATAAATTTTTTAAAATTATATTTTTTATTAAGTTCTTACCATTATTTTAAAATTTAGTTTTTTCCCTAAACCTTAAACTTATTTTTAGTTTTTCAGGAAATATTTAGGCTAGCTGTAGCACGTCTTTCCTAGCGACAGCTCCATGGGCTTTCTTGTTTTGGATGTTGAGCATTTACACCGCATGCTGGCATCCTTTGATTTCAGCTGCTTCAGTAATCAGTAATCATTAATGTAGATAAGTGTTATTTATAGTGTTATTTGCTGCGACATCCGCAGATCCGCACATCCGCTTTTTACCCGTAGCCTACTACAGTGCACTGCACGAAAAGACACTGTTTGGTCATTAGCGAAAGCAAGCGATAATCCTCGGAGTAGATCGGCAAACAAGCTGCCGCTAGTATTCATAACGTGATATTTGTAATAGAATAAAGTTGCGATTCACCCATGCGTTCGACTGCTGGAAATTCGCAACAGCACTGACTATTTGCTTGCGTCAGTCGCTTGCTCGGTTGACATGAAAATAACGTATAATAGCGTACATCCGTACAAGCCTAATACATTTCATTAAAATCAATGCTATCAATCGCGGACTTTACATGCCTACGTATCGTATACGATTTAATGACTAATATAATTTAATAACTAATTACAAACTAAATACAATCGGCTACGGTACCGTCACTGCGACAAATTTTCCAGCAAATTAAAGATGGCGGTGCAGCACGAGATTTCGAGCGGCGCGCGTAGCGCGCATGCGTACTGCTGCAGGTGCGAATTATTTTAAAGTGTAACGAATTTTCCGCTACACTGGCTTTCTATCTCTGCAGTAGCCTAAGTCGAATGGCGACAACTCTGGATCGTGATTGGCTACACCAGCCCCACAAAAATGTAGCGACAAAAATATAACAAAACAAAACGGTTTATATCACCGATCTATATGAAAACGACAGGTATATTCTAGGTAAACAGAAAGGTGTAAAAAAATAATACGAGCGACACCAAAATAAACCTGTCGCGTTATAACACCGAATAGACGCACAAAATAACACAACTTAACTAAACTGTATCTCAAAAAACATCCCGACATTTTTGACTGTAACTTGAAAATCAGTTATCGAATTTTGATAAATTTTGGTACAAATATTTCTGACACAACTTGCCATTAAATGTCTATATAGTTTTTCGCCTCACTTAACGCTTGTTTTTGCACTACCTGGGGAAAGCACAACCTGCGAAATATCACTTTTTATGCAATGCGATATGATTGCTTAACTAATATAACGCGTAAAAACACATTTTGTTCACATTTCTGATACTGTGGCTGACATTTCATTTACTTGTTCATTTTTCAACTGCCTACAGTAAAAATGCTTGAAATATTGGCCCACTATATAAACACGGGCAAGGAGACGCTTTCTCCATTCACTTGACAGCAGTATTAATAATGTTCTGCTCCAGACCAATACAGGCTCTACCAGTCACTTCTTGACTCTACAAACATTCCTAATTTTTTTCTGGTAGACACACTGCTGCAAGACAGTCAAACCTTGTAATAGACCTGCTGTTGGGGCCCACAAATTAGGACAGCTGAAATTTATTGACGTTTTTCCATTCATTTTAACACGTATTATGTCTGGTCTGATTTCCCCAGGTAGTGCAAAAAGCAGACATTAATTGAGGTAAAAACTAAAACACATATTTTATAGCCAGTTGTGTCAAAAATATTTTTGCTAAATATTATTAAAATCTGCTTATTTTTGTTCAAGGTACGATCGATAATGTTGGGGATGTTTTTTGGGACACAGTGTAGAAACACGATATACACGAAAATAAAGGTATAAGCCGACCGTGACAGGCCGACATTTACTATTTCCACAGACACGTACTATAAATGCGATTGCTTTGCACGTTTTTGTGGCGGCAATTGTAAAACTTCAAAAATCTGTCATTAATGAACCAAGTTTTTTTTACTATCAAAGCAAAGTAGCAACTGACAGCACCAGTTGAGAATTGCAAGCTTGTACCCGTGACACATTATAACGTCAACGTTACGTTATGTCTAACAAAAATATTTTATTAGCTGCCATTTTTTGTTGAAATATTTTTGAATTAGTATTTCTTATGCTATAACTGTTACAAATTTCATGAAAATTGGTCATTATTTAAGTAAATTAATAAAGCAAAAACGGTTTTTTACGAAACATCGTGTATACCTACTTATGTTCTCGTACTTGTTTTTAGCACATGAGATTTTAGCACTTACATTGTCGCGATGTATCGCTAGTCACCACCTAGCGCGGTACACGATAGTCGTTGTGCAGCAGCGACGTAGTCTCTCAAAGCACGCCTTAATAGTAGTTTGTGTCACTGTTGTTGACAGTACGGGCTAACGTATATAAAAATTATCTTCTTGCTTAAGTAAAGATGTACGTTGGCGTATTTTAGATAGTAGTTTCTTTAGGTAAAGTGAAAGCATTAATTAGTACGTTGTACTTTTGTTTAATACAAACACATTAGTCGGTTAGTATCGGTAATCGGATTTTCATTTGCTAACACTAGAAAAACCGCTTAAATTATTTGTAATTTTTGTAAAAATCTGCTCAGTTTATATAGAGTGTAAAGGTGACATTGAGGTTGTTGATGTAAAACAGCACAAATCACAGTTTGGAAATTTAAACTTTACCGTTACACAGTCAGCAAAGTTTTTCCGACATTGTTTAATAGTAATGTTTGAATTTTTAAATTGTGATTTGTGTTGTTTCATATTTACAATTAGTTTACAATCTAGTTTTATTGCAGTTAAAAGTAATTTAAAGTTAAATAAAATGTAACAGCATAGTAACCATTACGAATATTTTTACTAACTGCTACTGTTACTCTTACTATGACTTTAAGTAGCCCTTACTTTACCCTTACTGTACTTTATCCCTGCCATAACACACATTAAATTACCCTTACTGCTACCACAACTTTTCTTTTACCCTATCACTGTCCTACCCTTATTTTTATTACTACTACTAATACTATTGTTGTGACGGAAGTCACATCTTTTTTAAACTACAAGAATAATTTAAATTGATCCAACACTAGAACCAACGTTGTCTACTGGCGTCGTTATGGGGGAAGTATGGTTGCAACTTGCCGACAAGAAGTGGGAAGTCCGCACGACTCACTTCAGAAGTATCGGAACCAACTTCTAGGCTCGTCATAAGAAGAGGAAAGTCTATACGACTAAATATAGGAGTATTGAAACCAACTTCTCGCAACCACACGAACCCGGAGACAGAGCTGTACTGCCACTCAACGCGTCCACAGGTGGCGGATAGTGGAATGACCTGTGGCAGCAAAGGTCAGCTGCGAGATAAGCGGATTGGGGCAACTCAGTCCGTCGAATAAGCAGCCGCGGACCAACAGCAGGGAGAAACTCAGGTCGCCCTGAAAGAGCGCCAACTGAGAAGGGACCATACGACTAGCAACAGCAGGAGTATCGGTACCAATCACAAAAGGCGCGAAGCCAGGGTACCAGATGCATGCCTAATCTTCTGGCAAAGCAGCAAGCCAACACATTTAAATGAGGAGGGAAAACTGTACGTCTAGCGACAGCATAGGTATCAGTACCAACCTCATAGCAAACGTTAAGGCAACACAAGCAGCCAGCGCCAGACGGACACACGACTGGGGAAGCTGGGATCTTTCCCAGCAACCGAAGTGGCTCTCACAGGCTGTAAAACGGCCACCCAAGCACTACTCGAGGAAGGAAGACCGTACGACTAGCTTACGCAGGAGTATCCGTATCGGCCTCAAAACCACAACTGTGGGGAGGTGGGATCTCACCACAGTAGCCAAGCAAGCTCACAAAGGCCGGGGAGCAAAGTATGAGAACCTTGCTCCCCATATGGCCCCCACTCTCACAAGAGAACTTCATGAAATGAGCACTATAACGATACAAGCAAAACGGACCACGGATCCTGCACGGTCGGCACCAGCAGGGACAGGGTCTCCAGGGGCATCGGTGTTCGGCCGTGTGGTCGCCAGCGTGGGGTCGTTACCGGCAACGGTAGTACCAGGTTGGCTACCGGGGTCGTCATCAAGCGAAATCCAACCTGTCCCAGGCCTCGGGACGTCGACCCACAAATCGCAAGAAAGCGACAAGTGAAAAACCCGATTCAGTTTGGCACCTGAAACGTGAGAACAATGACCACTGATAACAAGGCGGAAATTGCAGAAAACAAAACGGCAAAGTTGAATATCAGTTGTCTTGGTTTGTCGGAAGTACGCTGAACCAATAAAGGACACTTCGTGACAGATAATGGGAGTATGATCATATACTCGGGTAGCAAAAGAAAGCACGAAGCAAGAGTCGTAATGATACTCGACAAGGAGACATCGGTTTCCATGTTCGGGTAAAACCCGATTTCAGAACGTCTGCTGACCGTCAGACTCGTTGCTAAACCATGGAATGTGACATTGATCCAAATGTACGCTCCGACGAACCAGGCGACTGACCAAAAGAAGGATGGCTTTTACACGACCTTGCAGCAAGTGTATAGCCAGGCACCAAAGCAGAACATTGTCCTGATGGGTGGTGATTTCAATGCCAAAATCGGTGAAGGGGCACCGGTCGGCAAATTTGGGCTGGGCGTCAGGAATGATAATGGAAAACACCTGGTCCAGTTTGCCCAGGCAAACGGCTTACTAGCTACAAATGTTATGGTCAGACAGCACCCGAGACATCAGTACACCTGGTGCGCTCCGGGGGGTGCTTGCAGGAATCAAATCGATTACATACTGGTACAAGATCGATAGAAAAATAGTGTGACCAAATGCAAGACATGTCCAAGTGCGGATGCTGACACGGATCACACGCTGGTCCGGCAAAAATTCAAGCTAAAACTGCACAAAATATAAAAGAGCAAGGCACAGCCTTGCTTTCGTTATTGTCAAGCGGAACAATTTCAACTTGAACTGCACAACCGGTTTCAACTGTTAGATACTCCGGATGCAGCCGACCCATTAAACTGTGTTGACGCAAACGCGCAATGGCAACAGCTAAAAGCCGTTTTAACAGAAACGGCGGAAAGAACTCTAAGCAAACAAGTCCGGACCGTTAAAAAAGAATGGATCAAGCCCGAAACTTTTGCCTTGATTGAAGAGAAACGCAACTGTCTCAGAAACGAACCAAAATACAAGGAGCTGAAACGACAAGTACGCGCAAAACTCAGGCAGGACAGGATCGACCACTTGAAGGGTATATGCGAGGAAATCGAGGAAAATGGCAAAAAGAACAAGTCGAAAGACTTGTTTCAAAAGGTTGATCGCTTGACAAAGAAAGCATGTCCCAAAGTCAAAGTGATATCGGACCAAAACGGTGGCGCACTGACAGAAAACGCTGACATAATTGAAAAGGTAGCGAGAGTATTGCGAGACCCTGTACACCAGCACTGACAATGATACATACGACTTGGAACCTGGTCAAGCAGAGCCGGTTCCAACAATAGAGGAAGTCAAAAAGGCACTCGAATTTACAAAGATCGGGAAAGCAACAGGACCAGATGGCATACCAATCGAGTTACTCAAGCTGGAAGAGGATTTTGTGGTTAGGAAAGTGGCCAGACGATTGGACCCAGTCGACGTTTGTGCCACTCTACAAGAAAGGGGACCCTTCAGTATGCGCAAACTATAGAACGATATCTTTGATATCTCATGCAAGCAAGATACTACTGAAGGTCATCCTCGAAAAGATCTTACCCAAAACTGATTTCGAGGTGGCTGAGAAACAAGCGGGTTTTAAACCACAGCGCGGTACGCACAATCACCTTTGCAGCCTCAGAATCCTCACAGAAAAAGCTCGGTCCCGAAGGCAGCCGCTGTACATGTGTTTCGTAGACTTCGAAAAAGCCTTTGACAAAGTAAACCACAAGAAACTGTGGAAAGTGATGGTAAACATTGGATTCGCGAAACATCTTGTCGCTTTCATGCTAGCGCTATATGAAAATCAAAAGTCAAATGTCCGTATTCATGGAAAGACAAGTGGTTGGTTCCAAGCCAAGCAAGGAGTGAGGCAGGGGTGCATTCTGCCCCCTTACCTCTTTAACCTGATGGCTGAGTTGTTAATGCGTAAAGCACTTGACGGTTTCGATGGAGGGTTCAAGATTGGCGGAAGGTGCATCTCCAATCTTCGGTACGCAGATGACATTGTGCTAATCGAAGAAGAAGAAGAAGAATTACACGACTTAGTAAACCGCTTGCATGAGGCGGCTACTGAACTGGGTATGAAAATAAATGGCAAAAAAACTGAGGTAATGAAAGTTTGCGATGATCCAAAACCAATAACTGTAACGGTAGCTGGATACACTCTGAGTGAAACCAAGTCGTTCAAATATCTTGGTGCAAAGTTCAACTCCGAAGCGTCGTGTGACGAGGAAGTCAAGTCGCGACTAGCAATCGCGAGGCAGAGACTGGGCGAGCTAGTCCCAATTTGGAAGTCACGTACAGTGAGCAATAAACTAAAAGCTCGACTCATCAAAGCACTAATCTGGCCTATCGTCACGTACGGCTCGGAGGCATGGACACTGAACAAAGAACTATGTGAGAATGTAGAGGCGTTTGAGATGCAATGTTACAGACGTGCTATGCGCATCTCTTACGTAAAGCATGTGACGAACGAGGAGGTTTTACGAACGGTGGGCCAAGACAGGGGCCTATTGGGGCAAGTAAAATCACGCAAACTGAAATACTTCGGTCACACAACCCGACACGAGAGCTTAGAAAAAGATATCATGCTGGGCATCATGCCCGGAAAACTTCGGCAGAATGGCCAGAAAAAGCAGTGGATCGATGATATCATTTAGTAGGGCGACAGGAGCCTGGTCGAAATGGTAAAAAGACAGGCTGAAAACAGAAAGATTTATCGATGCTTAGTTCATGAAGCCGAATACGCTCGTACATCGGGCACGGCAAGCTGATGATAATGGATACAAATCAAATTTTGCTAAATTTAGCAACCCAAAATCCATTTGTTTTGTTTTTAAACTTTACTTTTTGGCAGTATTTTATGGATTTTATTTTGCGCAAAGTAAAGTGAAAATTGGTTTTCTCTTGGAATACGAGTAAGTGCAATTAGTTCTCTAAATTTTCTATCAATTTATGCTCGAAACGGACGGGTGTCCTATATCGCTTCAATTAGCTCTCAAAATAGGCCTAGACAATTTTATCGTTAACTTTAAAAGTGTTATAATAATCTGACGTTTGATTAGTTAACTATAGCAATGTTAAAAAATGTAGAAATGTTTTCTGTTGCTAGATAATAACAATTTTTCGCATATTCAACATAACATTCTGGCGGGGGTATGTAGGCTATATGCGCTGTCGAATAATTGCACACTGCCTATACCAAAACAGCCCGACCTCAAAAACCCCAAATCTGATGCAAAGATCACAGGCTGCGCGGTAGCGCAGCACTGTTGTAAGGGTGACCAGCCGTTTCAATGGAAAAACCCAAAATTTGACCCCCAGTATATTCCAAACCCCTTACTTTTTCCGGACCAAAATTTGCACAGATGATTAAGTCTAGCATATTTTCTGATATACAAAATTTGTTAAAAATCCGTTCACGAGGGGCTTCCTTACAAATAGATGAAATGTAACGCTAGCGTGACTTTTTGTACCTTTCTTTCCCTTCCCTTTTTTCCTTGCCGTCCTTCACAGGATAAAACGACTGAATTGATTTTAACGCACGATGGCTCATATGACGCGATTTTACGCAAAAAAATATTTTTGGGAGCTACAAAATTTAAATTCAACATTTTAACCTATTTTTACAAAAATATGAAAAATTACAATGGCGCCTATGGGGAAAATTAGACAATGCTAAAGTTAAACCATCATAACTCCGGCAATGTATAAGATAGAGTCGTAATTTTTGGTTTTAAGGTATGTTTTTTTGGAATTGGCCAATTTAACGGTGTTATTTATATTTACTTTTAATTGACCCCCGTTGCCATGGCAACAAATTTTAAGACAAAATTGACTATAACTCAGTCTATGTAAGAGATATCTGCAAGATTTTTGCGTCAATAAGGGAGTTTTCTGGGATGGGCCATCAAATGCTGCCAACGAAATTTTTTGCGAACGACCCTTGTTGCCATGGCAACAAAATTTAAGACATAATAAATTAGATCTCGGCTTACGTAAGAGGTATATCGACAATCTTTGCGTCAGATGAGGAGTTTTCGAGGTCGGTTTATTTTGATGTGGGCAGAGCGCGTGCGAAATTATTTGAAAGCACAAATACGCACCTTGGCAAAAATCATACGTTAAATATACGAAAAATTGTAATTATCTACCAACAAAAACATTTTTTTTACATTTTTTAATATTGCTGTAATTAACTAATCAGGCGTTAGATTAGTATGACAGTCTAAAAGTTAACGACAGAATTTTCTAATTCGACAGCTGCTTAAAGCGAGATAAAACACCCGTCCGCTTTGAACGTTGTAAACCCATAGAACTAAGCAAAGTGGCCCTTATTCCAAGATAAAACCAATTTTAAATTTACTTTACGCACAATAAAATAAATAAAATACTGGCGAAAAGTAACGTTTGGAAACAAAACAGACGGATTTTGAGTCGTTAAATTTAGCGAAAGTTGATAGTATTCATAAGGACGCCAGCAGACATCGTGGCTGCTAGTGTTGGGTCAATATAAATTATTACTGTGGTTTTTTTCAAAAATGCGATTTCTGTCACAGTAGTAGTAGTAGTAGACATAGGGGTAGGATAGTGATAGTGTGGGCGTAGGGTTATGGTAGCAATAGGGGTAAGGTAAGTTATGGTAAGAGTAGAGTATGGTAATAGTAAACTAAGGGTTAATTATAGTCGAAGTAGAAATATGAGTAGCAGTAGTTGTGGTAGTAGTTGTAATGGTTATTTTGCCAGATTTTATTTAGCTCCAGATTATTTTCAACTTTAACAAAACTGCAAATATTTATGTAAAAAAAACTGTTCATCACCAATACACAATGTCAGAAGAATTTTGCTGACTGTGTAATGGTAAAGTTTGAATTATTAAATTGTGATTTGTGCTGTTTTATATCTACAACCACGATGTCACCCTTACACTGTATTCCATATAAACTAAACAGCTTTTTACATAAATTTTCAAGATATCATAGACATAAGCCGTGTTATAGCCTATTATGTCCCAAATTTTGTTGCAATGGCAACGGGGAGTGGTCGGAAAAAATGGCTGGCAGCGTTCAATGGCCCGTTTTCGAACCCCCCCCCTTTATAGACACAAAAATCGCGCAGATATTTTCTACACACACTGAGTGTCCCAAATTTTGTTGTCGTGGCAACGGAGGTCGATTAAGAATAAATATAAATGACACCGTTAAATTAAGCGACTCCGAAAATCATAAATACACTGTGAACCATAAAAGTGGAACCGTTTTATTTTTGTAATAACTTTGTCAAATATCAACATACTTGGATAATATTTGACACACATGTAGCGAAGACAATCCTGAACTAGCTTGTGTGCAAATCACATGTCAAACTTTTTGCTGCTTTGTATTATACGCCAGTAAAACAATACACTATGAAATAGTGCGTGTACATAGCATCAGCAACTTAGCAAGCAGAGTTTTTTCATTGACAAAATGTTTAAAAGTAAACACACTTGCCAACGTCAGTCAAACAATGTCACAGCTTGTGTTCAAAGTGTCCGCCTTTAGCTGACACACAGTTTTTGCCATTCGTTCACTGCCTCGTCGATAACGCGCTGTTTCATTGTGGACCACACTTCAACCAAGCGCTGCTTCAGGTCGGTCACATCAACTGTCAGAGACCTGTACATCTGCTCTTGAAAGTAACCCCAGATTTTATAATCGACAAGATTCAGATCTGGGCTGTTGAGAGGCCACAGATCTGGACCAATGAACCTGGGCGTCTTGTGTGCAAGCAGGGCCACTGTGTCTTGTGCTCGGTGTGCCGGCGCGCTGTCCTGCTGGAAGATGAACACTTCGCCTGCAATTGAGCGGATCGCTGGCAACATCTCTTTCTGTAGCAACACGACACGATAGTAGGCGCCATTTACCTTCACACCAGACTCGACAAAGATCAGGTCAGTGAAGCCGAGCTTTGACACTGCAACTGAAACCATAATGGATTTCGAGAACGTCGAGCGTGTTCGAAGCAGTCTTTTGGTTGCGATGTCATGCTTCTTGACTGAGATTGGCGCGTATACCTTGTCATTTTGCAAGTTAACTAGAGGCGCGACGTTGAACATTTTTTCGTCCGAGAAGAAAATAAATTCAACTTCTACCGATGAGAAATTTCGTAACAGCTGCTTCGATCGAGTCAAACGAGCCAGACGATTAGCTGCAGTGAGCTGTTGCGCGCGACGCTTTTTCAGACACTTCAGTTAAAGATTGCTGTGGATTATACGCATCACTGAGGTTGCTCTACTGATTTGACGAGAAGTGTGGTGTGTTTGTGTCGCATCTTCCTGACTGAGCACCAATTCATCGACAGCATTGATGTTGCTCTCCGTGCGGACTGTGCGCGGTCGTCCGCTTCCTGGTCACCGTTCGATTGTTCCTGTTTTTTTTTCAGCTTGTCAAGAAAGTTGCTCACCGTCGATACTTTTCATCCCTTGCTCGGAAACTCATTAATTAGCTTCTTGGCTCCAAAACCCTTTAACATGTTAAGTTCGGAGATCAAAATATGATCTTTACTAAGCACTGGCATGTTTACAAAATCAAAGCGTCGTCTGCTACCCAGTCAACAGTAAGCTAGTTCCCAGTTACAATAATTTTGTAAATAAGTAAATAAATATGCACCCATGTCAGTAAATGTCTAGGCTAAAAACATGCCAAATATTATCCAATTTCGTTTATATTTGACAAACTTATTACAGAAACAAAACAGTTCCACTTTATTATGGTTTACAGTGTAGAACCAAAATTTGTGACTTTATCTTATACACAGCCGGATGTATGACGGTTTACATAATTGTTTATTTTTTATATTTTTTTGTCAAAAAGGACAAAAAAATACTAAACTTAAATTTTGTAACCCCGAAAAACATTTTTTTGCGCGAAACCGCGTTATATATGTTATCGTGCATTAACATCTTTTAGCCCTTTTTTGCAGTAGGCGGCGGCAAGAAAAAAAAGAAGGCACAAAAAGTCACTCAGACATTATATTTCACATATTCGTAGAAAAGACCCCTGTAAATAAATTTATACCAAATTTTGCACGTTGAGAGATATGCCGGACACAATCATCTGTGCAAAATTTTATGTAAAAAAATAATGGGTCTAGGATATGCGTGGGGTTAAATTTTGGGTTCGCTTTACAACAATGTTGCGCTACCGCACAGCCTGTGATTTATAGCGATGTTTGACCTGCTTTTATTTGTTTATTTATTAGCTTGCCCGAAAACGGTAGTTTTGGGAGTGTATTTCTGTTTTGGCACAGATATTTATTTTTTCGCCCAGAAACGGTGAGTTTACAAGCGGACTTCTGTTTTACCGCAAACGTTCATCGCTTTTGCCACGAAATCTCAAAGGTTCCTCGGCTGATTGCCGTTATATTTTTTTAAAGTAAATTTCAAATATTAAATCTAACATATAAGAACTTTTACTTTTAATTTTATTTTTTCCTGCGGAGTGAGTGGCCACAAAAGCAGCCAACCACCTTTGGGACCACAACATAAGCCCAGTGCGCAGGCCCGACAAACCCCAACGTGAATAAAAACTCTTAGAAACTTTAGCAGACTTTAAGAGAAAACCAGTGGACATCACTCAAGGTGTCTATATTGTCCACATCGTACTTGGTATCGGCTAGCTCTGCATGTTAACTGTGTGGGTCGCTATGGAGTGGAGTTATAGGAGACAGGTCGCCGGGTCGTCGACTGACACGGACGGACGACCATGGTGTTAGGGGTTCTCTCGGGGACTGGCTGTTATCGACAATGTCAATCAGACTATCTATCATAAGTATTGTTTAATGTAGTCGGACAATTAGGCCTACAACAGGTACATAGATGCACCATGCCATTTAAACGTAGTTAGTAGCAGTCAATAAAATGTAAGTAGAGTTTGTGTGCAGTCCATTATTGTGGCACGACTGGTACGGTGCGATGCAATGTGAAGTGCCACAGTCTTGCACGGTGCAAGGTACCGTGCAGAATATCGCCGTGCCAAAACGAATACCGCGCAGAGTCCCGTGCCTTGCGACAGACGTTCGCACGTGCGACAGACGATCCAATGGTGCAGGTCTCTGTGCCGCTCGACGTTTACCAGTCCGCCAGTTATAACGTCCAGCTGCAGAACCGGTGCCGTCCAGTTGTGCTGAGAATCTCCGTGCCGTGTAACGATCCACCAGCGATGCGGGTCATCGCGCTGTGAAGCAGGTTGTGGGTCGACAGCACCCGGAGTGTTGCGAATGATTAAGTCGTAGATTGGGTGTTCCATACACAGCCAGGATTGTCCCCGAAAAAAACGGAGTTTCTATCTGGACCTCTGCGACTGGTGTGTGGCGGACCGTCCCATCGATGAGTATACACGTCTCCACTTGACCTGTCATCTTGTCATAGGGTACGAGCGGGCGTCGAACTATCACTGCAGAACAGCCGGTGTCTCTCAGTACGCTCGCGGTCTGACCTTCGACTGTACCCTTCACGACTGGCATCGGTTTCAGCTGATCTTTGGTGTGACATGCATCAGCAACAACTGGATGGTGTTGGCCGCAATCTTGACAAACGACGATAAGAGCCTGACAGTGGTGTGCTGGTGTGTATGTATAAATACACTGTGGGCACTCAGCTCTATTGTGTTGTCGACAAAACGAAATGGACTTTCTGGGTTTAGCGGAGGGTTTACCTGTCTCTTCCACTTCCGGAGGCTCATCTGTCTCATACTCAGTTGCGTCACACTGTGCACCGAGTTCTTTTATCTCTTCCTGCAAACCTCTGACTTGTTCCACCTTCTCCCGAAGCATAGCCGCAGTAGAATTAGATTTTGCGATGCATTTCCGAGCAATGTGTCCGGTCCTGCCACATGTGTAACACCGTACACCTGTTCCTGGTTGTTGAGTTTGTCTGGGAGGCTTAGACTGCTGTGACGGCTGTCCATATTGTTTAGGCTGTGACTGATGGGGAGTGGTAACATTCGCATTTTTTTCGGATCCCTCGAGGCGATAACGAGTTGAGACACTGGTGTTGCAAATGTCCAAATGCATGACAGGTACGCCACTGTCGCATCCCCGATCGCAAACTTCAAATGTTGGAAGGTTTTGGGTCGATACCAAAGACAACATCAGTGGCATGAGCTTCCACATAGTTCTCAGCCTCCTCCCCGAGTTCCTAAATGGATTTGGGCTTACCTTCTTTTAGGTGCATGACCATTTTCTTGGGACATACACTGAAATACTGTTCCTAGATCACCAACGTCTTCAATCCATTGAAAGTCTTCTCAGCGTTCGCTAACTCGATCCATCGTTGAAGATAGTTGCCAATCCTAGTTAGGAACTAAGTTGGAGTTTTTTCCAGATTTAGGTTTGGCTGCACGAAAGCGTCTCTTGAATCCGTCGGCTGATAACTGGTATCGCTTGAGAAGAGCGGCCTTCAACGGATCATAGTTGTTAGCTTGATCAGCGGGTAACATGGAATATGCATCCAGAGCACAACCCTTTAGTAAAGTCGAAAGGTACAAAGCCCAATCTACTCGATTCCATCGCTGACATGTAGCAAACCTTTCGAAGCGACCCAAGTAACTATCCATGAAGTCTCGCTCTTTATCGAAGTACGGCATCCTTGGGTTGAATACTGTGGACTGATGTTCTATAGTTGGGTATAACTAGCAATTACCACGAATACTACTGCAGCTAATTGCCAGTAGATGGATGAGGAAAACGCAATACGGTAGAAGAACGGCAAAATGACGCAATACCGTAAACGATGCTACGGTAAATAGTAAAAGTGTAAACGGATAAACGACCTCACTCTCGGTAACGAAGTGTGGCTACCGTTTCGGGAAAGTATTAAATGCGAACAACGAATGTAACCAACACGCGCCTGATGACGGGTAATAACGCTTTACCTAACCGAGCTAACTTCATGTGTGACCAAACAGACTTAAGAGTTAGAGGACTATAAAATAATAGATATTGGGCTAAAGGTCTAATGCACGTTCCCACGCTTTTTCCTGTTTTTGTCGACTATGCGAAGCAGCGGTGCCTTCGTGTCTCCCACCGTAACGTGTTCCAGTATGTCGCAGTAGATGTACACGGAGTCGATGTCACCATTCACCAGAGAAAATCTGCGACTCGTTCCCGCATGATTGCGGTCGTATGCTACGTGTGCGTCGCCACCCAATATCTCGGCCAGGCTCTCGCTGAATCTAATAGATAATACCGTATCCAAAAGTTTGGTGAACGTCATCTCTATATGGCCGCCCTTGGGCGTAAACTTGATGTACGGCTCGTTAAAGATGTCTTTTGGCATGGTAGAGTGCATGGCCGCAATGAGATCGCTCAAACGTCTGTAGTTGCCCTCGGGAACTATGGTCGAGTAAAAATGCACGTTATCCAACGAGATGGTGTAATAGCATTGGTTTGCAACGACGTTATATACGGCGCCAGGAATCGACATCTCCGCCAAGCCCACTTTACAATCGCCCTCCAGTTCCACGGTGTCGGCCAGTTTGGTCGTGTAACAGACCGCCGTGTTCTCGGAGTAGTACTCCATGAAGCGGTTGGACGGCAAGGTCATGTAAAAGCGACTCATCACAGCGATGCGATTTCATCCACCCACGAGTTGAACTTGCTGGGATAACCTTTCCACGACACGAGATACTCTATCTTGCCACCACGCTTTCTCGTCTTT
>Ga0209367_1002194_pt1 | contig 25475 bp, 12 predicted proteins | sample WorMetLIZISLAND2_FD_187412 | JGI IMG/M metagenome (GOLD analysis project Ga0209367, IMG submission 187412) | Marine gutless worms symbiont microbial communities from Max Planck institute for Marine Microbiology, Germany - Olavius geniculatus... ... | reverse complement strand
TATATATACAATATTTGCGGTTTTATTAAAGTTTGAAAGGTCACTGAACAGTTACTTTGTACACAACAACAACAACTACTACTACTACCTGCAGGCTACATCACTGCAAAATTTCAATCATCTACATCAATCGGCGGCCGAGATATTGCTGTTTTTGCAAAAATCCAAGATGGCGGCTGCCGCTATCTTGAATTTAATTTTTGTTTAATCTTTCGGCATACCTGCATGTAGGACCTCCAGGGTAATACAAATACCAAATTTCGTGCAAATATCTGCAATAGTAAACGAGTTATGAAAAATAAATGAAATTCAAAATGGCGGCCGCCGCCATCTTGAATGTATCATTTTTGTCCACTTTGGTCAAATTGTCTGTTTCCAGTGGCAGCGAGCTACATCGCTGCAAAATTTTATTCATCTACGTCAATCGGCGGCTGAGTTATTGATGTTTGTGCAAAAATTCAAGATGGCGGCTGCCGCCATCTTGAATTATAATTTTGTAATGCAGGACCACCCACGAAGTCCATTTGTGCACCTAAAATTCCCTTTTAAATTTCGTGTTGATCGCGTGCGTACGTTTCAAGATATCGCGATTGGAAAATTTCGCAAATTTAGCTTAAAATGCCTATTCGTGCCAAAAAAATCATGTTTTTGTGGAGTTTTGACCCCCTAACCTTATTTTTTATCATTGACACCCCCAAAAACCCTACCTTACGCGGAAGCACGCGTTTCGAGCCATAAACGGTCGTGATCGGTCTTCTGGTGTGATTTGTAGGCGTGAACAAGAATACAAAAAAAGGCAGGAACACAAAAAGTAACGGAAAATGCCCTCCCTACGCAGACCCCCTTCTCGTCGTCCCACATCAACCAAATTTTGCATGTGGGTCGCATTCTGGATATCTTTTTTGGTTTCAAGTTTCATTAAGATCGGTTAAAAAATGTGGGAATGTGGGGGGTCGAAATTTCGCCCTTCTCATTGACTTGGCACATCGCTTATACAACAACTTGTTGCTACCGCACAAGCCGTGAAAGCGTTGGTGACAAATCGAATGGTCACGTGACTGACAACGTTAATTGTTTAGTAATAATAAATTGAAGGATGACAATAGCATTGTTGCTGTACAATTTAAAATTTAATTTTTTGATTGTTTTACTAGTGTAAACAGCTCACTGATTATATTTATAGGGACATATAGTCATATACTGTAAACTATCGAAATTTATTGGACAGACTCTGTGTTCGTATGAACATTATCTTGTTTATAGAACAAACTGAAAACGATCTGGCGATCTAGAGTAAATTGCGCCAAAATCACTGGAGATAGATTCAGATGGCATGCATATGAAATTTCTAGTAGTAAACGTAAATATTAACAGTTTAAGTTTCGACCCATTATGTTTAACGAATACTCAGTACAAAATACGGATTTCAAATTTCGGTACCCTCTAAAAACGCTCTGTTTCTAATGCTACTGCTCTCGCGTGTCTCACAAGCATTAGCTCAGATTTGTCGTTTAATCTGCCCCTGGATGACTGGTGCACAACAATAGACTCGGTACTTACCACCACTTTGCAGGAAGATGCAGGATTGATGGCAAAAAAATACGCATCGACGACTACATCCTCACACCGTTCATTGTCATTCACAGCACATCGATCTCCGTTCAGAAAACCATAAATGACTGGAGTCTGATCTTTGCGCACGTCACACGTGTCGCCAATGTAATCTGCATATTTACAAATAAACTATTACGTGCGACAGCTATGCTAAACGTTTTTAGCTGTCGTAAAGGCGTTTGTCCGTCTGTCTATGTGTGTTTCCGTCACAAATCACAGGCGTGCGGTAGCACAGCCCTGTGTTAATGGCGATCGGCTAAGTAAAGGGAGAATGGCAAAATTCGACCCCGCGCAGATCCGAAACCCCTGAACCGATCGACACAAAATTTGAAACAGGTCATTACGTCCGCGAGACGACCCCCCGTGCAAAATTTCGTGCTTTTCGGCAAATGGGTGAAATATAACGAAAATTTTTCTCCGATATAATATACCTTTTTTGTTGACCGATCTACAGGTCAGACCGATTGGCGGATTTTCACGCACGATGGCTCAAACGACGCGGTCTCACGCAAGGGTGTGCCTTTTTAGGGGTAAAAAATTCAAAGTTAATATCTAACCCCTGAAAAATACCCCCAAAGTGAAAAATTGAGCAAAAAAAGAACAAAAATTTTCGGCCAAAAACGCCCCCGTATAAAAATTTCACCTATAAACGGCCACTAATCGTCATCGTAGGCCCATAAAAGTTGTATAGTGAATAGGTAATATGGCCTCGAGAATTCCAAATATGTGGTTATTTTGGACCCCCTACCCACAGGTCACGTGACACAAGGCATGCGCAGTCAACGTTTTGGCCTTTTAAAACATGCCTGTGTATAAAATTTTCACCTACAAACGGTCCTTAATCGTCATCGTAGCCTCATAGAAGTTGTATAGTGAATAGGCAATGTTGACCTGGGATGTCCAAATATGTGGTTATTTTTGACCCCCTGCCTACAGGTCACGTGATACGGCGTGTGCGCAATGAACTTTTGGCCTTTAACATGGGCAAATGCAAATTTGAGGCTTTATATCTCCGTAATGGTGCAAGATAGACGTATGGTTCCAATGGACCACCAATAGGAAACCACATATGCCGAGTCGAATGGTCACGTCAAACTCGTGACCCCAAAATCTTTGAAGCCCCGTATCTCCGTATACGTGCAAGATAGACGCATGGTCATCATTGACCACCAATAGGAAATTGCCCACGCCGAGTCCGATGGTCACGTGATCGATGACGTCACGTGACCCCAAAAGTCAAGGTCGTGACCCCAATATATTTATTTGAAGCCCCGTATCTCTGTATCTGTGCAAGATAGATTTGTGATCATCATTGACCACCAATAGGAAAGTGCTCTCAACGAGTCCGATGGTCACGTTCCGATGACGACACGTGACCCTTAAAGATCAAAATCGTGACTCCCAAAATATTTAAGGCTCAGTGTCTTCATGGCCCTGTAAAGCAGATGGTTTATAATTGACCATCAACATAAAAACTTTGTTATTGTAATAAAACAGCAAACATAAATGTACAAAACATTAGTTTATACACTTGTTAACGGCGACATGCAATGAGTGTCACATTGAAAACAGCAAAAGTCATAAAAAGGTGATATTATTCAACAGCACATTGACAGTTAGGCGATGTGAATGGATGGTGAGTGATATCACCTTTTTATGATTTTTGCTGTTTTCGATGTGTCACTCATTGCATGTCGCCGTTAACAAGTGTATAAACTGATGTTTTGTACATTTATTAACTATTACGTGCGACAGCTATGCTAAACGTTTTTTAGCTGTCGTAAAGGCGTTTGTCCGTCTGTCTGTGTGTATCCGTCACATTCTGCGATTGTATCGAAAAAGACGAAGCAAACTGACTAAATCTTCATTGTCAGTTGTTACAAAAACTTTCAATTCTTCACAAACTTTAAAAAGTCACGCCAACAGCATAAAATACCGAACATACGAAAAATTTGGCGATTTTTAGACAATAAGTCGTCGGTTTTCAGAAACAGTGCAAGCTACACCCAAAGAAAGTAGTCTATTAATCAATAATGGAAAATCTCTTATACGCCATTTCGATTGACACCTTGCGGCAGTAATAATTTGTGGATGTTGCCATAAGCTTACGTATTCTTGCGTTACGGCCAGCTACAAACTTGCAGAAAACTTGTATTTTGTTGTATTGTGTGTTCGAACGATGCTGCAACACAGTAAAAAATGGGTGACTTTAAATTTTAAGTCTTAAACTATAGTTTTAAACCAAACCTTAATCTGGACGGTTTTAAACCAATGATCAGATTAACTTCAGTTTAAGCTCGGTTTTAAAGTTCAGTTTTAAACTGAAAACCTACTTCCTTGGTACCCTATAAATATGCAGACGATACACAGATATTAAAATATTAAGACAAAAAAATTAGTCTGGGCAGCTTATACCTTGCAGCAGTATGTTGGAAAAAAGCAGGAGTTTTGTGCAGATTGACCATTGCCGAACTCTCTGCAAGTTTCTCGTCTCGACCGACTTGGTGATAGTATCCTCCTCGGGCCAAGTAATTAACGCAGGAAGAGCTTCACATGCTCAGTACTGGTGTAATATCTTACGTTTGCACCACCAACCTGACGACGCCATCGGATGTATTCTAAGGCTAGCTGGTAAATTTGTCTAGCACTCAGACGCGTTGAAAGAAACTCATCTTCGTCAGATAAACATGATTTGCGCTGTACATTAGGCGCACGTCGTAGGCGAATGGGCACTAGAACGCCGGCAGCAATAGCAACCGCTGGGTAAACAAATGCCATCTTGTTTTCTCTAAATCGAAAGTTGAAGTGGTTTTGGTTTTAAACCAAACCTAAAGACTTGTCTTTAAGAAGAAACGCCTATCTCGATGCATTATGGAAATCAGGTTTGAAACTGGATTGTTCAGGTTAAGTTTGATTTTAAACCGAACTTTGGTATTGTGGTCGGTTTTAACTTTGGTTTCAGCGGAAGCGTCCGGTTTAAAACTCTACTTAAAACCGGATTTAATCGTCACTTTAAATTTTGCATTAATTAAGTTTTAAACCAAGTTTTGGTCTAAAACTATAGTTTAAAACTTAGGTCTAAGCAAAATTTAAAGTCACCCAATGTGTTTGATTGCAGTTTTATGGTCTGTCCACTGCAGCAATGCATAGCATTGGACAGAGTGCAGGCAGTGGGCCTAAGCAGTCTGTCAAAAAATGTCTAAAGAACTGCAAGCATCACATATAATGCGGGTGCAAATTATAAAATGAGGACTTGGTTTAGAATGTAGTAGCAGACAGCTCAGTGTGTAACCAACCTGTGTTGCAGTGGCATATTTCTGCATGACACTTTCCGTTTCCACAACACTCTTGGACTGGGCGGTTCAAATGGCAATTGCACTCCAATTCTTTATCAACCGCCGCACGCATTCCAGCTGTTTCGTTAGCGTTAGTCGCATTAGTTGCTCGGTCAACGGCGGCCCTGCAGGCGACAAGAAAATTGCCAGCCGCTCCGGCCGTAGACAAAGTGACGTTGTCAGTTAACTGCAGCAGTCAATCAATCATCATGATCATCACAATGCTCGTTTAATGAAAAAAAATTTGAAGTGCAATGTTTTAGCAATTACAACGGAAAAAAAGTGGAAAAACGTATGAAAATGTAGTAACATTTGTGAAACAAACATCTCATAATGGTGCAACCAGAAACACAAAAGTACACTACACTGTGTCTCAAAATACAGTCAAAATTGTTTTTGTCATAACTTTGTGAAATTTCCACCGATTTTGATACTTTTTGGACAAAGAGAGACGAGACAATAGAATTTTGTAAGGTGCACTCATTTTCAACCTCACTTAATTTAATTGCGCGGTGATTATTTGTATCAAATTGCTCATCTTTGCATCATTTTTTTGACGGAGACTGCCACGTGATTTAATAATGTTGTGCTGTTAAATAATTTACAATAAAAAGCACATAACAAAATAGCTGACTGATAAGCTCTAATCGATGAGTAAATGCCGTTTGATCAGGAAAAAACTTTTGATTCTGCTATCAGCCAATGGCGTTGCATCTAAGCCATTGTGTCCGTATATGCTGGCAAACTTTAAATATAAACTCTAATAATTTGCAAAAAAAGTTGTTATAATAGTTTATAATTCTGCTGAATATTCGCATTTTATTGTGTGGTGTACTTAATTATACATTATTTACATTGGTGTACTTAGTTATATATTGTTATCTTCTGGCTGGTTTTTGCAATTCGTTATAATCATATTGTTTGTAACTGACTTTTGCACTTTTCTTTTTTTTCTTTCTTTTTTCTTTTTTTTATCTTTGGATATTGTATCACTGATTATTTATAGTTACTATGGGCGGCTCTCTACTCTCTACTCTCTCTCTCTCTCTCTCTCTCTCTCTCTCTCTCTGGATAACAAATCGGCACTATAAAGCAATTTGAAGCATCTACGTTTCGCACAATAATGCGTCGACATAAATTAGGTGAAGTAAAAATTGAGTGCACTTTACATAATTCTGTTGTTTGAGCCATCTTTATGCCAAAAATTGCCAAATTTAATGAAAGTTTTACAAAGTTATAACAAAACTATATTGACTGTTTTTGAAACACGGTGTATAATCATTAAAGCTAGATGCAAATAGTCTCGCGAAGATTTTTATAAGAAAAATCTTGGTCGTTCGTGTGTGTTCTTTTAAAAATTGAAGTTTTCTTGTGCGCATTAATCCTTGTGTCTTACTGCGTGTTTGCTGGATTAGACAAGTATTGCAAAAGCACGTGGTTGACATTTGTTAGAACACGGCTAAAAACAAGTCATTCTTAGTCCTTACCTTACCTTACCTTACCTTACCTCCGGGGTAGGCAGGCTATTACACATGCCCAGCGCTGAGGCCGTATCAGTTCGGCCCAATGCACATCCTCGAATGTAACCACAAGATTACAGGTAGCGGCTATAAAGCCGTAGACGGCTATGAAGCCGTAAATAGACGGCTGTAAGGCCGTAGTCGGTTGTGAAGCCGAACCAACACAGAAGCACTGGTAATTAACGTGTAGGAAATCTGCTCTCACGGGTTTGGTCAGCTCTTAGTTAGCTCCTCGCCTCCATATTTTAGAAATCTTTCTGGTCATCGGTACAAAGCCCCACTACCACGACAAAGTGGCTGACCACGGTGGGGAAACAAGTCATCATTTAAATCATTTTTTTTGTTTTAAACAACAAAGCATCGAGTGGAGCTCAGACTTCACATCTCATTGCAATACCGTCTCTCCGATAGTAACTTAGAGGCTAAGTTACCGGCCAACCTCGGCAATTCATGTACGACAAACTAAGTTATTATTTACTTATTTGTTTATTCATTTGACAGACGTCTTGTAAATCTTCTCAAAGACACAGTATATTTTATGTTAAAATTCCTGTACATTACATAATATTTTCTCGAATAATCCCAGTGTTTTTCGCGAACATCAAATTCGGTAAGTACATAATCACACTCACTAAAACTACACAGGCCTACCAAGATACGTATGCGACTAGCTGCGTAATAGGTTCCTTAAAAATTAAAACAAAATCAATTTGCAATTTAGTTACGTAAAATAAGAATTAGACAAATTAACTCAAATTTAAAAAAATAAACGAAAACTAAATTTAACGACGTTACCTGTATATCTTTGATACAATCTTTGATATTAGTCATCATTTCCGATGTGGTGTATTGGAGACAGTCTCTAAAGACCGTGTTTTCAACATTTTCCTTAATCGCGTTTTCACACAGATTTGTGGCAAGCTCTTCAGTTACATTGTTCGTTGTAGGCCAGCTGGCGTTCTCTTGCAGCGGGCCATCTGCGGGTGTTGGGTCATCTGCTGTCCCAAGCGGTCCACTGTCCACATAGTCAGAGCTTTGCCCGCTGACGTCACTGTCTAAGTCGCCTGTTTGTGAAGTTTGTCTTTTTCTTCTGCTGATTCAAAGCAAAACTTATCATCACACAACAAGATACAACATTCAGTTAACACCGATATATTCCGAATTCAACGCCGACTTTCAACTTTCGACTTTTAGTAGTCTCGCAATAATTTTCTGAGCCTATACGACGCCTGCGCTATCCAGTATGAATTCATTGTTGTCAACGGCCAAACTACAAACTGCATTTTGCAAGGTAGTGTAGCAAAAGACTAGTATTAACATAAGATGGGTAAAAGTAAATTTTTACGTCAAGTTTCTTCGTGATGTTGCGACACATCGAAAACAGCAAAAATCATAAAAAGGTGATATCACTCACCGTCACATCGCCTAAGTGTCAATGTGCTGTTGAATAATATCACCTTTTTATGATTTTTGCTGTTTTCGATGTGTCACTCATTGCATGTCGCCGTTAACAAGTGTATAAACTGATGTTTTGTACATTTATATTTGCTGTTTTATTACAATAATAAAATTTTACGTTGATAGTCAATTATAAACCATCTGCTTTACAGGGCCATGAAGACACTGAGCCTTAAATATTTTGGGGGTCACGATTTTGATTGTTAGGGGTCACGTGACGTCATCGGTTACGTGACCATTGGACTCGGCATATGTGGTTTCCTATCGGCGGTCCATTGTTACCATGCATCTATCTTGCATCGTTACAGAGTAATGGGGCCCCAAATACATTAGGGTCACGACCTTGACCTTTTGGGGTCACGTGACGTCATCGATCACGTAATTATCAGACTCGGCGTGGGCACTTTCCTATTGGTGGTCAATGATGACCAAGAGTCTATCTTGCACGTATACGGAGATACGTGGCTTCGAAAATTTTGGGGTCACGAGTTTGTTTTTTTGGGGTCACGTGACGTCATCGGTCACGTGACCATTCGACTCGGCATATGTGGTTTCCTATTGGTGGTCCATTGGAACCATGCGTCTATCTTTCACCGTTACGGAGATATAAAGCCTCAAATTTGCATTTGCCCATGTTAAAGGCCAAAAGTTCAGTGCGCATGCGCCGTGTCACGTGACCTGTGGGCAAGGGGTCCAAAATAACCACATATTTGGAATTCCCAAGTCAACATTGCCTATTCACTACAACTTCTATGAGGCTACGATGACGATTAAGGGCCGTTTGTAGGTGAAAATTTTATACACAGGCATGTTTTAAAAGGCCAAAACGTTGAGTGCGCATGCCCCGTGTCACGTGACGTGTGGGTAGGGGGTCCAAAATAACTACATATTTGGAATTCCCGAGGCCATATTACCTATTCACTATACAACTTTTATGGGCCTACGATGACGATTAGTGGCCGTTTATATGGGAAATTTTTATACAGGAGCGTTTTTGACCGAAAATTTCAGTCCGGTTTTTTGCCCAATTTTTGTCTTTGGGGGGATTTTTTAGGGGTTAGATATTAACTTTGAATTTCGGTTTTCAAAAACGTTTGACCCTTGCGTGAGTCCGCGTTGTTCGAGCCATCGTGCGTGAAAATCCGCCGGGCGGTCTGACCTGTAGATCGGTCAACAAAAAAAGGTATATATACCATAAAAAAATTTTCGTTATATTTCACCCATTTGCTGAGAAGCCCCCAATGGTCGGATTTGCACGAAATTTTGCACGGAGGGTCGTCTTGCAGACCTAACCGCCTGTTTCAAATTTTGTGTCGATCGGTTGAGGGGTTTCGGATCTGCGCGGGGTCGAACTTTGCCATTCTCCCTTTACTTAGCCGATCGCCATTAACACAGGGCTGTGCTACCGCACGCCTGTGATAACGAACGAATGAAACAAATGACTAAACATTGACTATATTTGTCCACAATAATAATATTATTATGACAAAACATACCTATTTGATCTCTGATTGATACAGGAAGAGGTCAGGCTTGTCCAGAAAGTGACGGTAAATTTACTTGTGTCCGGTGTACTTGACTCTGTCTGACAAACTGCTGAACGACGGTTATTAGGCCCATCGTCACCTTTGATATCACACTGACATATTGACGGTGGACGCATTTTGTCGCCACTGACACATCGCGGTCTGAACAGATGACTGTTGAGTATGCTGTCTATGGCCTTTAACCTATATAACACGCACAACAAGTAATCTGAGCAAAGCTCACGTGACGTGCGACAGCGTCGGTGTTACCACGTGCAAAATGTGTATGCAATGTGCAAAATGTGTATGCAATGTGCAACAAATTAACACGCCTCCATAAGCGTAAAAGGTTAAAACTCAGATGATTAAAATGTAAGTTTTATGCTTCAAATTTTATAGCGCAAGTTGTCCTGGTCTATCTCCAGCAATGTCGGTGCAATCTACTGTTAAAATATGCGTCGTAGTCTAAAATCGCGAACAAATCACTAAAAATTCGCGTTTTAGATTCAAAATCCTGTACAGTCATCTATGTAGATACCCCCTGAAAGCGGGTCAGCAGTGCTTGTAATGATAAGCACCAAGTCTGTGCCTATCTGTGACCGTCATGAAGCTAAATGATAGTAGCAACAAATGATCTAAGCATCAATGCTGCCACCTTGGGAATCAATGTACATCGTGCAATAAAATAATGATGCGTTTTGAAAGACCAAACTGTTAAAATCTATGTGCTTTTGCAGTAAATTTTGTGGAATGCAGCTTACTATTTCCTGCACATTGCATCGAACTCTCAATGCATTCTAAGCATAATGTTATTAGTTTATGGTTTAATATGGTCATGTAAAACGTTGACGTACTTAATTACAAATATAGCCGGGTTAAATTAATTTGAAACGCATCCCACTATTGTACTTTCTTCATACACTATTTGAAACTATTGGTTTAAAACCTATAACCAGTTGCATAACTTACAAACTATAGAAATTCATCAAATTATTATTATATCCATTATTATGTAATTTATTAGCGTTGCGTTGCCTTCCTCTATGAGTGACTGGCGGCAAACAGTTATCGCTCTGAGGAAAACACCGTAACGTCAATATAATTGGTAATAAAACGTTACATATTTTGAGTGATTTTATGTAGCCCACATTCGCTAATTCAACCTAGAAGTTTGTTGAGAAGCTTACTGAAATAGGTTGGATAACTGAACGGGTTCGGGTGGATAAGCGGGAGGCTGCAGTCCGCCTTGCGTCAAGTCATTCGCAGCATCGCCGTCATAGTTGCCGCAAAGTCCTTGTGTGAGGCCTCGGTCGCCGCTGAGTGCATGTACAGTAACGCTCATGAAACAGTCACTGAACCGGTCGAAACAGTACACCTGTGCCGTCACATAGCGACCGGAGGGCATCCAGATCTGAACATATACAGTACACAAATGTTATTAGGCAGAATCGTGTCTCGCAGCGCAGGCGATTACGTCTATTCCTACATACGAGACATACGTATTTGTCCGTAGCGCAGTTTGTCTAACTGTTGAGCTGTCGCTGATACAGCTCTTTAAAACTGAGCAAATCTTAGCAGAAAGCATACGTTTGTCTGTCTGTCTGTTTGTCCACGAACACGGCAATGTATTGGGTCGATTAAAAAACTGGCACAGTCACAGCTTAGCAGCAGCAACAACAGCACTGGCTCTATGGATCGAGTCAGTGCTGCTGCTGTTGCTGTGTGGTGGGAAATCCCAGCGTCACACTGAAGGATGGTACAGACTGCAGCTTGTTGCATCGTCTGCCGCTTTCTCTGTGTGTCAGCAGTAAGCTTACCAGTGTATGGTTTAACGATGTATAGGCCTGTACCGCGCGCACGACACACTGGTCATGGTTTACAAGAAGACATAATAGGCTATTGTTGTAATAAGCTACTGCAAGCAGCATGAAGCCGAATGCGGCATGTGTGGTCACTGTGGTGTATATAGTCTTAATAGTGGCGATGAGAGACTTATCGACTACTGTGTCAGCTATAAGACTCAAGAGACGAGTTCGAGTACATGCAGTTTTGTAGTGCTGCGATATCGGCAATATCTAATACAGGCACAACAATCACGAGACAGTCAGCTGAAGTATACGTTTGTTGCTCTGGCATTAAAACAAGTAGGGCCTACCGGGCATGAAAAAGATGGTGGCCATGTTAATACTGTCGTTGTAGTGTTTGCTTTAAACAACAAACTCACCCACAATTAAAGGCAGCCAAAGCAAACTTGTATAGGACAGGCCTTGCTGCAGCTGCCAGCAGTATGCGCACCAGTCACGTGCGTCCTGGCATGCTATCATTGACCATGGATGATCTTGAACTTGAAGGGTCATAACGCACTATGATGTGCCAATCGCGCGGTATTGTGGCTATTAATTTTTATTCCGCACTTAAATGTTAGTTTTCGCAGCCAAATGACCGACCGACGCAGCGGTGTGGCTAATGTTGGCAATCTATGCACTGGTGCTGCAGCTATCATGACATTGTTTACCGTTATCTATCATCTATGTTATCATATCCAGTCTGACATCAGCAGCTAAAGTGCTAACTGTGAAATGCGAAAGCGCAAAATCTGTCAAGCGTAAAGTGCGAAACAAAATGCGAATTTTGCGCCACATTTTTTATTTCTTGGTTTGCTCTGTCTCACTGCAACGACTGATCAGCCCTCTTGAGTCTGACGGGTCTGATTAATTGTCACTAGCAAACATCGGAGTTCGTTCAACGCTTGCGTCGTCGACCGTCGTATGTGTTTTATAGGCTTAGTCTATCTATAACCTGCAATCTTGTTAATCTGTTTATTCATTTATTCATTTCTGTTGTTGTCAGCGATAGCTCTTCTTAAGCTATTAGTTTGTTTGTCCGTTTATCCGTCTGTTGTGTCATGCGCCACAAATGTGCACGTTCTTTAAACCAGTCGACAGATTTCAATGTCATCTGGCACTAACCACTAGGCCACTTGCATTTTCCTTCCACACTATGTGCAATCAAAGAAACATCATGTTAAAACAATTTTTTTAATCCCAAGTCAGGAAAAAACTTCAAGGTCAAACTCCCGGCAAAACTCATCATGCGTGGAGTAGTTAAAAGCATGACACATAATAGGCTTATTTATCTATTAAGAATGCCAGTGTGTCGTGCCATAAAGCTTGTACTCTACACATTTACCTGGAAAATCAGTCAAAAATTTGTTCAAAAGTCAGCCTTTACTCACACCAGTCGAAACAGACTAAAAATACGCCTGACGCAAGAAAACGTAAGAAACTAATATGTAAACAACAAGGGGAACGAGAAAAACAATTAATCGAGAAAAAAATAATAAATAACACGAACAAACGAGCAAACAGAAAATTTTAAAAAAAACAAAAAAAAACATAAAGGTATAGCGTTTTTCTAGCATTGCAAAATGATATTAACACAAATAAAACAATGATAACAAGAAAAAATACGCAGAACCACAAAACTACTATAGAAGGAAAATGCAAGTGGCCTAGTGGTTAGTGTTGACTCGCAGCTTTCAGGTTATGGTTCGATTCTCACTGCTGGTCATTTGCAAGCAACCTTGAGCAAGTTGTTAACGTACTACTATGTGCTCAAGCTAACTCAGCTTCTTACCTTTCGTTGGACAGGAATGAGTAGTAGCCTACGAACTACAGGATGAAAGCTTAGTGTGGTTGATCGGGCGGTAGTATGTCTGCTTACTGCAAAATGCTCAACAGCCACAGAAAGGGAGATAAGCACCTCGCGTCGCGTCAGTAGATGACACCTTTTCTGTTATCTTTAACTAAGCTATTACTTACTTACAGATAACCATAGAAACGGACTACAGTTGCTCCGACCGTGTAGAGGGTGGCGTCTCTGCTGAGTGTGATGTCCGGCGCCGGATCACGTTCATCAATGAGGTATCTGACTGCTATCGGAGGCTGTCCACGCAGACCCGCAAACACTCCCAGTATGTTGTTGTTTTCACGCACAGCCACGGCGCAGATGCACGACACACGAGTACTGCCGAAACAGGCCCGATGACGAACGTGCACCTGTGTGTACAACGTGCCCCAGAAAAGTATAACTTATAGCTCACAAGGTAATATAGCAACGCAGATAAGGTGCGGTGATATGCTTAATAAACGATTTTATCATTTAGAATAATATTGTCCACAATTGATGGCCGTTTCGCCAACTATTGTAATCTTTTTTTATCAGTTTCTATACTTTTGTACCTCTAATTCCATGCTCCAGATTCATTATCGTTTTCAGTGGCGTAGCGAGGAGAGTGCGGGGGTGCGGACCGCACCGGGCGGCACTTTTTAAGAAGCGGCAAAAAGACATGCATGCAGTAATAACAATGCAATTAATCATATTTATTACAGACACGCGTAACTGCAACATAAGCGTGCCATGAAAACTCTGGGTATCTTAATTAAAAGTGCCTGGAGCTTGAAGAGACACGTTACCAGCCGAGCCTGCTCCCCAAGTCATTACGCGACCAAGGTAGGAGGCAACAGTGGCGGATCCAAAAGACAGAAGTTTTTGTGCTTTGCAAGACTGCAATCTTACACAAACATCACATAAAGTGATATAAAACGGCTTAAAGCATTTAAAATGTAAAATTGTCGTCGCATGCTGAAAACATCTTTGACGGAGAACAAAAAAACGATAGCTTTATGCGAAAAGAAAACAGTTGGATAAACATTAAAAAATAGACAGAAATGGCGGTTAATGAAATGTGTTCTGTCATGGTTTTTCAGTGAGAACAGCATTAGAAAAACGACTGCCGGCTAAAAATGGAAGGTCGAAGGAAATGTTACTAAATCGGTTTTTGAAAACAAATAAGAAAAAACATCGCTTATCCACAACTCAAGAAAATGGCGCAGAATAAAGCAAAATGGAATCAATTTAAACAAAAACTTGCCAATAAGTGCAGAATACGACCATTTTCTATTAACGCACGTTTGATACGTTTTACGCGCGAAAGCAGCTACTGCTTCAGCGCGTCTTAGCCATCGAAATTCTGTCCGTGGGTCCGTCCGTCCGTCTGTCACACGGAAAATCAGTCCAAAATATTGCAGGATAGGATCACTAAATCTTCACTGTCGGCTGCTTGGATGACTCTAATTTCAGGAACCGCAAAGCTTTTATATAAATTCGAAGGGGGTCACCTTGAACGAGGGCGCTAAATGAAAGGGGGTGAGCAAAATTTGCGGTTTTTGGCCAATAAGTCGCTGTATCTCATTAACGGTGCGAGATAAAGCCTAGGTTACTATTAATCAGTAATAAACTGATACACTGGCTCTCGATTGCCACCGAATTCAATGAATTTGGATGACTTTGAACAGCAAAATAGGCGTTTTATGAATTTTGTTGGCGATTTCAAGCTGCGAGACACATTTCAAAAGCGAATTGCGCCGAAATCAATTGAGATAGACATGAATAAACTGCACATGAAATTTTTAGCATTGAACGTAGATTTCGACAGTCCAAGTCGCGATTTTCTAGGTTCAAGGAAACCTACGCACGAGGGCATTAAATAGCGGTACCCCCGTAAAAGTCGTTATTTTACCGTTGTTAGCCAGTCTTTCGTAAAAACGGTTGCAGGTCACCAATGCTCACTATGGGCATGCTGCCTATCACAACAAACACTAGTGACAAGCGTTTTAGTCGTATCAACATTAATGACCTTGAAAGACCCTGAACTTCTAAAATAAGGGGTTTTATTGATTTATGCGATCTTCGAATGCAGCGCATTCTCCAAAAATAAACTGCGACGAAATAACTGGAGATAGACTGATAGTTTGCGAACAGGAACTGCTATAGGATTTCGCGCGTCTCGTGAGCATTAGTTCAAATTTTTTGTCTAATAAAATTATCGTTATCGCTATCGATAGTAAGGCTAAGCAAAGCTAAATAATTTAAAATTCCCAAAAAATAATCACCGCCGTAATCAACTCTTAGTGCTGTTTGATACAAAATACATCAAGTGATCTCGTTGACATGACAAACTAAAAAAATACGCGACGCAGAACTCACAGCCTTAAATAATGGCCGTTAAAATTTACCTCGAAGAATGCATTTGAACTGTTGATTTTCACCAATACAAAGTCGCCAAAATAGTAGATGCTGTAGTATCTGAAACAATGTAAACAGTTACTGTATGTTAAACCACTCCCAGGAGTAAAATACCTGAATGTCAAAACAAACTTATACCACTCCAGATCACAGTTTAACCGACATTTATTCCACGGTCTTAGAGGTCGGTCGTAAACAGTTGTACGTTTGTAGTCACGCTTGAGTGCAACCGTGAATCAAGTAACATCCTGTTTACTACAGTGCCAACAGGCATAGTGTTAAAGACACGTTGTCAATGTTGATTTTATGTAGCACAATATCACGAAGCATATCTACTGCGCTGAATACACTAGTATCTCGTGAAAAGTACAGTTTTTAAGCCGCGTCTAAAGTATAAGTGCGACGCAGAATAATTAAGATCAGATAACATTTAATCAGTTATTCCTAAAAATAAATGTTTACATTACGTATGAATCGTGGTTACGCTAACACAAAAATGTGATAGTGCAAACATGACATATTTTTACTAATTATAACAACAAACTTCAACAGTTTACAAAGCTATGTATGAGCGATATGAGTCAAAACTTAAAAACGGCAAAAATGGTTTCGGGGTGATATTATCGTGTGTTAAAATCTAGACTAGCCTTTACAAGACTAGCCATCCTAAATACTTGAAAAATACTATGGTATCCTAAACAAAATTTCGTTCTAAGTACATTTGTTTAATTGATACAAAGTATGTGCCAAACTAAGCTAAGCTAAGCTAAGTAAAGCCGCTTGTAGAAATGCAAATTCCTATATCTGTTCAGAAAGTTTTTATTTAATGTAATTTAACGCATTTCACCGTGTCTCAAAAGAACAGTCAAAATTGCTCTTGGCACAACTTTGTCAAATTTTTACCAACTTTAATAATATTTGGCAGAAAAAATCGCCAAGACAATATTATTATGTACAGTGCTCTTATGTACCACCTCACCTAATTTATGTCAACACACTACCATGTGAAACACAGATGCTCCAAATTGTTACATCACACGGCGATTATTTGTATTAGATGGCTCACCTTTGCATCATCAATTCAACAGAGGGTGCGACATGGTTTAATAATTTTGAAATATCAAATATTTTATGCCAAATACAGCAGACAACAAAACAGCTGGCTGATGAGCTTAAAACACGTCTAATCCATGAGTGAATGCATTTGATCAGTCGATCGTTGATTCTGCTATCAGCCATTGGGGTTGCATCTAAGCCGTTGCATCTTTGTATGCGGAGCACACTTTGGCACAGATTTTAATTTGCAAGCGAGTTGTTATACAAACTTATTATTTTGTTAAATAATTCACATTTTAGTGTATTTTGTACTTAACTAACTCGCTACAGCGTTTACTTGAGACAGAAACTCAGCATTGTGCAGCAATTTGGAGCATTTATGTTTCACACGGTAGTGCATTGACACAAATTAGGTGAGGTAGAAAGTGAGTGCACCTTACATAATTTCGTCGTCTTAACCATCAACGTGTCAAAAACTAATAAAGTTTGTAAAAAAGTGACTAAGTTATGGCAAAAACAATTTTGACTGTTTTTGAGACACGGTGTACAGTGAGTTTAAACGTTAACATATTAATAATATTTCTATTATTTCTTTCTTAACGGTAACGGCCTATATATTGTATAGCTGTAATTTGATGTTACTGGCACCCTGCCAGCGTTGCAGCTGGTGACGTCACAGGCAATGCATAATCTGCTGCTGACGTCATTGTCACTGTAACGTCACGCCACTGCGCGCACACGCAGACAGTACGGACTGGTGTTCTACATTGTTTCGACTTGCGACTTCTGACTTTTTATTTTTATTTCAAGTATTTAGAATGGCTAGTCTTGTAAGGGCCAGTCTAAAATTCAACTAGTGATATCGCCTCAAATCCATTTTGCTGTTTTCGAGTGTTGACTCATATCGCCCTTGCATAGCTTTGTAAACTGTGAAAGTTTTTTTGTTCTACTCTCTGTCAAAAACGTTTTCTAAACTATTAGCCCAAACCATGATGATCTACACCAGATAATCATGGCCATAATCAATGCCTAAATCAATGTTTAATTCACACTGCATTGTGCATTTACTGTGTTTTCTATGTAGGATTTAATATCTAAAACCAAAAAGACGTACAGTCCGTCGAAAGTGGTAATGTGTGGGTCTCCCTGTGATCTACAACTCTTTGAAGCCACATCATCTCTGATCAACACCTGCACGTATTACCGTGAGCCAAGTTAAAATACCCAACACGGAAATTGCAATATCTGCATTAATTTTTTCTCGTTTATTAAGCACACAATATTTTTTTCAGTTTGTTTAATTTTGCAACATTTTTTCAGTAGCTGACAAAGAGGTACAAAATCAAGTTTAGTGTTCGATTTTTGCTAGTCAACAGCGTAATGTACCAAACCTCTCGAAAATTTTCAACGCTGAAAAAAAACTACTAAAGTATTGCGTACATTTAACTAGTTAATAACATGATAAGCAAATTTTTTTAGTAAACTACGCTTTCAACTTTCTCAGAAAAAACGTCAACTGTTTAGCACCTAAAATCAATTTTCCTAAATGTGTAAATGCACATTTTGCCTTCGTCATCTATAACCAGATTTGTAATTCTAACCTCGATTATTACTCAAAAATATTAAAAAGTGTGTTAAATTGTTAACTTCTACGCCCGAAAGCAGCTACTGTTTTAGCGCGTCTTAGCCATCGCAATTCTGTCCGTCCGTCTGTCCGTCTGTTTGTCCGTCACACGAAAAGATCAGTCAAAAACGGTGCAATTTAAAATTACCAAATCTTCACCGTCGGCTGCCTAAAAAACTCTAATTTTAAGAACAGTGAAGCTTTTTCATAAATTCGAAGAGGGTCACCCCGAACAAAAAGCGCTGAATAAGAGGTGGGTGAGAAAAATTTGCGATTTTTAGCCAATAAGTCGCTGTATCTCAATAACTCTGCGAGATAAAGTCTAAGTTACTATTAGTCGCTAATAAGAAGTCGTACACTGGCTCTCGATTGCCACCGAATTCAATGACCTTGCATGACTTTAAACGCCAAAATAACGGTTTTTATGAATTTTTGGGCAATTTTTGGTTGCGAGACACATTTCAAAAGCGAATTGCACCGAAAGCAATTAAGATAAACATGAAGAAACTGCATATGAAATTTTCAGCATTAAACATAGATTCCGGTGGTTTAAGTCTCGATTTTCTAGGTTCAAGAAAATCTGCACACGAGGACATCAAACAGCGGTACTCCCATAAAAGTCGTTATTATTTTTACCGTTGTTAGCCAGTCTTTCGTGTAAACGGTTGCAGATAGGCATGGGCATGCTGCCTATCACAACAAGCATGGTGACGAGCTTTTTAATTGTATTAACATCGATGACTGTAAAAATCCTGAACTTCCAAAATAAAAAGTTTTTTATTGATTTTTGCGATCTTCGGCTGCAGCGCACGCTTTAAGAATGAACTGCGACAAAATGGCTAGAGATAGACTGACAGTTTGCGAAGAGGAACTGCTATAGGCTATCGCGCGTCTAGTGAGCATTAGCTCTAATTTCTTGTTAATAGCAGATTACATAATTACGTTTACGTCAAAACCACATTAAAACAATAGTAATATCAAGCATTTAATTATTTAATTAATAAAATAAAATTAGACATTTTTACTCTCTGTACAGTCTAAAAGTTACAAGTGCTAAATTTTTTCACGAAGTTTTGCTCGTACGAGCGTATTTTGGTATTTTTAGTCGCATTGATCATGCAGTCAGTCGTTTAACGTTGATTTCTGTTGCATAAATTATGCTAATTTGTTTGCTAATTGCACGTCAATCGCTTTGAGTCAGTATGGTTTTATAGCACATGGGCAACTGTTGATGCTTAGTGCTGGTGTTGTTCAGCTGTAATGTAAACCTTGCAACATATACTTAACATTAATAAAAGTAAATTATAAATGCGAAACTTACAAGAAGAGCCGGTACTTTGTACCGATCCCAGCCGGTACCATTCTCTTTAGTCAAAGCCGGACGAAACTGAAGTTGCGTCGTTCGCGCGTTGCTGCCGAGCGTAGGAACAGCTCTTACGTACACGGCGCGACCAGACATTGCCGGCCGGTCAAATGTATCAAACGTCACTTGACAATCGGATACGGCCAATCCACGCAGATCAGTAACAGCCAGTGTCACCTCACATGGTGGACAAGTGATCGGTACCGTGGGTCTTACTGTCACCGGTACATATGAAGTGTTTTCGTAGATGTCCAGTATGTCATTGGAGATATAATCCTGTCACACGAAAAAACACGTAAAAGCATAAGTATGCAAGTAAACAACTAAGTAGTATGAAGTAGATGAAGCATACGTAAAATCACAGGCGCGCGGTAGCCAGAGCTGAGCAGTAATAAAATTACATGTAATTCAATTACGTAATTCAATTACAAATTACAATTTGACACAAAAATTTTAAATATTTGGTTATTTCAGAACACTGCCTACAGGTCACGTGACAGGGCGCATGCGAAACATGGAAAAAGCTACTATGAGGCGTTATATCTCCGTAACGGTGCAAGTTAGACGCATGGTTACAATGGACCACCAATAAGAAACCACATATGTCGAGTCCAATGGTCACGTGACGGATGACGTCACGTGACCCCAAAAGGTCAAGGTCGTTACCATGAAATATGTAAAGTTCTGTGTCTTTATGGCCATGGAAGACGGATTATAATTGATCACCAACGGAAAAAAATTACTTATTGTAATAAAACAGCAAATATGAATGTATAAAACATCAATTTGTGCACTGGTTAACGGCGACATGCAATGACTGACATATCGAAAATAGCAAAAGTCAAAAACAGATGATATTATTCGACAGCACATTGACAGTCACGCGATGTGATGGTGAGTGATATCACCTCTTTATGATTTTTGCTGTTTCGATCTGTCAGTCATTGCATATCGCCGTTAGCAAGTATATGAACTAATGTTTTGTAGTTTTTTGTACATTTGTTTCAAATAACCATCACCATATTTTGTAAACACTTTTACCTCCACTTATAGCTAAAACAAAATTTAAGTGACAGTATAGACAAAACAGTTCTTGGTTTGTTGCTTTCAGTGCAGCTTTCAAGCTAAAACTAGTGGGTGGCCGATTTCAATTCTTCTTCTTTTTTCCTCATCCCTTTTGTAATGTTTTACTGTTTGAAAGCATGTTGCCTCTTAACTTCAACGTGCAGAGATTGTACTTTAAAATGCTAAGCAATTTTAAGTGAACTTTGATGCATGCAGATAAAAAGTGTCATGCTTTTTTGGCGCGTAGCTAGTCCTAGTTTCAGTTGCTGCTGGTCGGGCGTAAGTAGGCCTACGAGCATAGCATATCAGTGTATTTGTATTGCTCGCAGTGGGCAGACATGTATGCTGCCAGAGCGTGTTCATATTGACTACTTCGTTCATTTATTGTTTCTTATGTCTTATTATCTGTCCCATTGCTATAGCATAGCAAGGGACAGATTATAAAATCACTTGCGTCTGTCTGCCATTCTGTTATTCTGTCAGTGTGTCTCTCGCACGGCCGCAATTTTGATTCGATTTTGATGAAATTTTGCAGAGTAATTCGGGGCCCGAAAAGTAAGATCGAGTTTGTTTAAGATAAAAATCTGATAACTTGTTCCCCTGTTTTACCCCAATTAAAAAAAAATTTGCACTACGGCCGATGGAAAATTCAAAGCGGTATAACTCGGTCCCCGTAAAAGATAATTGCGCGCTGTTTGCACCTACCCCCCTATGTTCGGGTCCGGGCTATCCGATGTCATTAAAATTTCTCCCCTGCCGACCCCTGTTGTCATGGCCACGATTTATTTTGGAACAAAATTGACTATAACTCGGCACCCGTGAATAATAATTGCTACCTGTTTGCACACACCCCTTTATTTTCAAGCCCGCGCTATCCGATGGTGTCATTTAAATTTCTTCCCAGCCGATCCCCGTTGCTATGGCAACGAATTTTGGGACGAAATTGACTATAACTCTGCTCCCGCATAAGATAATTGCACGCTGTTTTTACTTACCCCCTATTTTCGGGCCCGGGCTATGCAGTGATGTCATGTAAATTTCTCCCTTGAATACCCCTGTTGTCATGGCAGCCAACCGTTTTTATTCAAAGACAAAATTGGCTGTAGGCTCGCAAGAGCGTCAAACGCTGAAACGCAGCTGCTAGGCTTTATAAGTTTATAGCGTGGCAATGCGATAGATACCTCGTTCCACGGAACGTATTTCTAGTATGTAAAAATCTTCGAAAAAAAATCGACAGCTGTGTTTTTATTTTAACAAATAAAGATATAGGCCTATACAATCAAAAGTTTTCTTAACACAGACCCGGAGATGAAATAATAGCCTACGCAAATTTGTGCCGAATTAGCCATATGTACGACAGCAGACAAGAAAAAGCTGTAATACCGATCTGAGCTGTTTCTCACGACAGGGGGAGTTCCGCTATAAAAAAGGGTTTGTCGCACCCTGTGTACATGCACCATGCAATAACAGTTTAGTAGTAGGCTTAACTGACATAACTGACCGATTCGACCCGGAATCCCACGAAGTGTGACCCATTACTGTACAGAGTACGGGAGATAATCGGCGGCGTGTCCTCGTAGAAACTTTCCACAGCGCACGACACCTGCATGTATACACACCACACACCATAGGATACAACTTGCTTCAAATGAACTATGCCCGGATCAGGATTACTCTGAATCCGCATCCTATATCGGACCGTTGCCAAAAATTGTAGCGTTTGGCGATCTTTGATCCTTAAAAATGTCGTTAAAATCCGTGCTGAGATACACTGCAAAGCCTCAGATTGCATGCTATTTCTTATAAAGAAAAATATTAAATTTTTTTCCAGAATCCACGAATTTCAGGTGCGGTTAAAGACGTGCCTTTACCAGTCTCTCCAGAACCGTGAAGACTGTCGACAGGTTGGAGATAGGCCTGTAGTTTGCCGGCGACGATCTGTCGAGACCTACCTTCTTTAGTAGTGACAGCACTTGTGCCGACTTGAACCGTGCCGGGAACGTTCCAGCCTGCAGCGACAGGTTGGTGAGTCTGGCGATAGCTGGTGCGAAAACATCAGCGCAGTCATTGAGCAACGAACACGGCAGAACGTCGAGCGGCGATGTTTGACACGGCATCGAGGTCAGCAGCTTCCGAACCTCGTCAGTTGTCATTTGCTGGAAAGCCGACAACTGCGGTCCGGTGTGCGGTCGAGTGGCAAACAGTCTGTCAGTGGACTGCTGTGGAGCCGCTGAGATGTTGTCAGGAATGTGCTGGACTTTATCAGTGAAGAAATCGCTGAACTTGTTGACAAGGTCGGCGCACTTCGTGTCGTCGTGAACAGCCCGTTGTCCGCTGTGCAGTAACTTCTTAGCCACGTTGCCCGAACGTCTCCGTAAACATCCTGCAGCTGGGACCTGATGTAGTCGGCACGTAACTTCATGATGCTGTTGCGTGCTGCTTTGCAGGCCACGTCGTATGCTTGCTTGTCTGCCTGAAGACCGGTGCGGCGACATTTACGTTCCAAACGACGTCGAAGCTGCTTCGCCTGTTAAGCTTCGGCAAATTAGGTACTAAGGCTTCGATTTCGAGCACATTTTAACACGTATTATAGCCGCAGTAAATATGTTGCTAAGAAATATTCTGTTGCCATAGAAACAAAAGATTACCAAGGTTTTAGAAAATGCGTACCATTATCATTTTTTTCAAAACAGTATCACCAAATTTAACTGAATGTTCACAAACGACAATAGTAGCAAGCACATCTGATGACAATAAGCCCACAAGAAGACCTGGACTACATGTGTCTTTTGTTTAAAAACGAGATACCGTCAACATGTATCATGACTAACCTACTCATTTGAAAAAGCTATCATGGTTTAGTAAACATAAACCCTGCAAACAAAATGGCACACGAAAATTTTTTGCCTTTATGTAGTAGGCTACCGATATCTGGTCTAACCGTTTGACTATTTTGGCAAAGATAGATAATCAACCAATTCTTTACCATTAACTTCAAGGTCATAAAAGTCACCCATACCCGTGTTCGAAAGCCTTCGTCGATGTCCTGAGAATAGAAGATGACATCCAGCAGAGTTGACGTGCCGGTTTTTTTCACAGAACCAAATCTCGAAACACCGGGTGAAAGTTCAAAGTTTAAGACGACTTCAAATTTCGCCTTGTTATTTGCAGTTTTCTGATACTTGATGCGGCAAATGAAGTAATAATCGACGTATCCAGTGACGCCTTTGTACGTGGAGTTGTAAGTGAGAAACGGCCCGAGCCATTGTGCCGACTGTGCTATCGGATACAACGCTGAAATGCCAAAACGAAAATAACTGTCAGAGTGTTCTTATCAAGTCTTCCAGATTATTATGCGGTCATTCCAATAGGCCGCAATACTGTTCTTGTCCGTTAGTTTGTCCGTCCGTTTGCCTTTACGGATCCTGAAAGTGGAGTCTTCCACGCAGCGTGGTCTTATCTCGCAATGATAAAGTAACAAAAAAATCCGGTCGTGTGATAAGAAATCCGTATCGACAGGAAAACTATTCTAAACATTTGCAACACGGTTACTACCAAGATGAACGATCAGTGCAACAGGAATGTTGTTCTCATATTTTATATTGTCTATCCGTGTTATGCTTTTTTTCAAAAATATTCTAAACTTAAAGTTTGCACTACAGAACAGACTTACCGTAGTCGCAGTCGTAAGCAAACGTCGCGTTCGTCGCTGTGTGCATAGAATAGACATGAGCAACCAGCGAGACTAATGTTGCTGCAGCCGAGTCACTGCCACAACGAGATTTGACACGATTAAAGATGCTCACCAGCTCGCGACGATGCGATCTTCACAGCAAAGGAAAGCTAAAGTCCTCTACTTGCTATCACGCTGCTTACATAAGTCAGACTGGTGACTAAAATTCATACTCTGTAGCGCATACGTCGGCTCAGAAAATCATTGAGACCACAAAATCATTGAAAATTTGTTAATTATATAACAATTATGATATTCATTTTAATATCGTACGTCGACAAACTGAAATAATGCAATCAACAGCGAGTGAGCTGCTTTGTGTCGCGCGTTATTGAACATGCCTTTGGTGAGTGGCGTCAACGTCTACCACTTGCGTTCGTGCTGCAGAAGGACATTTTGAGCACACGCTATATTACAAATAATGTAATGTGACACGTGTGACTATTTGAGATATAATAAGTGTTACTCGTGTTTGTCGCTATTCAGTTAATCATTTCTGAGCCGATGCATGTGTTAACCCAATATGAATTTATTGTTGTACATGGCCAAACTACGACTTCTGATTTCACAAGGTAGTAAGGGACAGCATTAAGGTGAAATGCGCTAAACTACAATCATTCACGTCAAGTTTTGTCATAATGTTGCTTCTCAAAAATTATTAAAATTGGCCGATGTTTCAAGGAGTTATTCAATAAAAACCAAGTGTTCCCGTAAATATAAATCACCGTGTAGTTCGTTGCCTCACGCAAGGGTTAAACCTCTTCGGGAACCGAAATTTGAAGTTAATATTTAACCCCTGAAAAATTTCCCCAAACTCGAAAATTGGGTCCAAAAACTCCTGTATAAAAATTTCACCTATAAACGGCTTCTAGTCGTCATCGTAAGCCCATAAAAGTTGTCTAGTGAATAGGAAATATGGCCTCGAGAATTGGAAATATGTAGTCATTTTCGACCCCCTACCCATAAGTCACGTGACACGGGGCATGCGCAGTCAACGTTTTGGCCTTTAAAAACATGCCTATGTATAAAATTTTCACCTACAAACGGCCTTTAATCATCATCGTAGCCTAATGAAAGTTGTATAGTGAATAGGC
>Ga0209367_1002193_pt1 | contig 25478 bp, 16 predicted proteins | sample WorMetLIZISLAND2_FD_187412 | JGI IMG/M metagenome (GOLD analysis project Ga0209367, IMG submission 187412) | Marine gutless worms symbiont microbial communities from Max Planck institute for Marine Microbiology, Germany - Olavius geniculatus... ... | reverse complement strand
AAATGGTAGCAGTATGTCGACCGATTCCAACAGGACGCTCGTCGGAATTGGGTCGAGTGAGCAGGTCTTTGGCGGTGAACCTAACAGAAGTTTTCGGATGTCCTCCTTCGTGTTTTCTTGAAATGACATAAACAGCTTCCCACTGTTCACTAGCACTGTCGATTAGTTTTTGACTGATCATGTCCCCTGCAGGAATTGTTCAAAGCTTGCTTCAGATGATCAACATCCTCAGTCTTCTGACAGGCAAAAAAATTAGTGGAACTGGAAAGATTTACCATTTCCCCAAACTCTAGAGAATGAGCTTTATGTGAACTTTGGTTCTATCACAAACTTGCTTTAAAGATGTAGCGGTTAATATTACTTTCGAAGAGTTTACTTGCGAGCAGCAAAGCAAAAAATATTTATTTGCTGTATTTTAACACTGGTCTTTGTCATGTAAGCAATGTCTTTCTGAATGTTTTTTTTTTAAAACTGCACGACTCTTGTGTCGTACGGTTGCAAAATTTTGCTGCTGTAAACTTTGTGCCATTTTTTTCTGGAACACCCTGAACATCTGTCTTTTTGTGTCAGATGAACGGATGCTCAATATATTGAACACTGGTTCAATGGCGGAACTGAAGCGGCTGCCGACCATTGGCGCTAAGCGAGCGCAGCTGATACTCGCTTTCCGCCAACATGTTGGACTCTTCACCGAGGTAATATGGCTGACATATTTCGGCTGACAACTTTCCTCATTTGCTGGGTGACCACCAACAGGGAAATGTTGCGGAAATTTACAGCTGTCCGGGAAATGTGAGGAATTTCAGTCAAAATCTGGGGGAAATGTTGCCAGGAAAATTGCTTTAAAACTTTCTTAAGAATTGCATCAGCAGGCTTTTATGCGTCACTCACTTTTAACGCTCTGTCAATTATTTTGTGCTGTTTATTGCTGAATGTTGCTTACTTTTGTTTTTTTTAATATTTACATCTATGTTATATTTTAATTTGTAGTTTTTATTTATAGTACTTACAAAATGGTCAGGAATACCGTGAGTTGTCGGGGAAATTCATAGTGTCTGGAGAGTGGTCAGCCTGCATTGCTTTTGTTGAAAGTTAAATTACCAGCCCCATAGTCGGCATTGCTTTCTCACAGCTCTGCAACTTTGGGGTCGGTGCTTATCTCCGTTTATAAGGCAGAAGGCCTTAGCCAGAAGTGAGTGCAAACACAACTCAGATATATTGGTGGTAGGCCAAACTTCTCACATATACTATTATTACATTCTTGGTGGCGAAGCTGGTATCAAATTATACTGCTTGGTGAACAGAGGCACACGTGTGTTAACAACTTGCCCAGGGTTGTTACTGGCAGTTCACCAGGCGGGAGTCGAACCAGTGACCTTGCGATCACCAATCCGACATGCTACTCTTAAACCGCCAAGCCACACATTGAAAGTTGACCTCAGATATCTTTGGTATTTGTTGACGGAATTTGACCAAACTTTCACCACTAACAGACATTGGGGCATTGGCAAGGATCAACACATCAAATTATGAGGGTCAAAAGGTCAAGGTCACGATGGCATCAAATGTGCCCGAAAATGCATTTTTAGGCATTGTAGTTGTCATCTATTGGTGGAAGCATAATAGTCGATGGAGTCGTAACCACCATCTAGTTTTCATACTGTAAGATAATGCTGGTTATGATTGGTGTAGGTAAGGCACATGTTATACTGTGCATTCGATAAGCTTGAACGTTTCTATGTAGATGTTGCTATATGAATGAAACTTTTAGCCCATAGTTGCGCATGAAATACAAATTTCATCCAACCTTTGTACAGATTTTTAGCATCTTGAACATGCTTTGAAATGTGACTCTCCTATTGCACCAGCAGTGAAATATATTTATCAGAATTTTGTGGCACAGTCTCATTAAGCCCAAATTCCATTACACCGACTTTCAGCGAAACATTCCCGCGGGGAAAGTTGCGGACACGTCATGAAAGTCGCGGACTCATATGGTGACAGATCATGAAATCATGAAGTTTTGGTGAAAGTCGTCGACACAAACCATCTTGACATGTCGAGATGTTTGCGACAAAGTTTATGACAAGTCTGCGACAAACCCGTTTGTGTTGCTCTAATGGAATTTAGTCCACTACAATACACGGGGAAAGTCGGCAACAAAGTCTGCGGACTGTCGTGGACACAAATCACGAAAGTCGTTGTCGTGATTTGTGTCGCGGACTTCCGTGATTTGTGTCCGCAATCGCGGACTTTGTCGTACAGTCAGCATAATGGAATTTGGGCTTTATGGGATAAACTTTTTGGACTATATCAATCAACATTAATCCTTGTCATGAAACATTACGTAAAGTTTTTAGATTTGTGACTTAGTTTAGTTTCCCTGTTACAGACTCACAGCAGCTGGCACAAGGGCATTCTCCTTTACTAGCCTGTCAGCATAGAACGGTCTTCCAGCGTACCTGAAAGACAGTGCACTTAATTTGGACTCTCTTAAGCTTTTTCTTAAACAGCTTTATGGCTCGATGACCCCATGAGCCTAGGAAAACATGTGCATGGTCTCAAGTTTCTGATTATGATTACGATTATTATTATTATTATTATTATTGTTAAATGCTATATTATATACTGACTGCTGTAACTGCAGATTGCTGACCTGGAATTCATACCAGAATTTACGAAAGCAACTGTAAGAAAATTTTGTCAGGTTTGTTCCGTTTTTGTCACTTTTATTTGCCAATCTCAGTCACCAGATGCTTTCTTTTATGTCTGAGCTAACTGGCAATGTTGTTGAAGAAACACTGAACTAGTTTCGTGTATATGGTTTTTTATGTTAACTGCAGCATACTGGATACGTTTAAATTGGGCGGGAATGCACTGGAGCTCAGTTACAGTCTGTCACAAAACTGCCAAGGAGAATTGTTGGGCACCGAACTAAACTAAAGAAATTGGTTGCTGGAATGTACATCTGGGCCCTTTCTAGCATTTCGCCTGTGTAGTTTTTGTGATTTTATGTTGCAGACAGATAAAATTTTTGATTGAATTTGGAGCCCCAATGGAGTGATGGGCACTGAAGCTACATCCAAGTTTCTGGGCCTCCAAATTTACACTTTAATCTTAGTAATGTTCTCCTTAAAATGATTGAATGCACTTTTGCTGCATGCTGTATTACAGAACATAAGCCAAAGAATGGCTGTACCTCTATGCATATTGTATGATAATTTGACTATATGATAACTCTAGTCCGTAAAAAAGGGAACGTTGAATTCTGTTAGCCATTCTTATATGTTCGAAAAACTATTAATTAAATTTAATGCGGCATATATTTTACAGTGATGCATTTGTAGTAGAGCTATCAAATTAACGTGTTAATTAACGTGAAAAGCCATCCCCAAAATGACCTGTACTGTGTTGGGTGGGATGTTGAACCCAATTCCGTCGCGCATTTATAGTAATTATACTTGCTAAATGTTGTTTGTAGGCCAATTTCATCCAGTGAATCTTTCATCTTTCATCCGGACCGTTTTTATAACTGCCACGTCTTTTCATCAGTTTGTATGATGTTGACAGAAGTAGTTCAAATGTGGGTATTTTCGCTTGCGTTTATCTGTTTTGGGTTATTGTGATTAAATGTCTTTTAAAATAATAGTTTTGTTTACCGAGTTAGCATGTTCAAAAGTTTTGGCAATGAACTAACATTTGATTACGTATAAAAGTGTACAGTTTTTAGCACAATAAAGTGCCAATAGTATAGTAATAGTAGCCAAAATAGACACGATTTTTGGATATTTTCGCCACTAAGTTTTTGGAACAGTTATCTGGAGTTTTGCAATTAAAACAATTATATATGTGTGAAAATACTGTTAATTAAAACGTGTAGTGTTTTTAGCAGAAACTTTGTTTATTCTTACAAGGAAAACTGGGTGGAATCCAATGTGTCAAAAAGGTCAGAGGCAGCGTCTGCAGAATTGAAAGAGAACATGCACAGAATATGCAGATAAACAATTACAGCGCACTTAATGTGGTTAATGGTGGCAGAAAATACCCACACTTACCCATCTTTTGTGTTCAGCGGTTTGCTGAATGAACTGTTTGTTTTTGACTGAGGCGACTTGTTTGTTGTATTAAGTTTTATATTTAGGCCTGAAGAAAAAAACTTGTGCTTTTGGTGGCAGCTGGCAAAAAAACTGAGGACGGAGGTGATGGAAAAAACATTTTTATTATTTATTTTTGTATCATGATGTGTCATGTAAACTCATAAAAAGAAACTGACACAGTAGATTGTACTCACAAGAACTTAAGCAAAGTTACTGCAACATTTCAGACTAGATGCAAACAGTATTTTTCAGTAAAACCTTGAAAGCATACTAAAAACTGCACTGATATTATTGAAGGTCTAATATAAATTTTGGAGACGGAGATTTTTTCTGGGGACAGATGGTAACTGGAAGCACAGGCTTTTTTCTTTATGCCTTAGCGCATTGTAGTCCGTGTGTTTTTATATAGACAGTATGCAGTGCTGCAGGGTATTATAGCATTACTAGGACTGTACCGTTACTTGAGTACTCAACAGTCAACAAGTAGCTTAATGAGTACTTGTTTAATAAGTATTAACAGCGTGACCACCAACAGGGAAATGTTGGGGAATTCTATAGCTGTCAGGGAAATGTCAGCAATTTCAGTCAAAATCAGGGAAAGAAATGTTGGAAAAAATCTTCTAAGATAAAATTGCCTTAAAACTTTTCAAAAAAATTGCATCAACAGGCTGTTAGTATCACTCATTTAGTACACTGCCAGTGCTGTTCATTGCTATATTTTGCTAACTTGTGTTCTAGTTTCTAATATTTATATCTATGTTATAAAAAAAAATATTAGTTAGTGCTATGGTTAGGTCACCCTAGTTGAGTAGCAGTTAAAATGGTCAGGTGTGTCGCGAATCGTCAGGGAATTGTAAAGTAATTGCATAGTGTCTGGAGTGGTCATGCAGTGAAATTACTTCATAAGATACATAATATCGAGTGATGTGCAGTGTCAACTGCAGCAGTTTATTGTCGGCATTTCTATGTGTTCCATACTTGGATTTTTGTAAAATGTTTCACTTTTTAAACTTGTAATTTTGCTGACATATACAAAAAATATGAATCTTTAAATACTTTCACAAACCTGGCCTCGAATATTCACTGTGTCTCAGTAAAAAGTGCCCCCCTAAAATTGTGTTAAACTAAAATACCGTTAATGTACAGCATAAGTTAGTGTCCAGTATTTTTCACTTAAGAAAGTGAGTACACAACATTTTGCTTATAAATACAAATTAAATATAGAAATTGAATTTTAACATGATGACTTAATTTACAGCCATTGTGTCTAAAATTTCAGACAGCTATTGTTTTAGGGCCATTTTTACTGAGGTTCGGGTTATGCTTTAAAGGTTGTATCATTTTTATATAGCAGGTTGTTTAAGTCTGTTTTTTTCGCCAGGTGGCGGCATTAGTTACAGCAAAAGTTTATGCTGTCCCAGCGCTGATTGTAATAATTTTACATCGTGATGTTAATGAAAACTTTGTTCAGTTCGCCATGCTCAGTGAAGTTATTTCAGGTGTTTGTGTAAATAAGAAAAACCACTATAATACTAAACCGCTGTGTTTTGTTAGTGCACACTGTGTAAGGTGAGTTTGGTCTTTGTTGCACAGGGTGTCCCAGGAAAGATCAGTGTTTTGTCATTATTATTATGAATTTTTGGCAATTTTATGCCAAACTTCTATAGCATTACCGTCATTTAACACTGATACTCGTTTTGTTTTGTTTGTGGAACGTGCTACTGGTGAGTCGTGTCAACGTCCATTGCTTGCATTCGTGCTGAATGATGACATTTTGAGCACATTCTGTGATGAAAATGATGTGGTGTAACTTGTAAGATTTTCTGAGTGATAATAACTGCTACTCGTGTTTGTCGCTAATCATTAATCATTTTTGAGCCGACGCATCATGTGCTACTCAGTATGAATTCGTTGTTGTAAATGACTTCTGAATTTCGCAAGGTAGTGTAGCAACAGTATTAAAGTAAGGTGACCTAAACTACAGTCATTTGCGTCAAGTTTCTTTGTAATGTTGCTTGGCAAAAATTATCAAAATCGGCCAATGTTTCACCGAGTTATTCAAAACATAAAAGTGGCACGTTTTTTTATTGAGACAGTGTATATGCGTTACAGACAGACGACAGACACAGCAGTGTGTCATAAGCGCGACCGGTAATATGGTCAACTGAAACGCGTTCTGTGCAAAATATGACTGTCACTTCATTCTGCCGCATAGGCTATATGTTTGTTGTTTCACTGACCTTGCTCCCTGATATATTGGGACGATCGGAATGATTGAATATGAAACAGCCTATACGGCTTCATTGTTAGAAGTATCACGAGAAACTATGAGGGCAAAAGCATCTACAGGCGGCCAAATGTGTAGTCTGTATGTCGTTGTCGTCGTCTGTAACGCATGTATTACGTCTAAATAGTAGTTGTTACAGGAAAACTTAATTAGCCCTGTGTCACGGCTCTTCTCTTGCAAAATTTCAGTGATCCAGGCCAAGGGGAGCATTTTCAAATTTGGGGTTGAACAAAGGTGGGGTAGGATAAAGTGCGTCTTTCAACCATTTAAGTCGCCGTATCTCAGAAGTGGTGAGAGAGGGATGTTGCTGTTGATCACTAATAGGAAGTCGCATAAGTGCTTTCAGATGACACGAAGTGACGAAAACCATGGACATTGGTTGGCCTTTCAGCCTTAACCTTCAGGTCGACGACGGCGCAGAGACACTTAAACAAAGCTAATATGGATTAAACTGATAGTACGCTGGAGCGCAGTAAAATTTAGCGAACTGTCGACAGGTTACAGTATATGAACCACGGCATTGGCTTCCGGTCAGTCCAAAAAGACTGCCCGAATTGATCTGCTTCTGTGTCTTGCTGAACCTGCATCAGCTAGTTGTCGGCTCTCGTTGTTGTAATAACCCACCAACTCCTCTTTTTCTCGTCACGCATCGTCAACGTTGAGGAAGTGATGCTTGACGGTGCCGGAGATGATACGAGAAAAGCGAGGGAGGGGATCGAGGTACGTAGTCGTTTGCAGCCGTTGTTACCGGACGGACTGTCGTCGGGTACAGAGAGTCGACATTCCATGCCAAGGCTTGTCGACGTTCTTTCGACGGCGGGCGAACCAGCCGGCTGTTGGTTCCACCACGAAAAGGCGGCTCTCGTCGCAGATGACAGACGGTTCCAGGCTCGAGCTGCTGCCACCGGAAACGCCCGGTTGCCGATGGTAGACGGCACTCGTGCGTATAACATCATATCAGCAATGAGCTGAGCGCTGGCTATACGACGGTAGACTTGAGACGTTCGCGGGTGATGGGTTTGAAGGCGCGACGCAGCCAATGTCCGCGCTGTACCGGGGCACTGGGCCGGTCACGACCTGCGTCTGAGGGTCTGGCCGTGTCACTCAGATCACCGGATAGCTTGTTAGCTATCTGCTGTAGCACGGTTGATCGCTGCTGTAACGTCGCTTGCATCGTCTTCACACTACCTCACACACAGCAAACACTTGTAACCACCGCACACTGAATGAATGAATGAATGAATGACTGGTTTAATGATACGCATCAAACGTGCATCAAATACTGCTATGAGCAATACAAATTTATTACACTACAAGAATACACCAATAGAAACAAACACAGAATATAAACTAAACTACACTACACTACACTCAATTTAACATGTGCCTGTTGATAAATGTAGTCTAGAAACTGCGAAATTTACATTGCAGTAAAATAACATGTAACACTAGGGTAATAAAACCAAACAAAAATTGCTACACATACTAAATTAAACTAAACAAACATCTGTTTAAAAATGAAGCCTTAAAAAGATTGGAAGTACAGTGAGGTAAAACAAAATTATGACCACGTTTCCGTATTTCATGTTCATGTTCGTTCTCAGCAGGTAGTATACCAAATAGACAATGGTGGGCTTTTTGCATATTGCAGAAAAGATCTTTACTAGCATTATCGAGTAGACTAGTTACCATAGTTACCTCCATAATTTTAGTAGTAAAGCCATATCGATATGCTCTTTTGAAAATGCACCACAGTCAACAGTAATCTACGTTAAATTGTTCAATGGCAGCTCTTCAGAGCTATGGAGCGTTACCTGCCATGTGGGATGGCCCGTACTCGATTTACCTACCACGGAGGGATGGTAGACTGAGTCGATATTGATGTTGGTTTAACTTGGTTATAATACCGAGATGACTTTAGTTTCCAGTCCGTAGACAGTTATCCGTCCAAGTCCCGGGTGTCTGTGTGATTATATCTACATTTTTATTCACCAAAATGGCAGCAATTAGGACTACAACACCCACACATGTACACCATACGAGCAGCAAATGCCTTTGCTAAAATAAACTCATTTCAATTTGACGCCATGTGAAGCTGCATTAGTGTATCAGTGTATCCACAGGTTGCCACGCGGGTAAATGGATTGCACCCCCCAAATGTTTTCTCAACCCCCCCAACACACTGTCAAATTACGTATTGGTGGGGTCAGCTATATACTACACGGTGTTTCATAAAAAAACACTCTTTTTGTTTCTTTTATAATTCAGTCGAATGATGATCAATTTGCATGAAATTTGTATCAGATGTAGCTGAAGAAGTACTAATTCAAACTATTTCAACAAAATGTGGCCGTTAGTTAAATATTCTTTGCTAGTCATGATGTAATGCTGACGTCATAATGTGTCTTGAGTACAAACTGGCTTGTCTCAACTGGTTCTGTCAGTTGCTACCCTGCTTCGATGGTGAACTTTATCTGGTTTACTGATGAAAATTGTTCTTCATCGTGTTAGCACTCAACATGGAGGCATAAAATCAGGTGTCTCGCTATCCAAAAACTTATCCATCTTGTAAGCGGAGTGTGCTGGTGCACTGTCTTGCTGGAAGGTGTAAAAGTTAAGCTATTCCCGCAAGTATGTGAAAGTGATCGTTTTGGGCGTTTTTGTAGCCACAATGTTAGAACTTCAACAGTTTGTCATCAATGAACCAGATAAAGTTCGCCATCGACGCAGGGCAGCTATTCAGCAAGTCTGTTAACACCGGTTGCGACAAGCCAGTTTGTACTCGCGGCACACTATGACGTCAGCATTATGTCACGACTAGGAAAGAAGATTTAACTAACAGCCACATTTTGTCTAAATATTTTGAATTAGTATTTTGTCAGCTACACCTGGTAAAAATTTCGTGTAAATCAGTCATCATTAGACTGAATTATGAAAGAAAGAAAAAGGGTGCCTTTTTATGAAACACGGTGTAGGCCTATATCCTGCGATTTACATCACAACTTTGGTCGGACTCCGACACTTTAAAAATTCAACCCCAGCTAATTTTTCATAGTTCAAACACTGTCCCAAGTTAAGAACAGTGCAGTTGAGTAGATACGACAACTGCCGTGGCTACGTTCACCGATTTCCTTGTACGAGGTGTTAGTCAGACATCGTTGATCGATGAGCTTTCCGAGGTTTCAAAACCTGGTCCAATGAAATCGGTCAGAATGTGCATGCTCATTCGTTCCGATTTCCTCGGAAGAGGTTTCTTTAGCCAAATGACGCCCATCAGAATCTCGGACTAGAAAATCGGTGCGTGTAGCCGCGGCTTAAAATGTGTCAAGACAAAGATCACCTGCTGTATTGGCTGCGCAACTTGTCGGCCAGCGCGTCAATACGTGACGTCAGTTTGCCCTGCGTGTGAGCATGGATAAACTGCACATGCCCCGTGCTGCCGAACAGCGCTAGCGACATCTAGTGAACAACGACAACATCGTACAGAAACACCACAGTTATCATGTACGCCCGGTGTTGACATATTGTGCGGTCGTCCACCTGACCTTTGACCTTTTAAACTGAAAACTGCCACACCGATAAGTAACGTTTGCAACTATTTTGTTTTTTTTGCGTTTTTTTTTGTTTTCGAGTTAGAAGCCCACTCGGGACAAACAGACGGACGGACAAACGGACGAGCAAGACTGTAATGCGACCTATTACAACAGCCGCATAATAATTATGAAGCCACATTTGAGAGAAGGCATCGTATGAGACATGTAATAGAGACAAAAACACGGTTTAGACGGTCGTAAGACAAAACGAACCAAAGCTTCTGAATGCCATATAGGCCTACAAAACACAATAATATTTTTCATAAAACAGACCTTCTCAGCACATGTTGTGCCATCGGTTGGTTTGATGACGGCTTTCTTGACGTGCACGCGCTTCTGTAAGAACCGTGGCATGTTGTTCTCAATCGTGTACATCAGCTCAACCTTCCCACGGTCGCAAACAACCATGTGCAGGCATCACATTCTGTATTTTTCAGGACACCAAAAATCCTCAAAATTCAGGACACTTATCAGGACACTTTCCATTAGTTGATCCAGTGAATAGGCCTACAATAAAAATGTGTAAAATGAAGTGTTGAAAACTTAGGAAATTGTTTCTAAATGACAACAGATTGGGAAACTGCAGTCTCTGATCTGTTGCATATTTTTTTAAATTCTACAAGATTTTCAGGGTTTTGAGGACAAATCTGCTTATTTTAGGACATTTAAGAACAAGCATTAAATTTCAAGAATTTTCGGACGAGAGGGCGGCCTGTGTGCTGCACATACTTCGGATATGTTCACGCACTGCATAAAACTTGCGTCTCAATTCACAGATCCTCTGAGTCTCTTGAACAAGCTTTGAAACTGAACTGAAGAAATGTTTGTGAGTTTAAACGGCTCTTACCTGGAGGCCAGTTTTCTGCAAGTAAGCGTTCCGCTCTACTTTGTCAATGTCACCAACAGCAACGCCAATCTGAAAGCATTCAGAACATAGCATCAACAAGATCAACGCTGTCTCAAGTTTTTTCACCATATTTTAAACATTCTGCATGCCTTTAAACAACTTTAACTTTAAACAACTACGACTAGGATAACTGGGCCTTAACAGAACAGGCGTAATGAGTACAAGTTATGACCATGATTACTACCAGGGAAGAAACTGAGTTCTCGCCAACAGTAGACCCAGTTACCTGACTGCCGCAGTCAGGTAAGCCCTAGTGTCGGCCAGGATTTAACGAAGCCGGCTATCCAAGTTGAATTGAATGCTAACTTAACTGCATGGGTTCAACCCTTGCCAACTCAAAACACCTCAAAGAGGATGAGGCTTTGCACAACAAATATTGGCCTCTATAATGCAGTCTTCTTATCGTATTCTTCTGCTGCTTTTTCCGTGCCTAACAGTTCACATCTGATCAGAAGTCAGCCCCACCAGACACGTGGTGCAATGACAGAGTGGAAATTCTTTGTGTCATTACAAAGTCGCCATTCAGCAACATACCGTGAGATTCATCAGGACGATGGTCATGAGGAACATGAGGGCGCCGAGCAGGAGGCGGATGTCAAAGTCAAACGGAGTGTAGTCCTTGCTGAGGATGACGTCATTCAACTCATACTCGCCCAGTGTCATGACGATGACGTACGTGATGAGGCCGTGCCCAGGCTCAAATATCTTCTACTCGCAGTCAGACACACAGACTTGTGGCTTGGTAATGAAACGATATATTGTGTCCGACTTTCGATCGAAAGGTCTTGGGTTCGACTCTCGGTCAAGTGGTTACTACTTGGATGAGTGACTGTCTACCGACAGGTAAACCACACAGGTAGAGAGCCGACACCAGGATCAACTCAGCTTTCCATCCCTCCAAGGTAGGTTGATTAATCGAGTACAAGCCCGTCTGACTGGGGTTGAGGTGGGGTGCGTTCACCTCTGTTGGGTGGCAGGTAACACTGGGTGATCTCATATGGCAGGTGACGCTCCATAGCTCTGTGATGGGCTTCCCATAAAAACTATACACAACCATTAACCATTACGACACAAGAGACATGCATCAGACAGACTATGCACCAAACATGCTGCTAGGCAATACCAATGATATTCTCTTGTGAGATTTTGGTGCTATATAAATTGGTTTTTTGGTACTTACGTATTTACTTACTTACTCATTATCACTGTGGCAAAAATAAAGACAGCAAAATTACAAGAAAGCCCAGTTGTTGGTGGGAAAGACGCGCTACAGCCTATACAGTTCTTGTTGCAGTACTGACTTTCAAGGTCAACCAAGGTCGATGATTTTCAATTCGTCTGAAAAGACTATGCCACTTCCTATTAGTGATTAATAGCAAACTTGGCTCTGGCCCTATCTATCACCGTTTCTGTTGAGATATGGCCAGTTTTTCATTGAAAAACGCACATTTTCCTACCCCCTCGAAGTCTCTATTTAACCCCAGATTTGAAAATGTTTACCTTGCACTGTATCGCCCAAATTTTGTACGCAGAAAACCTCGACTAAGAGACATTATTCGTGTAAAAGTTTTCCCGCATGACCTACGCGTTACCCAGATAGGCTACATTCATTACGAACGGACAGACAAATGGACAGATGGACGACAATCGTGCCAGAGACGCGCATAATACAGCATAGCTGTAGCGCATCAAAAATGACTGCAAAAAAGCATGAACCTGCAGAATGATTTAGATAATTACGTAATTTCAAAAATGAGGTAAACCACACCAAAATGACGGATCAGTCATCGACAATTTTCAAAGAAAAGCACTTATGCTGAATAAGGATGACATAAGATGTGTAGTAAGTGCTGCAAGGAAACGAAAAGAAATAAACTCATAGGTGCAAGTTAAGAGATAATGGCTTACACTGACACAGTAGGCCTACCGGTACGTAAAAGTTCGTAGATTATATAACTCACAATTCCTGATGTGACGATGAACAAAGAACCAATGAATGCAAAAACAAACATCATGAAAACCAGGACCACCTGCACATTAACACAAAAAACTTAGCAAAACCTAACCAATGTCTGTTTTGTTGATAACATTCAAACAACTTATCAAATTCAAATGTTTTAGAACAAGTAAAGCATATAGTCTCCATCGCGGACAAGCACAATGACAAAGCAAATAAATAAATCGAAAAACAGGTTTTCACTATCGAGCAGTCCGTGCATCATTCGTAGCACCACTAGTCATGGTCTTATACGACCTTTACCATAAGTTTCAGGCTACATAAATCTAGATGGTTGGTGACAACTGAGCTTGAAGTTGTTGCTATTATCTAGAACGAGTTATGCAAAATCAAGCACTATAATAAACTATATGTACTAGTAGAATGCTGCCTGTATATGAGAAATTCACCAACCCTTAAACACAAGCATTAATTAGAAGACGTTGACATCAACGATAATTACACATTTGGTGTGTCGCTGTGTCATGTTCAGTTAAGAGAACGTGAACGTACTTATTTAGAGGGGAGCGCGCACGGCGTACAACACCTCATTTCACGCACCCTAACTTAAAATAGTGAATACGCCCCTGGAGAATGATAACAAACGAAATTTTTCTAACAAGTGCACGTATTGGCTAAATTACTGCAGCAATGACGAACTGCAAAACAAAGTTAACTATTCTTCACAAAAGAAACGAACTGAAATATTCAATTAACCAATCAATGAATCAAGCACAATAGCCCCAAAGTAATAAATCTACTTCAACGTCAAACTGTATGTAATCTCTGCATACTTACTTTAAGCAGACTCCTCAGAATGGCGACAAACATAATGACATACATTCCATGCACATCAATTCTGCAACGTCAACACCAAACAAATTTGAAACAATACGAATATGCCCATGAGTGGAGATTTACAACTGAAAAGAAGTGGCTGCTGCATCATCTCTTTCACTTTCATATTTATTTTACAGTAGTTTATTATGCGCGAAAGCAGCGAATGCTTTCAGCGCGTCTTAGCCATTGCAATTCTGTCCGTCTGTCTGTCCGTCTGTCTGTCACACGGGTGGATCAGTCAAAAACAGTGCAAGCTAAGATCACCATATCTTCACCATCAGCTGCCTGGAAGACTCTAGTTTCAGGAACCGCAAAGCTTTTCCATAAATTCGAAGGGGTTCACCCCGAACGAGGGCGCTAAATGAGAGGGGATGAACAAAATTTGCGATTTTTGGCCAATAAGTCGCTGTATTTCAGTAACGGTGCAAGATATAGCCTAGGTTACTATTAATCACTAATAGGTAGTCGTACATTGGCTCTCGATTGACGCCGAATTCAATGACCTTGAGTGACCTTGAACGCCAAAATTTTTTGGCGATTTCGTCTGCGACACAAGTCTATATCATTCACAAGGTGGCGCCACGCTACTATCGTTATGCGATCCATATAGAGAATTTGGTATTTGTATATTAACTTAGCTTGAACACCCCAATTTTCAGCTAAACTACTGAACCGGAACTGCCATAGGCTTTCGCGTGTCTCGTGAGCATTAGCTCAAATTTCTTGTTATTCCTAGTTATCATACAGAGCCCAAGGGTGTATATAGGCCTACGAAGTGCCCCAGAACTTACATCACAACTTTCATAAAATAAAAATTCTGAAGACAAAGTTTTCACAGCACTATCAAATGTAACTTTCTACATCAGAGCAGATGCAAAATACCACATCATTATTTCAGTGGCCAGATGCGGAGATGCTTTTACCGGATCACAATGATACTTTCAGATCATAAGACATTATTACATCGATTCAATTCTATGTACTGTCTGAGTCTACATTAATCTACTTCTAAAAGCAAAACAATATCGCAGAAACTTTCAAGTACAGAATCAAGGTACAAAATACCTTCGCAGGTACATAATGAAGTTAATCCATGCGAGGAATGCACCAATCCAGCCGGACCGCCACTCATTTATGCACATGATTTGACCAGTGACGGCTGGGTGGATCAGTATACAAGTTGTTATCATTTGTACCCACAGACTGACGTTGTACACGTTCACTAAGTACAACCACTTCTACACACCAACACGCCATGATATCGTCTAAACTTTATGACATCTTTTACATCGTTTTTCAAAGAACTGTACCGGGGTTAACAGTTGTTGAATAAGTTGTTGAATAAAACACTGGCCAATTTTAATATTATCTCGCATCCAACATCGTAAAGGAACTTCACGTAAACGACTATAGTTATGTCCATCCCACCTTAATACTGTTGCTACACTACCTTGTGAAATGCAGACGTCGTAGTTTGAACGTCTACAACAACGAATTCATACAGGGTAATGCATACCGGACAGTTTTTTATTTGAGACATGGTGTAGTTTAAAGAACAATAACAACAACCAATATAACACATAGGCCTAAAGGGTTTCTAAATAAAAAAAATATATAAAAATAATAAATAATACACATTTTAAATAATAAAAAATAATAAAAATAATAGAATAATTAAAAATATATGAAAAATATTAATAATATGCTTACTGCCATAAATCGTTTACAGACAAGTACCTGACTGACGAATTTGACAATGTCCCGTATAAAGAAGACGCCAACGAAGCAGAAAAGAAGTGAACCGAACACCCTGCTTTTCACACCATGTTCTTGAAACTGCTCTCTTGTAGCATTCTGTAACCAAAAGCATTGCACAAACATTCAGTCTTGAAAATTTAAAAAAAACGTGAACTCCTTCCCAAGCCATAGGGTTTAGTTCACCGTTTATAGGGCGGCGCTGACTTCGGTTTCTTTAACTCTCAGCCAGACAAAAGCCATAAATGACAGAATAAACAAACGTGTAGGCTACACGACCGACTGTCGCCGAGAGTGAGATAAGTGTGTTAAACCACTGACTGAAGCGTAAAAGTTCGTTTAACACCCACTCATACCACTCCACACTGTGGTTTGGCATATACATAAACAGCCTGCTGCAGATAGACAAAGAGGAAAGGGGAAAATAAAAAGAGAAAGAAACAGAAAGCAGCGCACCTGTCTGGTATGACTGTCAGCAAGCGAGTCGTCCTCGTCAGCCAGGTAGAATGAGCAGCCAGTCTGACGATCCAATTTGCCCGGATACGTGACTAAGAGAAATGACGTCAAGCAGACCAGATAGCCGACGTACGTCAGCAGGTTGATGCCAAAAAACAGTCTTCCAAACCGCAGCCTACACGCAGAAATCAAACAAAAATCATTATTAATATTACACAATCATTGTGAGCCACTCGGATATCCATCTTGCCAATAAACTTGCAATATGGTTAATGACAGAAAAGACAGACAATCGCAGTGTTTAATGACAATCATGTCATTTACAAAATTAATCTCTATTCTGCAGTGCATCACACCTTATTTCTCTTCAGCGAGAACAATACAATGTGTATTTTACTGCGGGCTATTTTCGACTTTGCAGCCAGAGATTCAAAGCGACCTCTAGCCAATCAGTTACCATATCGTTTTTCTCAAGGCAGCATGTAGGCCTACACTAAAGCCTAGTGACCATACAACGTAACGCACGCAACGCGCGTCGCTACGCCGCTACGCGAGAACAGACATCGCTGCAATCCATGCGTCTTGGCAGCTGCGTCGTCGATGCTTTACCGTCATTTGCGTCAGCTGCTTAGTCTACCTTGCGTTTGTCGCACATTTTCTTGTGTTCACTGCGTCCGTTGCATACTTGCTTGCATACTTTCTTCTTGCACTGTAAGCGTCACTCGCATTATAAAAAAATAGGCAAAGACTTTGTATTGCGTGCGTTGAAACCAGACTTCAGTCTTCTCTTAAATTTTCAATACACAAACTAAAACCAGCATGTAAGCAGTGCTGTTAAATCTGTTATGTCTTCACATCAATACATGCTGATAATAATATTATTAGAACGTTACTGACGCACAAAAAGCAAACTGAGCAGCACCACACTTCACTGTGCATATTGTCTACAGAGTGTATCGTGAAAGAATTTTGGAAATTGGTTAAAATTTGGCGACAATATAAACATGACAAAATGGAACATTTCGAGGACAAATTGTACAGTGTAAATATTATTATATTTTACAAATATATTTGAGATCAATGAGTTAAACGGCCCCACCGTGGTCAGCCACCTTGTCGTAGTGGTGGGGCTTTGTGCACTGATCACCCAAACGATTTCTAAAATCTGGAGGGTAGGAGCTGACTAAGAGCTGACCAAACCTGCGTGAGCAGATTTGCTACACGTTACCAGTGGTTTTGTGCTGGTTGCGGCTTCACAGCCGACTATGGCTTCACAACCATATATTTACGGCTTCACAGCCGTCCACGGCTTTATAGCCACTACCTGTAACCTTATGGTTACATTCGGGGACGCGCATTAGGCCGAACTGATACGGCCTCAGCACTGCAGGCTGCCCATCCCAGAGGTAAAGTAAGGTAAGGTAAGAAGTTAAACGGCGCACTCCAAAAAGTTAAATTACGCAAAAAAACACAATGGCAACCTGAGCATCTTCATGCACACTGAAAGAATTAAATTAACATGCAGAAAATGTCACTTTACCATTTCTGTGACAAAATATTCTTGCATACGGGATGTGACAAAAGCGCTTCTCTTTCGTGAACAATCATCGACTAAACATCAAAATGACAGCCACATATATTATACTGAAAGAATCCACTCGAAACTCAAAGTTAGACACGTTTCAACACGACTGGAAGATATGCTGCCGCCTGCTAGGTAACGACTCTGGGCAAGTCGTTCACACACGTGCCTCTGTCAAAAAGCACCTGGCTAGGAAAGTAACCGTGGGCCTTGGAAAAAGTTATGGCAGCCTACAGGGTGTTCCAAAAAAACGAATACCCAGTTTTATTTTTGGGATAACTTTGGTAATTCAGCACCGATTTTAACCGTTCTTTCACTGTTACAAGCAGAAATTTATGGCACGTAAACGTGAAATTCTTCCACCCACCGCACTTTTATTGTGTGATCAAAAATAAAATTGGGTATCCGTTTTTTTGGAACACCCTGTAGTCCTACCACTGCGTTTATAGCTAAGATGCTTATCACCGAGCTAATTGCCCAGAAACTTGGATCAGCTCTAGGCCCAACAATCACATCTTACCTTTTACTTTCCGTACGAGACTACTGAATTTTTAGAGTTCTAACTTCTATCATCAATAGGTGCTGAGCAAAAAATAAACGTTGAGCTGCAAGCCTGCAATTCTGCATCAAATCCCATACAAACAGAAGCAACTACTTAAACAAACCAAAAGCACACAAAAAGACTTAGTAGAATATTTTTTTAAAAACTGAGTTCAAAATAATGCAGAAAGCTGCACCAGTTTCTTGCAGTAATATACACAGTAATTTTTTTCAATGCATAATAAGAACTGGAGACTACTTGCATTCAGTGCAAAATAGCGATTCTTGCTAGATGCAGGATCGTCCGGCCCTGGGTCAATGTACTGATAGTCGAGCGTCATCTGTGACAGATGCAACAATATGATGTAGATAACACACATATACGACCGTCTGCATGCTTATCTACATTAGATTATGCTAGCAGTAATATCTAAAAAAGCAAATTAATCAGTAATTTTTACAATCAAATTGCTTTTCTATCAGTGGCAAAGCACTAAAAGCAGTATAAATAATACCATGCAATTTTCATCAAATAACTAACTAGTAGAAATTCCGCCACCACAAACAATTTTTGTTACGTTAATATTTAAAAAGTCACACACGTTATCAAAAGAGATTAAAACTACAGTCTCTTTTAGTTTTATCAACATGATGATGGTGCCTAAACAACTAGAATTTTTGTAAATAATTAAGGGTTTGTACTCTACTTTCATAACGTTTACAGTGTGGTAAGCACTTCAAGCATTTGAGAAAACGACAATTTTATAACTAACTGAGAATAATGTAAGTATAACTATCAGTCCGTCCAGAAATAGCAAAGTTGCAGTTAGATCAGAACATTTGTCAAAATTCTTATTTTATATAGCACTTTTAAATGTATTTCCTACTTTTTTATTGCTATTTCTTTATCTTTACCATTTGTAAGTATTTTTTCTGTGATTTGTATATGAACAACTTCAATATGAAATTAATAAGTAAATATAATACCGCGAGACTGCGTCGATCATCATCATCTCGCACAGCACGATCAACGCAGTGGTCCAACACTATCTACACGTCATCATCATCATCATCATATTCGTTTAATACATTGACTTGACAGAACGCCAGCATGTGCACAATTTAGGCCTAACATACAGTAAATATAAGAGTTAAAAAAAGTCCACAGGACAATATCATCAGACATGGTTAAAACTGGCAACGAAAACAAAACAATTCTTTCTGTCGCCTGCTTCCTCTCTCCCCTCTCCTCATTCCCGCTTCTCTCTTCTCCTATCCCAGTCGACAGCATTCATTTGAACTGTCCTAAATCAAAATTCAGCACATTTTTGTACATTTGTACACATGTGAACTTTACTCGTACACATTTTTATCCTATGAACAGCACGTAACTGAATATACATGTAAAATGCATCTACAAAGTCTTAGGGCCTACTGGTATCGCTAATTTTAAGCAAATCTAGTCTAAGCATGTGACAGACTGTGCTACGCATGCGACAAAACATCCGACCTTTTAGCGCTGATCACCCTGAAGTTGACAAACATGTGTAAACAGTTACGCAGTTCCAAAGTGCTAAGTTCCATGAAAAATGGTTGAGAAACACCCAGAAAACTAAAATGTGAAAAATAATTAATGATTTTTTTGTTTTATGCATGCCTGTATTCGTGTCCTAAAAGTGTAACTGATTATAATTTGTGTCGGAAATGTTGGCTGCTTTTGCGGAAAGTTAAAGTATATTATTTATTACCATAGCAGCATCAGGCAGTTTGGCAATGAGTCGATCCATGATTGTTTTACCTTCAGTGTCACGAACGTTCATACATGAGTGACACGTGCTGCAATGCATATTCCGATCAATCAATCAATCTCCACGAATAATATGTGCTACATGTATGTGCTACCAATAAAAGTGGAACGTTGCATGCTGAAAGTGCATTAGTAGATTTTTTGCTGCTTTTCTACTGTAAAAAGCAACTCTAAAACCAAAAGACTGTCAGTAATATTTACTTTATTTTGAATACCCGTAACTTGATAGTCCCACCATGGTCGGCCGCCTTGGTGGGGCTTAGTGCATTAAAGACCATTTTTTTTTAAACCCATAGGTGAAAAGCCAACCAAGTGCCGACCAGATCTTGTTAGATCAGACGTGCTACATATTACCAGTGCTCCTGCACTGGTTAATCTTCGGCTTTCACACCGATTTTGGCTTCACAGCCATCTACGGCTTCACAGCTGTTACCTGTAACCTTACAAGTTACTGTAGTTACATTCGGGGATGCGCATTGGGCCGAAAGCCGAACTGATACGGCCTCAGCACTGGGCAAGTGTAACAGCCTGTCCACCACGGAGATAAAATAAGGTAAGGTAAGTATAGTCCCACTGCCTATACCTCTTGTTCCTGAGCATGACGGTGACAACGTCGCTGTTGAGGTTATCAATCGCGTGATCGAGTGGAGACTGGTGGTACGTGTTCTTGACTGTTACGTCAGCCTTGTATTCAAGCAGCAGTTGCACCGCCTCCACGTGACCGCCAAAACACGCGTAGTGCAGAGCCGTGTTCTGCATGATGTACACATGTAGCGAAGACTTGTAAAGCACTGCAATTAAACGATTAAATGATTCATTATGATGCTGCTGCTGACAATGTTTAACAGCTTCATTTCTTAAGCTGTCAAGATGTTAACCTTGAAGTAAAGTGTACGAAAGTGAACTACGATCAAAAAAAGACAACAATTGATGTGTTAGTGATGTATAGTACAGTACGCCTATAAGTATACACCATCGTCGTTGTCGTCATCATCATCATTGTATTTATTCTTCGAAATAAGCAACACAGAGAGCAATACAAATGCACATGACAGCAATTCAATCGGAAAGCTGCCTGCCAGAGCAGCCCAGCCACTGTGCAAATAAACAGTATGTTAACAAAAGTCGTTTTTCCTATGAAGTTTTGAAAATGTAGGCGCTTACCTCACGTAGTCTGTAGGCCTATAATAACACCTGACTGGCTGACTTAGTTCACAGATTTATGAAAAAATTAGTAAAAAGTGCAAAGAACAAAAGAACGTGCTAGAGAATTTGCACAGAAAATGTTTGTAGGAAATCTTAAGTGACCGAACTTACGAAAAAATTGGAAAAATTGTTAGAAAAAGTCTTGACAATGTACAAAAGGTCATATCCAGACCTCATCAATGATTCATTGTGATGCTGCTGCTGACAATGTTTAACAGCTTCATTTCTTAAGCTGTCAAGATGTTAACCTTGAAGTAAAGTGTACGAAAGTGAACTACGACCAGAAAAAAGACAACAAGTGACAAACGTTTTCCTCCGACCTTCATCTTGTCTCCGTCATTGACAGCTGCCAAGTTGTCAAGCAAGATCTTCATGACTGGAATGTGGCCTTCAGCTGCCGCCAACATCAGACCTGTTCTATGCTCGTCATCCCTATATATAGTACACACTAACTGTACAACTGTAATAAGCACGTACAAATGTTTTTTATATATTTTATATTAAACTGTTTCTAACCTATCGTTATTTTTCCAAAGTTTTTAATCTTTAATAAACGTTGAACTGTCAATGTGTATTAAGATTTACTTACCCCGGTACGTTTACTGTTATACCATTTACCAAATTCCGTCATGCAGTTCTTGTTATGGCAACTTGACATATATGAAAAAACTGCACTCTGAAGCAATGGATTAATCGGCACTGAATTATCGGCGCATGAATTAAAAAACGTCACAGTTTTGTTTAGCATATACAAACATTTTAAATATTTTAGGCAAGAACGAGTTTTAACACTTAAAAAATTTCTAACATGTTTGTATATGGTGAACAAAATTGTGACGTTTTTTTCTAATTCATGCGCCGATAAATCCATTGCTTCTGTGACATATATTATTGAAATACTGTCAAAATAACAAACTTTTGGACATTGCATCTCAGTGCTTCAATTCATATAACTACGCATGTAGAAATGTGGACAAGCAGCTTTGGTATTATTATAGAAGACAAGCATGGTTGGTTTCATGAGAATTACTTTCGTTAATAACAGTTCTTTGTGCAAATAGCTAAATTAAGAAGTAAGTAGGCCTAACGATACATCTTGCGTTGATAGACAGGCAGACAATTACACTTTTTGTTGGGCTGGAGTACTATACTACTAGAATAATGCCACCACATCAAACTACGGCACTATGATGAGTATGAATGTTTATTATCTGCCCAATTGCTATAGCATAGCATAAGACAGATTATAAAATCACTTGTCATTCTGTCTGTCCATCTGTAAACATTCCTACGACCGCAATTTTGATTCGATCTTGATGAAATTTTGCACAGTAATTCGGGGCCTGAAAAATAAGATCAAGTTTGTTTGGGATAAAAATCTGATAACTTTTTCCCCTATTTTACCCCAGATTTTTAAAAAAAATTGCACTACGGCGTATGGGGAATTCAAAGTGGTATAACTCGGTCCACGTAAAAGATAATTGCGCGCTGTTTGCACCTACCCCCCTTTTTGGGCCTAGACTATCCGATGGTGTCGTTAAAATTTCTCCCCTGCCGACCCCTGTTGCCATGGCAACGAATTTTGTGACAAAATTGACTATAACTCGGCTCTCGTGAAAGATAATTGCGCCCTGTTTTTACCTACCCCCTTTATATGCAACTGCTAGACGATATAGTGTGGCAATGGGACAGATACCTCGTTCCACAGAATGTATTTCTAGTATGAACTATGAAATTTTATAACTGCAAACGCAGTGTCAAACTGTTAAAAGCGGTAAAGCAGTAGTAGAGACGGTTTCACCTCTTAGTAATGTCAGCTCCAAGCGTGAGAAGCGAGTGGACGACTTGATGATGCCCCTTGAGGCAGGCTAGTAACATGGGAGTTCTACCGTCGACGTCACTGTCATTCGTCTCATGGCTGCTTGCACGTACCAGAGCCTCCACACAATCCACGCTGTCGTTCCTACAGCATCACTCATCATTCATTATCATCATCAGCAGCAGCAGCAGCAGCAGCGTCATATGCCATCGTAACGAGTTCACTGTGTTTTGCTGGACGCAGCGATAAACAATTAACTAAAAATGACTAGAGTATAACTAAATTTCAACTAACAACTATTAGTTAGCAACGATTTTGGAAATACAGTTAGCTAAACCAATAATTTCACAGTAAACTTGTTTCAGCTAATCTGCAACTATTTTCCATTTAACTAATGCAACATTGTCGACAACTGCAGCAATGCATTGCAATTTGTTGACGTTGCATGCCAATTATTATTAAATTCAGCCAACGTTTCATGGAGTTATGCAAAAAATAATACTGGCACAGTTTTTTTGAGACACAGCATATTTGAATATTAATATGTAATTTTTATGTACAACAGTAAGTTGCAGTAGTCTAACGTACTGTGCAGCAATGTGCAAAGCTGTTCGTTCCTCCTGATCTTTAGCGCCTGGCGGTGCACCGACGTCCAGTAATAGCTTCAGCGTCTATATCAGCAACATATCAACGGTAGGATAGTACTGTACATAGAGTATTTAGTAAAAATTAAGGGACATTAGCAAAAATCATGCATTTTGAAGGGATAACCATATTTAACGAAAAACTACTTAAACCTAGGAAGCCGAAATATCAACTGCCAAAATCTACGTTTAATGCTGAAAATTTCATATGCAGGTTGTTTTGGTCTACATCCAGCTATTTCATCGTAATTCACTCCTGAAATGTGCCCGCAGCCCAAAATTACCAAAAAATCAATAAAACTACACATTTTGATGGTTCAAGATCGTTTAAGATCATCGACGTTAATACCCCCCCCAGAAAGCTCGTTACTAGTGCTTGTTATGATAGGCTAAGCAGAAAGTCTGTGCCTACCTACCTGCAAACGTTTACGCTAGAGCACAAACAAACCAATAGTGGTAAAATAACGATTTATTAGGGGTACGCCTATTTGACGCCCTCGTTTAAAGAGAATTCCCTCATCCAGTGGCACGATTTTGTCAAAAAAACTAGAGCTTTTGTGACAGCCACAGCGAAGATTTCGTGATCCTAGCTTACGTCGTTTTGACAACAGTGTGACAGACGGACAGATGAGCGTTTAGCATAGCTGTCGTGCATAATTAGTTGTCATGCTGCAATTGTTTTTATATTGTTTACGAAAAAATATTCAGTTTTACTACCAGCTTTAAACAAATTTTTTCTGTATATAATTTATAAAAAAAATAATATCTCTAGTGTACAGAAACAGCATCCGGCAGGTAAAAATAGATGTGTTTAATTGCAACAATTATGCTATTGATATGACTTGATACCTCTGAATATAAATATAACGTACACATAATAAATAAACATTATTCTGTTTGCTCTGTGCAGTCACAAAATACGAGTTATTCTTACCAGAACGTTTCCAGTGCAGGCGGCATAATGCAGAACCGTCTGATCGTTCTTGTCAGTGCAGCCAACCACCGTTCTTGCACCGTACTGTTTGGCATGCACACAATATTAGCATCAGTAGAATTAAACTGAAACATTCATCACGCTGGATTGCAAAAATGCAAATTAAAACAATTTTTTCTGAGAATGTGTCACAGTAGGTTAATCGATCAATCAGTACCTCACAATCTGGATCATGACCCAGGTCCAGAATTCGTTGACTCAAAAACAGGATAAGTTTTTTTCACAAAAAACTTCTTGTTAACATTTTTGAGTTAAAAGCTCACATGGGACACAAGAACAAACAATTGTATACAACACCCATAATAGGGCTTAGAGTGAGCTTTTATGTGTGACAAAACCTCGCATGTGACAAAAACAGAGCGGAACTACGTACAGTACATCTGTCATTCAACTCGAGTTTGGCAGCGCCATGGCGCCATTGCACGAGTCGCCACTCTGCACTGCTAAAAGTATGAAAACATTTACCAGGTAGAAAACACTTCAAACACGCACAGACACACGCAGTGAATGTAAACGAACGAACCTTGAGCAAAGTGTGTAGAGCGTTGAAATGATCGTACTGAACAGCCCAGTGCAAGGGGGTCTTCAGCGACACGTCACACTCGCACGCCTGCGCTCCAAAACTCAGCAGAAACTCGACCGCTTCCAACTGTCCCTTCCAGCAGGCACAGTGCAGAGGCAGCAGCTTCTTCTTGTCCTTCATATGGATGCTTGCTCCCTAACGTTTTAAACACACTTATGACTATGAGCTGACAAAAAAATCATTTACTGACACATATTCGTCAGAGTTAACAGGCAGCAAATCGCAAATGCTAATGAAGTGGTTTTGTTTTTGTTTTGATGCTGACTTCCGCTTCATTAATAAGTTCTAAGTTGTTTTTTCCTCTTTTTACGGATAACTTGACTGTGATCTAGTTGCTATGGAAGTGAAGACAGAAGCCAGTGATCCTGATGA